>Ga0209598_10001743_pt1 | contig 17490 bp, 14 predicted proteins | sample M_140807_EF_Meta_FD_187317 | JGI IMG/M metagenome (GOLD analysis project Ga0209598, IMG submission 187317) | Freshwater microbial communities from Lake Montjoie, Canada to study carbon cycling - M_140807_EF_MetaG (SPAdes) (version 2) | ecosystem: Environmental > Aquatic > Freshwater > Lake...
CAAGTTTCTTGTCTTGGGCGCGGGGCAGTGGCCGTGGCGTCCCTGCGGGCGCGGGGCCCATGGCAATGCCGCGTCCCACTGATATGAATGGGCCGCCGCCCGACATCCTGCTGCTCTCGAACGCGCACCCGCCGGATGATCTGCGGGTGGTGCTGAAGGAGGGGGCGGCGCTGGCCGCCGCCGGCTGGCGGGTGCGGCACCTGGCGCCGGCGCCCGGCGCGGCGCCCGCCGAACTCGCTGGCGTGATGATCGAGACGCATCGCCGCGGCCCTGGCTGGCGCGGTCGGCTGGCTGCGCTGCCTGGCCTTGCTGCCCGCGCCGCCGCCTCCGGCGCCCGGGTGCTGCATGCGAGCGAGCCGGATGCCTGGGGCGCGGCGCTGCTGGCGGCGCGGCGCAGCGGGGCGCGGGTGGTGCTCGATGTCCATGAACACTACCCGAGCCGGCTGGATGCGCGGCTGCCGGCGTCGCTCCGGCCCTTGGCCCAGGCGGCGCTGGCGGCGGCCTGCCGGGGCGCCGGGCGCGCGGCGGATGCGGTGGTCGTCGCCAAGGACGGGCTGGCCGGGGATTTCGGCGCGGCCGGGCGGATCGTCGCGGTGCGGAACTACGCTTGGCCGGCCACGGTGGCGCCGCGCCGGCATGCGCCCGGGCCCCTGCTACTGGCCCATTCCGGCGCGCTGTCGTGTCGGCGTGGCTGGCCGGAGATGCTGGCGGCGCTGGCGCTCTCTCCGCCCGCCACCCGGCTGCGGCTGATCGGCCGCTTCACCGATGGCTCGGAGCCCGCGTTTCTGGCCCAGGCCGCCGCGTGCGGCTTGGCCGGGCGGATCGAGCAGCTGGGCTGGCTTGAGCACGCGACGGCGCTGGCGCGGCTGGCAGAGGCCGATATCGCCCTGGTGCTATTCCAGCCGGGCGAGACGAACCACACGCTCGCGCTGCCGCACAAGCTGTTCGATGCCATGCAGGTCGGGCTGCCGGTGATCGCCCCGAGCTTCGCCGCGGAGGTGGCCGGGATTGTGGGGGAGGCGGGGTGCGGCGTGCTGGTCGATACGGCCGACCCGCGCGCCATCGCGGGGGCGATCCGCGGGCTTGGTGATCCGGCGCGGCGGGCGGCGCTCGGCGCGGCGGGGCGGGCAGCCGCCACGGCGCGCTACGGCTTCGGCGCTGAAGCGGCGCGGCTGGTCGCGCTCTATGCCCAGCTGCTTGGCCCACCGCCGGGGGCTACATCCCGCGCGTGACCTCCTCGGCCGGGCCATCGGCGACGATGCGCCCAGCCTCCAGCCGGATCGCCCGGGTGCACCATTCGCGGACGATGGCCATGTCGTGCGTCGCCAGCACCAGGATATCGGCGTCGTTGACGAGTTCGCCGAGCTTCTCCCGCGCCTTCTGCATGAAGACGGCATCGCCCGCCAGGAACCACTCGTCCATCAGCAGCACCTGCGGCTCCATCACCGTCGCCATGGCGAAGGCGAGGCGGACCTGCATGCCGGCCGAATAGGTCCGTACCGGGACATCGAGGAACTCGCCGAGATCGGAGAAGGCGCCGATCGCATCGGCCATGGCGGTCGACTGCGCCTCGCTCAGCCCACGGAACAGGCCGCGCAGCACGATGTTCTCGCGCCCGGTCGATTCCTGGTCCATGCCCGCGGCGGGATCGATGAGCGAGCCAATCTCGCCGACCACTTCCAGCCGCCCGGCCACCGGCTGGTAGACGCCGGCCAGGGTGCGGAGCAGCGTCGTCTTGCCGGCGCCGTTATGGCCGATCAGCGCCACCCGCTCGCCGGCCTCGATGCGGAAATCGAGCTCCCGCAGCGCCGCGACAACAACGCGGTTCCCCTCGTCCTGCCGCAGCCGCGACTTCGCAAGCAGGCGCTTCTTCAGGGAGCGGGCGCCGATGTGATAGAGCGGGAACTCGATCGTCACGCCCTCGACGGCGATATGTGGCATGGCGGCCCCTAGAGCGGGATGCGTTGCGGCGGAATCGTCGAAGGCGCTGAATCCCGCGACCAGACAAAGTTAAAGCGGGATGCGTTGCGGCGGAATCGCCGAAGGCGCTGAATCCCGCGAGCAGACAAAGCCAGAGCGGGATGCGTGAGCGAATGCGAACGCATCATGCTCTAGACCCAGAAGGCGATGCGGCCGCGGAAGCGGACGAAAAAGACGACCGCGAGAACCGCGGCGAGCCCCGTGAAGACCAGCGCCGAGAGCCAGACGCCGAAGCCGGCGCCGCCATCGAGCAGCGGGCCGCGCACCACCTCCATCAGCGTATAGGCGGGGTTGAGCAGCAGCCATTCGGCGCGCGGGCCCAGCAATTCGGGCTTCCACAGTACCGGCGAGAGGAAAAACAGCAGTTGCATGGCGCTGCCGACGATCGGGCCGATATCGCGGAAACGGGCGCAGAGCATGCCGAGGAAAAGCGCGACGAAAAAGCCGTTCACCATCAGCAGCGCCAGCCCCGGCAGCGCCGCCAGCCAGGCGGCGCGCGGCCAAATGCCGCAGACCAGAAAGACCAGTAGAATGAGCGGCAGGTTATGCGCGGCGATCAGCACGTTGCGGAAGACGCAGCGCAGGACATGCACGCTGTAGGGCAGCGGCATCTGCCGGATGATGCCCTCGGCGCTGGTCAGGCTGGTGCAGGCATCGTTGGCGATCTGGTTGATGACGTTCCAGAGGATCAGGCTGACCGCGACGAAGGGCAGGTATTCCGGCAGCGGTACTTTCAGCAGGTTCGAGTAGAGGAAGCCCAGCCCGAAGACCATCGCGGCGGTCGAGAGCGTCATCCAGAACGGCCCGAGCACCGAGCCGCGATAGCGATTCCGCAGGTCGAGCCAGGCGAGCGCCGCCGGCAGACGCCAACGCCTTAGGCCGGTCAGCAGATCGCCGACCGCAGCGTCCCGCCGCCGCGGGGTCGCGGCATCGAACCGGTAGACCGGCGTGGCGACCTCGCGCGGGCGGGACTGATCGAGCATGCGAAGGCGTATAGACCAGAACCGCCGTCGCGGCGAAAGCCCGCCGCGACGGTCCCGGCCGGCGGGGCCCTCAGGTCCCGGGGCTGCTGCGCTTGCGCGGGGTGGCAGGCGCGGCGGGCGGCGGGGCGGGCGGCGGCGGGGCGCCGCGCGACAGGCGCACCTGATCGCCGAAGGAGACCGTCACGCGTTCGCCTGGCTGAAAGGCGAGCTCATTGCTCTGCACGACGGTGAAGTCGGCGCCGCCGCCATCGGGCCGGATGGTGAACTCGACCGCCTGGCCCTGGGTCGCGCCCTTCTCGACCGCCGAGCCGGCGAGGCCGCCGACCACCGCACCACCGACCGCGGCGGCGGTCCGCGCGCGCCAGTCGCCGCCGATGGTGCTGCCGAGCGCGCCGCCGGCCACCGTGCCGGCCAGGCCGCCGACGCCGCTCTGGCTGCCGGCGATCTGCACCGGACGCATCGCCAGGATGGTGCCGTAGCGGACCTGCGCCGCGACGCCGATCGAGCCGGCTGTATAAGTCGTGTTGGTGTTGCTGGGGCCACAGGCGGTCAGCCCGAGCGTCGTAACCGCGGCCATCACGGAAACGATGGCCAGAAAAGCTTTGCGCATGGCGGGTGTGCTCCCTCGTTGGCGGTACCCGAAGCGAGGTTAGGGCGACTCAGCCGGCCGGGGAAACGTCTTGCGTGCTTCTCAGCGGGTAAAAAAGCCAGCTCGCGAGCCGGTTAGAGTTCAGTAAGGCCGTCCGCCTGGGCGGTCGGGCTTGCTTCGACGCGGCCGGAGCGTGTAGGCAGGGGCCCTTGGTGGGGATCGCCCGCCAGGCGGTTGGTCGCGCTGTGCGGCCCTAGGGCGGGCGCACCGCCGCCGTCTTGCCACTGCCTGGGGAGCCAGGGGGAATGCCTCAAGTGACGCATGGTGCCGGCTCGCTGCGGCGGGCATCGATGCTTGTTCAGGGTTTTTGCCGAGGTCGCGCCAGCGGCCTTGGGCCTCGGGTTCTGCTGCTGTGCGCGCTTGGCCTGCTGGCCGCCTGCGGCGCGCAGAAGCCGCCGGCGAACCCGTATGCCGGCCAGTATAACCGGCCATCGAGCTACGCTCCGCCTGGCCCGCCCGAGGACCCCTGGGGTCCTTATGTTCGCCAGGCCTCCCGCCGCTTTGATGTGCCGGAGAAATGGATCCGGGAAGTCATGCGCCAGGAATCCGGCGGCCGGACGATGGCGACCTCCCCGGTCGGTGCCATGGGGCTGATGCAGGTAATGCCGGGGACCTACCGGCAACTGCGGAACAAATACGGCCTCGGCGACGACCCGTACCATCCCTACGACAGCATCATGTCCGGCACCGCCTACATCCGCGAGATGTACGACCTCTATGGCACGCCGGCCTTCCTCGCCGCCTATAATGCGGGGCCACGCCGGCTGGAGGATTACCTCTGGCGCAGTCGTGGCCTGCCGAACGAGACTCGCAACTACGTTGCCAAGATCGGCCCGCGGATCGACGGCCACCACCCTCAGCGCCGGGTCTCGCCCGAGATCGCCGCCGCTGCGGAGATCCCGCTTTATGTCCCGCGCGGGCCGCGGCAGATGGATAGCGGCACCATGATGGCGCTGCGCGCGCAGCGGCAGAACGGTCGTGAGCCGGATATCCAGGTCGCGCAGCTGCCGGCCGGCACTGTGGTCCGCGTGGAGCCGATCGGCGATAGCCGGTCGAGCCCGGTCGGCCCGCCGCCCATGGACCCGCCGGTCCGCATTGCCGCGGCCGCGCCGGTCGCCGCCCCGGCCCCGCCGCCCGGCAGTGTGATTGCCATGGAGCCGATCCCGGATGGCTCCACCAGCCTGCCGCCCCGGCGCGGCCGGGCCAGCAGCAGCAGCGATGACGATGCCTCTCTGGCCAATGCATCGGCCAGCGAAACCGCGGCGCTGGTCGCCCTGGCCGCAGCGAAGGCCCGGGGTGCGCCGAGCCCGCCGCCGGGCGTCGCTCTCCCGGCGCCCCAGCCCGTCGTGCCAAGCCCGGCGGCGCGCGCACCAGAGCCCGAGCCCGAGGCAGCCCCGGTCCCCCGGCAAAGCGCCGGCAAGGCCGCCGCCATGCGTGACCGGGCGGCGCCGGAGGCTCGCGGTACCGCCCTTGCGGGCCTGCCCATGCCGCCCAGCGCCCCGCCGGCCGAGCGCCGCGCGGACCCGCCGTTGACGGTGGCCGGGCTGCTTGCCCCACCGGCCCGGGCCGCCACCCCGCCGGCCGCGACGGAGAAGAGCCGGAGCATGGGGCTGGTCGGCTCCGCCCAGGCGGCGAACATGCGCCTGCCGGTGCCGCCCGCCGCCCCGGCGCCCGTCGCCAAGACGGATCGTGCCGTGCAGCTTGGCGCTTACAGCGATCGGGCCGGGGCCGAGCGCGCGGCACGCGAAGCCCAGGCCGCGGCCGGTGGCGGTGCCCCAGCGGTGGTGCCGGTGCAGCAGGGCCGCAGCATGGTCTACCGCGCCAAGGTCACCGGCCTGACCGATGCCGCCGCCAAGCAGGCCTGCGACCGCCTGCGCCGGCAGGGCAACTGCGAGACGATCCACAACTGAGTCCGCGCGGCCTGGCCGCGCGGGCTTGCCGCGCGCCCGGGCCTCCCCCACCCTGCGGTGAAGTTTGCAGCCGTCCGGGGAAACGCCATGACCACCGTCGATTTTGCCTCGCTCGATGCGCTCGTGCGCCCGGCCTCGGTTGCCGTCATCGGCGCCTCGGATGAGCCGGCCCGGATTGGCGGCCGGCCGATCGCCTATATGCGGGAGCGCGGCTTCGCCGGTGCGCTCTGGCCAGTGAACCCCAAGCGCGCGACCGTGCAGGGCCTGCCGGCCTTTGCCTCGGTCGCCGCGCTGCCGGCCGCGCCCGATGTCGCGATCATCGCGGTGCCGGCGGCGCATGCCATCAGCACGCTCGACGAGCTGGGGCAGAAGGGCTGCCGCGCCGTCATCTGCTTCACCGCCGGTTTCGCCGAAATGGATGCCGCGGGTGCCAAGGCGCAGGAGGAGCTGACCGCCGTCGCCGCCCGGCACGGCATCCGCCTGCTTGGCCCCAACTGCCTCGGCGTCTTCAACGACGCCATCCGCTTCTACGGCACCTTTACCGCCAGCTTCGAGAAGGGTTGGCCGATCCCCGGGCGGATCGGTGTCGCCTCGCAATCCGGCGCCTATGGCACCCATGTCTTCGCCGCCGCGCTCGATCGCGGGCTTGGCATGCAGGTGGTGATCACCACCGGCAACGAGGCTGAGGTCACGCTGGGCGATGCGCTGGGCTGGATGGCGCAGGCGCCGGAAGTGGACGTGATCTGCGCCTATGCGGAGGGCATCCGGGAGAGCCCGCGCTTCCTTGCCGCGCTCGAACTCGCGCGGCGCAACCGCAAGCCGATCGTGATGATGAAGGTCGGGCGCAGCCAGCTGGGTGGCGCGGCGGCGAAATCGCACACTGCCTCCATCGCCGGCGATGATGCGGTGACCCAGGCCGTGCTCGACGAATACGGCGTGGTCCGCGCCCGCACGACGGAGGAGATGCTCGACATCGCCTATGCCGCGGCCAAGCGGATCTATCCCGTGCGCAATACGCTCGGCGTGCTCACCGTCTCCGGCGGCGCGGGGGTGCTGATCTCGGATGCTGCCGAGCAAGCCGGGCTCGCCATGCCGCCGATGCCGGACGGGGCGCAGGCGAAGCTGCGGGCGCTGATCCCCTTCTGCGCCCCACGCAACCCGGTGGACTGCACGGCGCAGGTGACCAACGACCTGAAGCTGATCGACACCTTTGCCGAAAGCGTCGCCGCCGATGGCGGCTACAGCTCCATCCTCTCCTTCTGGTCGCAGACTGCGGCGGGGCGCAGCCTCGGCCCGGTGCTGCAGGAGAAGATGCGCGCGGTGCGGGCGAAATTCCCCGACCGGCTCTGGGTCATGTCCATGTTGGCCCCCGATAAAATCCGCGAATACGAGGCCGATGGCTGGCTGTGTTTTGAGGACCCGTCCCGCGCGGTGGTGGCGATCGAAGCCATGGGCCGGTTCGGCGCCGCTTTCGAACACACCGCACCCGTCGCGCCGCCGTTGCCCCAGGTGAGCCTGCCGGCGACGACACCGAGCGAGGCGGCGGCCAAGGCGCTGCTGGCCGCAGCCGGCATCCCCGCCGTGCCGGAACGCGCCTGTGCCAGCGTCGAGGCCGCCCTTGCCGCCGCCGCCGAGATCGGCTTCCCCGTGGTGCTGAAGATCCTCAGCCCCGATATCCTGCACAAAAGCGAGATCGGCGGCGTGCTGCTTGATGTCGCCGATGCCGAGGGCGTGCGCGCGGGCTTTACCACGCTGCTGCAGCGCGCGGGCCAGCACGCGCCGCAGGCCCGCATCGAAGGCGTGCTCGTGGCCAAGCAGATCAAGGGCGCGGTCGAAATGGCGCTTGGCGTCTTCCGCGATCCGGTCTTCGGGCCAGTGGCGATGGTCGGCCTCGGCGGCATTTTCATCGAAGTGCTGAAAGACGTCGCCTTCCGCCGCTGCCCCTTCGGCACGGCAGAGGCGGAGACGATGATCCGATCCCTGCGTGGCTTCCCGCTGCTGGATGGTGCGCGCGGCCGGCCGAAGGCTGATGTCGCGGCATTGGCCCGCGCGCTCTCCGCCCTCTCGGCCTTCGCCGCGGCCGCCGGGCCCGGGCTGGCCGGGGTGGATATCAACCCGGTGCTGGTGCTGCCGGAGGGCCAGGGGTGCTTTGCCGCCGATGCGGTGATCGAGCTCGACGGGTGATCGCCCCGGCTTGCCGCGCCGCTCCGGCGCGCTAAAGCGGCGAACGAGGAAAAGCCGGTCGCCGCCTGAGGAGCGACCCATGAACATCACCGCCCGCCGCACCCTGCTGACCGGGGCGGCTGCTCTGCTGGGCAGCCCCGTGCTCGCGCAATCTCTAGCGCAATCTCTAGCGCAATTCCCTGATCGCCCGATCCGCATCATCTCCGGCTTTCCGCCGGGCGGGCTGAACGACATCGTCGCCCGCGCCGTGGCCCAGGCCCTCAGCCCCGTCCTCGGCCAGTCGGTGGTGGTCGAAAACCGCGCCGGGGCCGGCGGCAGCGTCGGCGCGACGGCCGCCGCCCGCGCGGCGCCCGATGGCCATACCTTGTGGATGGGCATCGTCGATACCCAGGCGATCAACCCTTTCGCCTACAGCAAACTGCAATACGACCCGATCAAGGATTTCGCGCCCATCACCCTGGTGGCGCGCTTTCCCTTCGCGCTCGTCGTTGGCCCCTCCCAGCCCACGGTGAAAAACTTTCCGGAGCTGCTGGCGATCGCCCGGTCGAAGCCGGAGGCGATCTCCTTCGCCTCCTGGGGCGTCGCCTCGACGCCGCATCTCGCGATGATGCGGCTCTCCCAGGCGCTTAATCTGAAAATGCTGCATGTGCCCTTCACTGGGCAGGCACCGGCGATGCAGGCGGTGATGGCCGGGCAGGTCGATATCTTCGCGCTGCCTGTCGGTGGCGCCGAGAGCATGACGCGCGACGGCAAGACCCGCGCCATCGCCGTCTTCGCGCCGGGGGAGATCCCGCTATTCCCGGGCGTGCCGCCGATCAAGCAATATGGCGTGCCGATCGAGACCGGCCTGTGGAAGGCGCTCTATGCCCCGGCCGGGACACCACGGCCGGTCATCGACCGGCTGAACCAGGCGATGCGGGAGGCGCTGAAGGCGCCGACCGTCGCCGAGGTGCTGCGGCAACAGGGCGCCGTCGCTGAGCCGACCACGCCCGAGGCGCTGGAGGAGCTGGGCAAGACCGAGTTGCTCGCCTGGGGCGCGGTGGTGAAATCGACCGGCGCGACGCTCGACTGAGGCCAGCGCCACGGGGCTTTGCCGCGTTGCCCAGGACACCGGAAGTGTCCGCCCGGCGACTGCGGGTCAGCAAAAACGAAACCCAGCGGCCTCAGCCTTCGGCCAGCGCCGCTTCCACCGCCGCGGCGAGGCCGAACAGCGCGGCATCGGCCATGCTTTCCCCGGTCAGCATCAGCCCGACCGGCGCTTCGCCGGGGCGGTGGATCGGCAGGCTGATGCTGCAGCGGTCGAGGAAATTGCCCACCGCCGGATTCCGCAGCAGCAGCAGGTTGATGCGGTTGTAATCCGCCTCCGCCGCCACCTCGGCCAAGGCGGGGGGGATGATCGGACAGGTCGGCGTGACCACGGCATCGAAGTGCGCTGTTCGCGCCGCGATCGCCGCCGAAATGCGCTGGCGCGCCGCGAGCAGGGCGATGTAGTCGGCCGCCGACATCCCCTCGCCCCGGCGGATGCGGGCCAGGATGCGCGGATCGTACTGGCTGGCGCGTTCGGCGATCAGGCCCTGATGCCAGGCCCAGGCCTCGCTCGCGGCGAAGCCGCCCTTGGCGTTGACCTGCGGAATCTCGGCCAGCTCTGGCAGGTCGAACATTTCGATCCTCACCCCGGCGGCCGAGAGGCGGGAGAGGGCGCGCTGGAAGGCGTTGCCCACGGTGAGGTCGATATCATCGGTCAGGAAGGTGCCGCGCGGCAGACCCAGCCGCAGCCCTGCCAGCGGCCTGGGCGCCGGCGGGGTCGGCACTTCCGCCCCGGCGATCACCGCATCCAGCAGCGCGCAGCAGGCGACGCTGCGCGCCAGCGGCCCGACGGAATCGAGCGAGGGCGCGAGCGGTAGCACACCTTCAATCGGCACCCGCCGCGCCGTCGGCTTGTAGCCGACCACACCGCAGAGCGCCGCCGGCACCCGGCAGGACCCGCCGGTATCGGTGCCAAGGCCGCCAAAGCCCATGCGATCCGCCGCCGCCACGCCGGCCCCGGAGGAGGAGCCGCCCGGCAGCCGCCCGGTGGCGCGGTCCCAGGGGCTGAGCGGGGTGCCGTAATGCGGGTTCACGCCGAGGCCGGAGAAGGCGAACTCCACCATGTTGGTCCGGCCGATGACGATGAAGCCCTGCCGCCGCAGGCGCCGGACCACTGGCGCATCGGCCCGGGCGGGCGGCGCATCGGCCAGGGCGACGGAGCCGGCCGGGGTTGGCCGGCCCGCCTCGTCGAACAGGTCCTTCACCGTGACGGGGATGCCGGCCCAGGGGCTGGGCGCCCGCCCGGCGGCGCGCAAGGCGTCGATGGCGCGGGCCTCGGCGCGGGCCGTTTCGGCATGCAGCGCGGTGAAGGTGCGGCGGCCCTCTCCGGCCGGGTCCTCGGCCCGGGCAAGGGCGGCCTCGACCAGGGCGAGGGCGGAGGTGCGGCCGGCGGCGAGCGCGGCTGCGGCATCGGCGATGGTGTCCATGCGCCGATGGTGGCTGGGTTGGGCCGGACGGGGAAGGGGGTTTAGAGCGCGATGCGTTGAGGCGGAATCGCCGAAGGCGCTGAATCGCGCGATCCAACACCTGCTGGAGCGGGCTGCGTGAACGTATGTGAACGCAGCATGCTCTAGGAGGGTGACGGCGCACCGAGAGGCGCCAAACGGCGGCTTGGCGTCCGCACCAGAACCGTGGCTTCCAGCGCGGCCTGTGGGTGCGCGCTGCTGGAGCAGTGTCCGGTCTGATGGAGCAGACGGTGATCCATCAGATCGGAGATGAGTTGCTCTGGGCCAGGCTGCGTTGTGGCGGACTCGCCAACAACGCCAAATCTCGCGACCAAACAAAGACCCGAGCAGGATGCGTGAGCGAATTCGGACGCCGCATGTTCTAATGAATCTCCGGCTCCGGCGTCGCCGCGCCAGCCTTCAAAAACTCCATGTCGCACCCCTCATCGGCCTGGCCGACCTGATCGAGGTAGAGCGAGGTCCAGCCGCGCTGATAGCGGCGGGCGGGGGCGGCCCAGGCGGCGCGGCGCCGGGTGAGCTCGGCTTCCTCAACCAGCAGGTCGATGCGCCTGCCGGCGGTGTCCAGCCGAATCAGGTCGCCGTCCCGGACCAGGGCCAGCGGCCCGCCCACATGGCTCTCGGGCGCCACATGCAGCACGCAGGTGCCATAGGAGGTGCCGGACATGCGGGCGTCGGAGACGCGGACCATGTCACGCACGCCCTGCTGCAGCAGTTTTTTCGGAATCGGCATCATGCCCCATTCCGGAAAGCCAGGCCCGCCCTGCGGCCCGGCTTGGCGCAGCACCAGCACGCTGTCCGCGGTGACAGCCAGCGCGGGGTCGTCGAGCCGGGCGTTCATGTCGTTGTAGTCGTTGAACACCACCGCCGGGCCAGTGTGTTGCAGCAGCTTCGGATCGGCGGCGCTGGTCTTGATGACGGCACCCCGCGGGGCGAGCGAGCCGCGCAGGATGGCAACCCCGCCTTCCGCCTGCAGCGGCCGGTCGAGCGGGCGGATGATCTCCTCGTTATAGACCTCCGCGCCGGCGAGGTTCTCGCCCAAGGTCAGCCCGGTGACGGTGCGCGCCGCGAGGTCGAGGAAGGGCGCGATGCGGGCCAGGAAGCCGCGCGCCCCGCCGGCGTAGAAGAAATCCTCCATCAGGTATTCGCCGTTGTTCGGCCGCAGGTTCGCCACCAGCGGCACAGCGCGGCTGATGGCATCGAAGCGTTCGAGGTCGAGCGCGAGGCCGGCGCGGCGGGCCATCGCGATCAGATGCGGGATGGCGTTGGTGGACCCGCCGAAGGCCATGGTGGCGGTCACCGCGTTGTCGATCGAGCCCTGGGTCAGCAGCCGGGCCGGGGTCTCGTCCTCCCACACCATCTCGACGATCCGCCGGCCGCATTCCGTGGCCATCCGCGGATGCGCGGAATCGGCGGCGGGGATCGAGGACGCGCCAGGCAAAGCGAGGCCCATCGCTTCCACCGCCAGCATCATGGTGGCCGCGGTGCCGGCGGTCATGCAGGTACCGAAGCTGCGGGCGATGCCGCTTTCCATGTCCTTCCACTGCGCCGAGGTGATGTTCCCGGCGCGCAGTTCCGCATTGTACTTCCACACATCGCTGCCTGAGCCGAGCTTCTTGCCGCGCCAATTGCCCGACAGCATCGGCCCGGCGGGGACGAAGATGCAGGGCAGCCCCGCCGAGAGCGCGCCCATCACCAGGGCGGGCGGGGTCTTGTCGCAGCCGCCCAGCAGCACGAGCCCGTCGCAGGGCTGGCTGCGCGCCAGCTCCTCGGTCTCCATCGCCAGCAGGTTGCGATAGAGCATGGAGGAGGGCTTCATGAACTGCTCGGTCACCGGATGGGCCGGCAGCTCCACCGGGAAACCGCCCGCCTGCCAGACGCCGCGCTTCACCTCCTCGGCCCGGGTGCGGAAATGCGCGTGGCACGGGCTCAGCTCAGACCAGGTATTGATGATGCCGATCACCGGCTTGCCGCGGAAATCCTCCTCTGCGAGCCCGGTCTGCAACAGCCGGGAGCGATGCCCGAAGGCGCGCAGATCATCGACGCCAAGCCAGCGATGGCTGCGCAATTCCTCGGGCTTCTTGCGGCGCATGGCGTCCTCCTCGGCTTGCCGCAGAGTGGCCGCCGGCCTAGCTGCTGTCCATGGCATCGCCCCCGACGGAAGACTGGCGCCATGGCGTCGCCGGCCTGCTGGTGACCCCCTTCGATGCGGCGGATCGCCTCTCGCCCGCACGGCTGCTGCCGCTCCTCGCGCGCGGTGCGGCGGCCGGGATCGCGGCCTGGGTGGTGCATGACGATATCGGCGAATGCGACGCGCTTCGGGCGGCCGAAGCGGCGGCGCTGCAGGCCGCACTGCCGGCGCTGCTGGCCGGCCGCGCGCCCGTCGTGGCCGGGCTTGGGCGCAACCTGCCGGTGGCGGTGACGTTGGCGCGGCGGGCGGCGGGCGATGGCGCGGCCGCGGTGCTGGTGCCGCAGCCAACCGGACCGCACGTCGCGCCGCGTGGCATCATCGCCCATGTGGCGCGCATCGCCGATGCGACACCGCTGCCGATCCTCTTTCGCCTGCACGCGCCGGGCATCGGGCTGCCAGCGATCGAGGCGCTGCTGCGCATCCCGGGGCTGGCCGGCATCGTCTGGGCCTCGGCCGATCTGATGGCGCTCAGCGCGGCGATCACCCGCGCCCCGGCAAGCGTCGCCTTCCTGTGCGGCCTCGGGGAAGCCTGGGCGCCGGCGATGACGGCGATGGGCGCGCGGGGCCTGGCCTCCAGCCTCGCCAATCTGGCCCCGGCCCGCGCGGTGGGTTTGCATGCCGCGCTGACGGCGGGCGAACGAGATGCGGCCCGCGCGCAGCTCGCCGCACTCGCGCCTTTCGCGGCGCTGCGGGCCGAGGAGCAGGGCGGCGCGGAGGTCGCGGTGTTGAAGGCAGCGCTCGCGCTGATCGGCGAACCGGTGGGCGCGGCGCGCCCACCCGCCGCCTGGCCCTTGCCGCCGGGCTCGGCGGCCGGGCTGCGGGCGCTGCTGGCGGCCTGGGGGCTGGGGCGGCCCGGCTGAGCCGCCCCGCGCTGGCTACTCCGCCGCGCGCGCCAGCGGAATCGGTAACCCGCCGGGAATGCTCTGGCCACGCCAAAGGTCGGCGAGCAGCGCATCGGCCGCCGGCCGGCCGATCACCGGGGCGACGAGTTCGACAAATTTCTCGTCGAGCTCGGTATCCGAAAGTGGCGCGTCGGGGTCGCCCTTGCGGGTCGGCTGGTAGCGATAGAGCTGGCGGCCGTCAGCGAGGTCGATCCAGACCTTGGCCGCGCGCTGGCCGGGATAGGCATTGGCCAGCTCCGGGTCGAGTTCGACCGAAACCTTCGACATGATCGCGCGGATGCGCGCATCGGCGAGGTTCGCCGGCTCGAAGGCCGCGATCCGCACGCCGCCCAGGACCAGCAGCGCGCCCACCGTGTATTGGGTGGAAAAGCGTGCTTCCTGTTCGGTTCTCACCGCCGGGCGGTCGCAGACACTCTTGGTCGGGCCATAGCCGCCCACCTTGATGCGGCTGATCTGTTCCGGCGCGAAGCCGTGCTCACGCTGCAGGTCGCGCACGGCATCAAGCGCGGCGAAGATATGGCCGCAGCAGCCATGGTTCTTGAAGGTCATCTCGGTGATGCAGACCCGGCTGCCCAGATCGGCCAGGGCCTTGGCCCATTTGCCGGTATCCTCGCTGGTTGCCGCCGCGAAGCCCTTTGGCCCGTGCAGCGCATCGAGCGCCCCGGTCACGCCGGCCCGCGCGCCGATCGCCGCCAGCGCCCCGGCATCGGCGGCATGGCCGGGATGCAGCGGCTTTGACATGGAATCGGACAGGAAGGCCTGTTGCAGCCCGCCGGCAAAGGTCGCCGCCGTGGCGATGGCATGGCCGATCTGGGTCGCATCGCAGCCCAGCGCGACGGCGGTGGAGACGGCGGCCCCGAAGGTGCCGACCGTGCCCGTGGTGTGCCAGTTGATGTAGTGGCTGGGCTGTACCGCCATGCCGATGCGGCAGGAGACTTCATAGCCCGCGACGATCGCGCGCAGCAGCTGCTCCATCGAGCCGCCCTGCTGCTGCACGGCGGCCAATGCCGGGGCGATGGTCGGGCAGCCGGGGTGGTAGCCGGCATCCCGGAAGATGTCGTCGAACTCCACCGTATGGCTCGCCGTCGCGTTCAGCAGGGCGGCATGCCGCAACGGAGAGGCTGCGCCATCGACATAGCAGATGGACCGCCCGGGGCCGCGTTCGGCCGCCAGCGCTGCTGCCAGCAGCGTGGCCGGGGGCTTGGAACAGCCGGGGATCAGGGCGGCGAACCAGTCGATCAGCGCGCGCCGGGCATGATGCGCCACCTCGGCCGGCAATGGGCCTCGGGCCCAGCCGGCGGCGTGTTCGGCGAGTGTGAGCAGCGGGTTGTCCATGGCAGCCTGCTACGCGTTGCCGCGCAGCACCTCCTTGTTGATGACCACATCTTCATCGAGCCGGTTGTCGAAGCAGGCGAGGATGCTGTCCGCGCAGGACAGCGCCATGCGCCGCAGGCCCTGTTCGGTCGCCGCCGCGGTATGCGGCGTGATGACGATGTTGGGCAGCTGCAGCAGCGGATTGCTCTCGACCGCGGGTTCGTCCCACAGCACGTCCACGCCAGCGCCCGACAGGTGCCCGCTGGTCAGCGCCGCGGCCAGGGCCTTTTCGTCGACCAGCGTGCCGCGCGCGGTGTTGATCAGCACCGCGCCCTGCTTCATCGAGGCCAGGAACTCGCCATTGATGATGCCGCGGGTCTCGGCCGAGGAGGGCAGGTGGACGGTTACCACATCGGCCTCGGCGAGGCCGGCCTGCAGGTCCTTTACCGGGATGAAGCCGGCGCCCTTGATGGTGTTCTGCGGGATATAGGGGTCGCGCACCAGCACCTTCATGTCGAAGGCCTTGCACAGCCGCGCAACCCGCCCGCCGATGCGCCCGAAGCCCATCACCAGGATGGTCCTGCCGCCCAGATCGAAGGTCGCCGGCACCGGCGGGTTGCTCCATTGCAGGGCGCGGGTCTGGCGGTCGTAGAAGAAAGTCTGCCGGGCGACGTTGAGCAGCAGCATCATCGCGTGCTCGGCGACGCAGGCAGCATTGGCATCGGGCGTGACAGTCAGCGGAATGCCGCGTTCGGTCAGCGCTGGCACATCGACCGCGTCGTAACCGACGCCGTGTCGCGCGACGATCCGCAGCTTCGGCGCATGCGCCAGGAATTCGCGGTTGATCGGCGTTGCCCGCACGATCACCGCATCGGCGTTCGGCATGGCGCGGGCGATGGTCTCGGCGTTCACCGGGTCCAGCACCTCGACCGTCACGCCGGGGACGGCGCGGAGCTGGGCGAGGGCTTCGGGGTGGACGGGACGCAGACAAACAACGTGCGGCATGGCGGTTTTCCTTACGAGATCAATCGAGGCAGGTGCCAGAGACGCGGATGATTTCGCCGAAGGTCGCTAAGGCGAGACCAAAGACCGGGCGACGGGACAGGCAGACCATGGCGGGCTCCCTAATCGGCGGTGGCGCCGGACAGGCGCACGATCTCAACCCAGCGGGGAATATCAGCCCCGATGAAGTCGCCGAATTCGGCCGCGGCCTTCGGCAAGGGCTCATTGCCCTGCTCGATCAGCTTGGCGTGCAGCGCCGGGTCCTGCACCGCCCCCAGAATCGCCGCTGACAGGCGAGAGATGGCCCCGGGCGGCGTGCCGGCCGGCGCCATTACGCCGTTCCATAAGGCCACCTCGAAGCCGGGCAGCGTTTCGCCGATGGTCGGGATGCCGGGCAGCGCGGCAGCCCGCCGCGCCGTGGTGACGGCCAGCGGGCGCAGCTGCCCGGCGGTGACGAAGCCCAGCACCTCCGGCAGGGGGGAGGCGATCATCTGGATCTTGTTGGCCAGCAGATCGGTCGCCGCCGGCGCACCGCCCTTGTAGGGCACATGCACCATCTCGATCCCCGCCCGCGCACAAAACAACGCACCGGCCAGATGCAGCGAGGTCCCCGACCCGGCGCTGCCATAGAAGACCTGCCCCGGCCGCGCCTTGGCATAGGCGATCAGGCCCGGCAGGTCGGTGACCGGCAGGGCCGGGTTCACCACGATGAGGTTCGGCACCAGGGAGACGAGCGCGACCGGGGCAAAATCCCGCAGCGGATCGAAGGGCAGGGATTTATAGAGCGCCTTATTGGCACCGATGATGCCGCTGGTCGCCATCAGCAGCGTCTGGCCATCGGGCGTCGCGCGGGCCACGCCCTCGGCGGCGATATTGCCACCCGCGCCGGGCCGGTTCTCAACCACCATCGGTTGGCCCAGTCGATCGCCGATGGTCTGCGCGACCATCCGGGCCGTGACATCCGTGCTGCCGCCGGCGGCGAAGGGCACCACCAGCCGGATCGGCTTTTCCGGCGCCCAACCCTGTGCGCGCGCCGCCGGGGCCGCGGCCAACCCGGCGAGCAGCGCGCGGCGCTTCATTGCAGATGCGCCTCCGGGCCCATGATGGCTTCACGCATGCGGGCCTGCAGAATGCTGGCCTCCCGCGGCGGCAGCACCAGCGGCTGCGGCGCCTCGTCGATCTTGATCACGGCGAATATCAGCCCCCCCGCACGGATCGCCTGGTGCAGCGCCAGCAGCTCCTCGGCGGTCCGGACCAGGCGGCTATCGGCGATCCCCGCCGCCCGCGCCATGCCGACCAGATCGACCCCGTGACGCGTCGCTGTCTCCTGCATGCCGGTCTCGCCGTAATGCTCATTGTCCAGCACCACGATGGCGAGGTTGCCTGGCCGCTTCACCGCGATGGTGGCGAGCGATCCGATGCCCATCAGCATCTCCCCATCGCCCGTCACCACCAGCACCCGGCGTTCCGGCTGCGCCTGGGCGAGGCCGAGGCCCATCACCGCCGCCGCGCCCATGCCGCCCCAGAGCGGCAGGTTGAGCGGCGTATCGCCGGCCGCGGTGATGTCCCAGGCCGGCGCGCCGAGGCCGCCGATCGCCAGCATCCCACCGCGATCCGCCAGCAGCGTCTTCACCACCTCGCGCCGCATCAACTTGCCTGTCGGTCCCGTCTGCATCGGCGTCACTTCCCGAAGGTCTTGGCGCCGATCACGCGCTGGCTGATCAGCGTCGCGGTCGGGCGATAGGTGTTGAAGGCAAGCCGCAGCGTGGCATTCACCGTGGGCGCCACATCTTCTGGCGTTTCGGCGCGCTTCACCAGGGTGCCCA
>Ga0209598_10001747_pt1 | contig 17486 bp, 18 predicted proteins | sample M_140807_EF_Meta_FD_187317 | JGI IMG/M metagenome (GOLD analysis project Ga0209598, IMG submission 187317) | Freshwater microbial communities from Lake Montjoie, Canada to study carbon cycling - M_140807_EF_MetaG (SPAdes) (version 2) | ecosystem: Environmental > Aquatic > Freshwater > Lake...
TGAAACTCGGCCATGCTTACGGTCTGCATACCGAGATTAAGAGCGAAAATGCGTGCTGGACGGGCCATCGTCAGGTCAAATTAGTTGGCTGCTTTAGATTTGGAAGGCAAATAGTAATCCCAAGCAAGCGGCGCAAATGGCGTCTGGCTTTTTTCCAGAACGCGGCCGCTCACTTTGGTCATCCCGGATTCAGATTCCCACCATCCCTTACCTTGCTTGGCCACTTCTGTGCTCTTGGAAGAGAAAATGGCAACGACTCCTGTCGCATTTGAAATCGTAACGCCTACATCGACGACGGCCTGCTGGGCGGTGGCGGGAGCCTTACCGTCAAAATACCGAGCTATCGACTGCGGAGAAACAAAGGCCGCCACGTGCATTCCCTTGCCGTAGGGAACATCGGAAATAGTTGTGGTTCCAGTAAGAAGTGTAGGCTGCTTGTCCTGATTGAGCGCAGCATTATTAAGAAGGATGTAGAAGTTCACCGTGAGGTCATCCGAGAACCTCGCAGCATCCTTCGACACCTCGTCGCGCTCGAAATTTACGTCCACCTCGAGCCACGGCACAGGACGCGCTGCCCCGGGCTGTTGCTTGCGGTAAGTCCCGGCCGAGATTTGTGGCGTCTCGAAAAATGCGGATTCGATTTTTTTGATGGAAAATTCCGGCTTGCCTTGAGCGTTAAGCGGCATGGCGCAAGTCACAAGGAAGAGCGCAGGGAGGATTGTCGCGGGGAACAAACTTTTTCTCATGGTGAAGGTGTTATTCGTATCTGGGGGTTATGTAAATCTCAAACGCGGCCCCGGAAGAACTCGATAGTCTCACGAATGCCTTTGTCGAAGTCAACCTTCGGCTCCCAGCCGAGGATCGTCTTGGCGCGGGTGATATCTGGTTGCCGCACTTTAGGATCATCCACTGGAAGTGGTTTGTGCTCAATCTGGCAGGCTGCACCAGTGATACGCAGAATTTCCTCGGCGAATTGACGGATAGTCATCTCGCGCGGGTTGCCAATATTCACTGGCTCATGGAAATCGCTCATCATCAAACGGAAAATTCCATCAATGAGATCCGAAACAAAGCAGAAACTGCGAGTCTGGGATCCATCGCCGAAAATCGTAAGCGGCTGACCAGTCAGCGCTTGACCGATGAAAGCTGGCACAACGCGTCCGTCATCGAGGCGCATACGCGGACCGTAAGTATTGAAGATACGAACGATGTGCGTGTTCATGCCGTGATAGCGGTGGTAGGCCATGGTAATAGCCTCCGCGAAGCGCTTGGCTTCATCGTAAACCCCGCGTGGCCCAATAGGATTCACATTGCCCCAGTAGTCTTCGGTCTGCGGATGAATGAGTGGATCGCCGTAGCACTCGGATGTCGAGGCAAGGATGAATGCGGCGCCTTTATCCTTGGCCAAACCGAGAGCATTGTGCGTTCCAAGTGATCCAACTTTTAGAGTCGGAATCGGGATGCGCAGGTAATCGATCGGACTAGCTGGACTCGCGAAATGCCAAACATAATCGACCTTACCTGGGATGTAGATGAAGTCGGTGACATCGTGGCAGATGAATTTATAGCTCTTATTCCCGGCGAGATGCTCGATATTCGCGACATTGCCAGTGATGAGGCTATCGATCGCGATGATGCGATGGCCCTCTGCAAGCAAACGGTCTGTGAGGTGGGAGCCTAAAAAGCCCGCACCGCCTGTGATGACGCTGATGGGTTGTGAGGAGGTCTCGGCCATAGGAATAAGAGGTTTTTAGTTCGAGTAGGAGGCTTGGGTGCCTTTGAGGTTGCGCTTTTTGATCCAGGGCATGAGGCCGCGCAGACGCTCGCCGGTCTTCTCGATGCCGTGTTTCTCGCCTTCCTTGAGAAGTGCGTTATAGCGCTTGTATCCACCTTCGTATTCTTTGATCCATTCCTTGGCAAACTTGCCGGACTGAATGTCTTTGAGCGCTGCTTTCATGCGCTTCTTCACGGAGCCGTCGATGATTTTCGGTCCAACGGCCACATCGCCCCACTTGGCGGTTTCGCTGATCGAGAAACGCATGCCGGCAATACCGGACTCATTCATAAGATCGACGATGAGCTTCAGCTCGTGGAGGCACTCGAAGTAGGCCATCTCGGGCGAGTAACCAGCCTCGACGAGGGTTTCAAATCCAGCTTGGACGAGCGCGGAGGCTCCGCCGCAGAGGACAGTCTGCTCACCGAAGAGATCGGTCTCGGTCTCTTCTTTGAAAGAGGTCTCAATCACGCCGCCGCGTGTGCCGCCGATGCCCTTGGCCCAGGTGAGGGCGATCTTTTTAGCATCCTTGCCGGGGTTTTGGTAAACGGCGATGAGCGTCGGAACGCCTTTGCCTTCAGTATACTGACGACGGACAATGTGTCCTGGTCCTTTCGGAGCGACCATGATCACATTCACATTCTTTGGCGGAACGATGGTTTTGTAATGAATGCTGAAGCCATGGCTGAAAACAAGCGTCTTACCAGTGGTGAGATTCGGCTCGATGTCGGCTTTGTAGGCGGCGGGTTGCTTGGTGTCGGGAATGGCAACCATGATAACATCCGCGCGGCGCACGGCCTCGGCAGTGTCAAAAACTTCAAAGCCTTGGGCGGCAGCGACGGCTCGGCTCTTGGACTTCGGATAGAGACCGATGATAACTTTGCATCCGCTCTCTTTGAGGTTCAGAGCATGAGCGTGACCTTGGGAGCCGAAGCCGAGGACCGCGAGGGTTTTTCCTTTGAAAAATTTGAGGTCGGCGTCTTTGTCGGTGAGGATTTTGGCTGGCATAGTTGTTTGGTTTTTAGTGATGGGTTGAGTGTCGGGTGGGGTTAGTTGGTGCGGGCGAGGGCGATCTTACCGGTGCGGGTCAGGTCGCTGATGCCGAAGCTTTCCATGAGGCTAAGAAATTTGTTGATCTTGTTCTCGGTGCCGGTGACCTCGATGGCGAGCTTCTCGTGTTGAACATCGATGATCTTCGCGCGGAAAATATCGCAGATTTGCATCACCTCAGCGCGGGTCTTGGAAGTGGCATTGACGCGAAGCAGCACGAGCTCGCGGTCCACATACTCCTCGTCGCGGAAGTCTTGGACATCGATCACATCAACGAGTTTCTCCAGTTGTTTGTTGACCTGTTCGAGAACCTTGTCGTCGCCGCGCACCACGATCGTCATGCGGGAGGCCGAGGCATCCAGAGTGGGACCGACATTGAGAGTGTCGATATTGAATCCGCGACCGCTGAACATCCCCGCTACGCGGGTCAGCACGCCGAATTTGTTCTCAACGAGAATCGATATGGTATGACGCATGAAATGTGAAAAGAGCGGGGATACTGGGTGAGCGCGGCGGGCGCGTCAATCCTTTCCGCGAATCGAACTCGGGTTGGGAGATTCAAAAAAAGTCGACGCCTTTTGTGGGATCGAATTTGTGGACAACGATGTCGATTGGAACAACGACCCCCTCGCTGTTTAAAATCACATTCCCAGAGTGGAAGTCGGCGATCTCGATACCCAGATCGGCATTTGCCCAGACCTCGTATTTTGAAAAATGGCCTTCTGATGGGAAGAACCCGAGCGAGTCCAAAAATTTGATGAGTTGCTCCGGCGTTGCGTGAAATGCACCAACCGGATTCTGTGCGATGAAGTCCTGCGCGTGGATCAAGCCTAAGCTTCCATTTTCGTTTTCGAATTTTCCGACTATCGTTGCGGATTCATTGAATGCTTCGTTGCTCGCAGCAATTCGTCGGAGGTATTCCAACGGAGTGGCTTTGCCAGGTCCTTTGTCAATCGAATGTCCAAACCGACCATAAGCTGTGGCTTTAAAAACCATTCCGTCTTGGAACCAGACGAAATGTTCGGAAGCTATCGTAGCAGGTGCCTCGAGCGCTCCAATATCATACAATGCTATGCTTGAGCTTTCTCGGATGGCTTGCTCTTCGGCATCCCAGGTGGATGTGCCGGGTTGTGCCGCTTGAATTGAGCGACTGCTTGCTCCCACGATACGGGCAATTTTTTGTGAGGCTGTGATAACGATTCCTCCATTGCGCCTCGAAATAATCCATGAACTGCCCGGAGTCAACCCGTGGCCTATTGGAAATCTGTTTGGAGCGCCCATGCCAACAGTCAGAAAACGCAAAAAGCCCGGGGCTTGAGGCCCCGGGCTTTTCGAAGGAAGCGACGTATCAGGCAAAAACCCCGACTGATTTTTCGGCGCGTTTGCGCGCGTTGGCGTCGAGAATTTTTTTGCGAAGACGGAGCGATTTGGGAGTGACCTCGACATACTCGTCGGGCGCGATGTATTCGAGTGAGCGCTCGAGGCTCATCACGATCGGCGGCGCGAGCGAGATGCCCTTACCGTCACCTTGGCTTCGCATGTTGGTCAGTTTTTTAGCCTTGCAGGGGTTCACCGGCATGTCGTCGGGGCGGGCGTTTTCGCCGATGATCATTCCCTCGTAGATTTCCTCTTGCGGCCCGATAAAGAGGCGACCGCGCACCTGAATGGTGTCGAGTGCGTAGGCCATGCTGGTGCCGCCTTCCATGGACACGAGCACACCGTTGTTGCGGCTTGGAATCTCGCCTTTGTGAGGACCATATTCTTTGAAAAGGTGACTCGCGATTCCGTGGCCCTTGGTGAGGTTCACGAGGTCGGTCTCGAAGCCGATGATGCCGCGGGTCGGCGTGATGGCCTGCACCAAAACGCTGTGCGGGTTGTGCTCCATATTGACAATATCAGCCTTGCGACCAGCAAGGTTTTGCAGGATGTCGCCGAGATTTTCTGGCGGGACATCGACGTAGAGAGTTTCCATGGGCTCCAGCACAGATCCATCCTCGGCTCGCCTGAAGATGACCTCTGGGCGTGAAACAAGAAGCTCAAAGCCCTCGCGGCGCATCTGCTCCACGAGCACGGCGATTTGCATTTCGCCACGCGCCTTCACATCAAAGTGGCCTGCGACATCGGTGTCGGCGACCATGATGGAAACATTGCCGCGTGTCTCGCGGATGAGACGGTCGCGAATTTGACGCGCGGTGAGCAACTTTCCTTCTCGGCCGGCCAGCGGCGAGTCGTTCACGCAGATTTTCATGGAGATCGTTGGCGGATCAATGTCGACAAATGGAAGGGCCTCTCGCTCCTCGGAGTCCACAAGCGTCTCGCCGATGAAAATCTCCTCAAATCCGCTGATGCCGACAATATCGCCGGCCAATGCCTCTTGGACTTGCACTTTTTCCAATCCCTCGTGCGAGAAGATCGCAGTGATCTTGGCTTTTTCCTTCAAGCCGCCCTTGTGAATGCAAACGATTGTTTGACCCATCTCAACCTTGCCGCTGATGATGCGTCCGTAGGCGATACGTCCGAGATAGTCGCTGTAGTCGAGGTTTGACACGAGCATGCGGAAAAAATCCACATCAGGCTTCGGTGGCGGCGGAATGTGTTTCACGATCGCCTCGTAGAGAGGCTCCATGTTGTCACTGGAATCGGTGACTTCGTTTTTAGCGAAACCCTGCTTTGCGCTGGCGTAGATGTGAGGGAAGTCGAGTTGTTCGTCGCTTGCGCCGAGTTCCATGAAAAGCTCGAACACCATGTCGAGAACCTTGTGGGGACGCGCATTCTCACGATCGATTTTGTTGATAACCACAATCGGCTTGAGACCATTTTCCATCGCCTTGCGCAGCACGAATTTTGTTTGCGCTTGCGGCCCGTCGTGGGAGTCCACAACAAGGAGAACACCATCCACCATTTTCATGATGCGCTCGACTTCTCCGCCGAAATCGGCGTGGCCGGGAGTGTCCACGATATTGACGTGGTAATCCTTCCAACGGAATGCAGCGTTCTTGGCACGAATGGTGATGCCTTTTTCCCTCTCCAGATCCATCGAGTCCATCATGCGCTCGTCGGTTTTTTGGTTGGCACGGAAGGTTCCTGCCTGCTTGAGGAGCTGGTCAACGAGTGTCGTTTTGCCATGATCGACGTGAGCGATGATGGCGATATTGCGAATATTTTCCATAAATAGTAGTCCGCTCGGCTGTGAGCGGCACGGAATATGCGGAGGACGGCGGGCGCTGTCAACAAACCCCGCGCAACGGAAACGACTTATTTTGCGACGGGGAGGATTTCGCGAATCCTACGAGTCAGCTCGGTAAGTGTGAAAGGCTTCCTCAAGACATCGCCAAGTGGGAGAGTAAAACCAAATGCCGCAATCGTCTGGTCGGTGTGCCCCGAGGTGTGGAGAATCTTCAACTCTGGCGATGCTCGCAGCAGAAGCCGGGCCATCTCGCGACCGCTTAGGAGGGGAAGCGCGACATCCGCTATGACGAGCACAGGAGGGTCGCCTTTGTGCTCAGCGAAAACATCGAGGCCCTCGATGCCGTTGCAGGCCTGGAGAACCTGATAGCCGAGCTCCTCAAGCTGTGTGGCGATCATGTCTCGAAGCATGTGATTATCCTCGGCAATGAGGATTTTTTCAGAGCCACGCAGCATTTCCCCGCTCGCCGGAACATCGTCTGGAGAGATTTCGACGCCATCAGCCGGAGGCAAAAAAATCCGGAATCGCGTTCCCCGCCGAGGCTGGCTTTCGACAGCAATCTGCCCGTGCATCGACTGGATCAGGCGCCGACATGTCGCAAGCCCGAGGCCAGTCCCACTCCCTTCGGGCTTTGTCGTAAAAAAAGGCTCGAACAACCGCTCCTTCACCTCGCGGGTCATTCCGCAGCCGTTGTCCTGCACATTGAAAAAGACAAAATCCCGTCCACCTTTTCTGATGGTTCCGGTTTCGATACGGATTGTGCCGCGTGTGGGGATCGCGTCACGGGCGTTGAGAACAAGATTGATGAGCACCTGCTCGATATCGCCGCGATCAACCGTGACCCTCAGGGGCCCATCGGTGATAGAAACCGCGAGTTCCACATTCTCGGAGAGCAAGCGCGCCAGCATGGACTCGGCGTTTTTCACAATTCCGTTCAAATCGAGAACAGCAGCATCCCTTTCCCTGTCGCGGCTGAAAACAAGGAGCTGGCGGGTGAGCGATGCCGCTTGGACACAGGCGTATTCGATCTGCGAGGCGTGCTTGCGAAGCCGCGTTCCCTCGTCAAGACCGGCCATCAACAGACCGCTATTGGCCATGATGATTGTGAGAATGTTGTTGTAGTCGTGGGCGACACCCCCGGCGAGTTCTCCAAATATTTCGAGCTTCTGCGCACGCGTGAGCTGGTCTCCCAGCGATTTTTTGTCGCGCAGAAGAGCCGCATCGTCCAACGCACGCCGCACAGCAGGAGCCAAACGTGAGATGCGGTCTTTCAAAATATAGTCTGTGGCACCATTTCGCAGGGAATCCACTGCGGCCTCCTCGCCGATGACTCCCGAAACGATGAGAAAGGGCACATCAGGTTTCACCTGCTTTGCGAGTCGCAGGGCATCGAGTCCATCACAGCCTGGTAGCGAGAAATCGGCTAGAACGAGATCGATGCTGCCGTGCTCAAGCGCCTTGAGGAACCCCGCCTCGGAATCCACCCGCTCGATATGGCAGTCCATGCCATCCTCACTCAACCTGCACGCGATCAACTCGGCATCGAGCGGATCATCCTCCAAATGAAGAATCCGGGTTTGGCGGATCATCGTTGTGGACGCACCGAGCGCGTCGGGGGCACGTTCAAGCCTGTCCAGAAATGGCCAATCGCTTGAAGGGTTTTGACGAAGGATGTGAATTCGACAGGCTTCACCACATAGGCGTTTGCGCCGTTTTCATAGCAAACTGCAACATCACGGCGCTCGCCCGAGGAGGTAAAAATTACCACCGGTATGCATCGCGTGCGGACATCGTTTTTGATGGTGCGAAGAACCTCGATGCCTCCGATGCCAGGCATCTTGAGATCCAGAAGCACAAGTGCGGGATGCGATGCTCCGCGCCCCTTCCATCCACGGCGGCGGTGCAGGTAATCGAGCGCATCCTCGCCATTGTTCACGACTACAATATTGTGATGGGACCCCCTGGCCTGCATGGCCGAGAGGGCGAGTTCGACATCGGCTGGGTCATCCTCTGCGAGAAGAATATGAGCCGCCTCAGCTGTCATTTTGACATTTGCGGGGGAGGGTAAAATAAAATGTGGCACCAGAATCCACCTTGCCGAGCGCCCACACACGGCCGCCATGGCGGCGAATGATGCGCTGCACATTAGCAAGCCCTATGCCGGTTCCTTCGAATTCGTCGGCATTGCTCAAACGCTCAAAGACGCCAAAAATTTTCTGCGAGTAACGAGGATTGAAACCCACCCCGTTGTCGCGGATGTAGATTGTATCCTCATCGGGACGCCCCGGCTCGGTGCCGATTTCAATCACTGCCCGACTGTGCTTGGAAGTGAATTTGATCGCATTGGAGAGCAGGTTCACCAACGCCTGCCGCATGAGCGAGCGGTCCACTGTCACCATGGGAAGATCCTGGATTTTCCAGCTAATGATCCGATCCTTCGTCTCGTGACGGAGATCGTCCAACGCTTCCATGACAAGCGTGAGCATGTCCACCCCCACTTTTTGCACCTCGGAGCGGCCGATGCGGGAGAACGCGAGCAAGTCATCTATCAACTCACCCATGCGCCGCGCAGCTCCGCTGATCGTCAAGAGATGCCGCCGCTGGGCATCCGTGAGTTTGTCAGCGGCTTCTTTTTCAAGGATCTCGACGAAGCCCATGATGTGCCGCAGCGGCGCGCGGAGGTCATGGGAAACAGAGTATGTGAAGGCCTCCAACTCGCGGTTTGCGCCTTCGAGTTCGCAGGTTCTTGCTGCGACACGCTGTTCCAATGTCTCATTGAGGCGCCGCACCTGATCCTCGGCCAAGCGATGTTGGGTGACATCGCGCAGGTTGCATTGAATGAACTCCCTCCCCTCGAAGTGGAACATGTTGCAAACAGCTTCGACCTGAATGTGCAACCCATCCCTGTTCTCCATGCTCAGGTTCTCCCTGCGAAAAATGGGGTCAGCTTTGATTTCTTCAAAAAACGATCCATCACTCCGGAAAAGCGCCCTCAAGGGTGCGATACTTTCAGGGTTCGCCGCGATCAGGCGGGATCGAGACAGCCCGGTCAGAAGACAGATACCGGGATTCACATCGACGATTCGACGAGTATTGAAGTCCAAGACAAAAATTCCGTCCTGCGATGATTCGAAAAGCCTCTTGTAGGATATTTCTGGCTCCTCGGTTTGAGGCAGTGGGATGTCTCTCAGTATTTCCTTGGTGCTGCTTTTTCTGACTGGCGGTGCTTTGGTCATAAAACTCCCGCACACTTAAAATCTGGCAGCCTGATCAACAATGGGGGCAATGCCCCATGAACCCCACAAACAGAACCCCCGGCAGAGTCGCCTGCCGGAGGTTCTATTCTTCCATGGAAGACAGCGGGGGATGCGGAAACCAATCGCTGAGAATCGGCAGATTCACATTGGGGTGATTGCCTGCCCGAAAAACGAGAGATACTTAGCCTTTGCGGCCAAGCTCCCAGAGCTTGAAATATTTCAAGTAAACGTAGAACGCCTCCATGCACGCGACGAGCAGGCCGGGGAGGCCTTCGCGATAGCCACGACGCAGGAAGAAAAACTTTAAAAAACGCGCCTTGGGCTTGAGAAGAAGATCGACCAATCCGGCGCGAAGACCCTTGGCATGAAGAGCCCGTGCGGCAGAGGAAGAATGGGCATTGAGGCGGGCCACATGATCCGAGATATCGCGATAGGTGTAGTGCCGGAGCTCGCCTCGCATGCGGCTCACTGATCCTTGCACGCGAGCATGCTCATGCGGCTCCTCGCCATGCCAAGTGACACGCTCGCGGCGAGCCAAGCGCAGGCGCCGTTCGGGATGCCATCCGCCTTTGCGCCACCAACGACCAAGGTAAAAAACAACGCGCAGAAGTTCGAACCCATCCTCGTTCACCCGTCCGCCGGCATCGCTTTCAAGCATGGCGCAGATTTCGGCCCTCAACTCGGGCGAGACCTCCTCGTCGGCGTCCAGATTGAGAATCCACGGCTGGGTGCAAAGCGAGAGAGCGTAGGATTTTTGATCCACATAGCCAGTCCAGTCCCGGTGCGAGATACGGCAATTGTGACTCGCGCAGATTTCCAAGGTGGTATCGCTGGAACCAGAATCCACAACGACAATTTCATCGCACCACGCGAGGCTTTCGAGGCAGCGCCCGATGGAGGCGGCCTCATTTTTACAAACAATAAATGCGGAGATGCCAGTCATGAGCGCGAGGACTGGAGACGCAAGGCGGTTTCGCGGAACGAAAGGAACTCGGCCGCCCGGTCCTGAGAGGCATCGACTTCCTCCTGCCAAGCCATGTCATTTGTGAGCAGGAGGCGCGCAGACTCCAACAAATCCTCCCGCGAGGCCGGCGAACTCAAGCCAGGAAAGGCAATGCGCTCAACGGCCCCATTTCCTCCCACGCAGGGGATGCGGCAGAGCAAGGCGGCGGATGCGCTCGCACCCGGACCTGCGTCGGCATCGAATTGCCACACGATCCGGTGGAGTGACATCACACGCAACAGGTCGGCGTGATCGACCGGCGCTTCGACAATGAAGAACAACGGGTTGTTTTTTCGCAGGCTTTTTAAAATCATCCCGCCGCGACGCCCCTCGGTATTGACTACCGCCAGCGGGCATTCCAGTTCACGCGAGAGTCGGTCGGCCGCCATCAACGCAGCCATGTGGTTTGCACCGCCGGAGAGAAAGGAATTTGTTCCGATAAAAATGCCGCGGCGCTTTCCAGCAGGTTGGCTGAAATCCCAAGCAGGTTCATCCACTGGGCATGGAGGTGGGATGAGCTGTGTCTCCAAAGCGCCAGCCGTCTCGTAGAGGCTCACGCTCTCGGGGGTCGCGGCGATAGCGCCATGCGCTGAGCGGCAGATTTCGCGGAAGACTTCAAAACGCGTTACATCGCCGAGCAAAGCCGCAAAGTCGCCCGAGCGAGATTCGCGACAGGAAACTCGCACACGCGCAGCGCGCTTGCGGAGGACTTTGAGTGCCGCGGAGGCCTTCCGGAGATTTTTTTTGTCCAAAATCAACAGGATATCATTTGCATCCGCTGGAAGTGTTCGCAGGCTGCTATGCAAAGATCCGTTGCAGCATGCGGCATAGGCATGAATGCCTTCAGGGGCCGGACCGTCATCATTTGGGCCTCCCGGGCCATTCGCAAACGAGCGGTTGCTCAAGCGTGCACCGGGTTGAACAACGGCGAAGCTCATGCGGATTTCACTTTTTCCCAAATTCGGTCGAGTTCCTCCAAGGGCGAGTCCTCGACCTTGCGCCCGGTAGCCCCGAGCTCGCGCTCGATGGCTTGAAAGCGAGATATGAAGCGATTTGTGGAACCCGCGAGGGCGGTTTCGGCATCGACTCCCAGCTTGCGGGCAAGATTCACGGCCGTGAAGATCAGGTCGCCGACCTCGGCTTCGAGGGATGCTGCATCACCCGACGCGATGGCCTCGCGCACTTCCGCGACCTCCTCGGAAAACTTGCCAAAGACGGGCTCGATATCGGGCCAGTCGAATCCCACACGGGCGGCTTTTTTTTGAACAGACTGAGCCTTGAGCAAAGCAGGGAGTGCCCCAGTAAGATGATCGAGCACGCCGGACGCACAGCCTTTTTCAGCGCGCTTGATTTGCTCCCACTGCCGGAGGACTGCGCCGGAATCGGCTGCCAGCTTGTCGCCGAAGACATGCGGGTGACGACGTATCATTTTTTCACAGACCGTGACCGCGACTTCCTCGAACGAGAAAGCCCCTCTCTCGAAACCCATCTGTGCATGCATGACGATGTGTAGTAAGAGATCGCCGAGCTCCTCACGTAGGTTGGCATCATCCGAGCGCTCGATGGCGTCGATGACCTCGTAGCACTCCTCAACGAGCAAGGGCCGCAACGAGGAATGCGTCTGCTCGCGGTCCCATGGGCATCCGTCCGGAGCGCGGAGGCGGGCGACAATTTCCTGCAGGCGGGCGATACCGTCTAAATTTTCCATAGAGAGCTGTTAGAATTACCGAATTCATTGACCTCTTCGCTACTCGAACGAAGCATGAATATCATCAGGAGCGAAATAGCGAGAATGGTTCCGACGTAAACTCCGAAGCCCAGCCAGGCCGGCAACTGCTGCACCGCCATGGCATGATAGAAGTCTGCGAACGAGCGGATCGGTTCCTTCGTATGAATAAAAATCTTGAGCGTCCAAGCCAGCATCACGAATCCAAAGATGAATGCATAGTTGCGCTTCAGTCGCCGCGCGACCGCCTCGAGCTTGCTGATTTTGAAAGAGGGCAGGATGAGATCCTCGCAAACGAGCCTGCGCCACTCGCCGTCGAGGATTTTCGGGCTCTGCGAAATCATCGGCACGAGGAAGTGCGCCTCCAGCATGCGAACGCGTCCGCGAAACGCGTCATAGAACCGGTAGCGTCGCGCCTCGATCCAAAGCATGATCCAGACGAGTGCGAGATTGAAAAAGAAAATGATGTGAGGGACCTCGCGGATGGAAAACGCAAATCCAATAATCGTCGTGCTGGTTGTAATCGCCCAAGTCGTGGTGACATCCAACCTCTGGCGCCAGATCATGATGCGGCCAAGTTCTCCCCTGTAAAAGTGCGAGAGGGCGGTGACATAACAAGAATCCTTGAGGTTGGGATCTGTTTGGCGGGCAGGCGGAGAGTCTTGAGGTTCGGGCATTTTTTTACGATCCCCCGTCTTTGGCGATCAGGTGCGCACGAGCTTTCTCGAGGCGCTCACGTTCGCGATGGGTTAGGCTACCAATGCCGTGGCGGGAGATCTTTTCAAGGATCGGATCGATCACATCGAGCGCATCCCCGCTGGCAGGCTCTGAATTGGGACCGGCTACCGATCGTGGCGAAGGCTGTTTTTTTTGCGCACGTTCAGGCAGGCGGAAAGTGAATCGACCCTGCTGAAAGCCGATGAAAAGACACGCCGACACGCAATCAGCCGCCAAAACCGCAAGGGATTGATAGTCTGAAAGGGCCAAGCATTGGAGCGAGTTGATGGCCAGAAGAGCAAGTGCGATCCATTTTGCCTGGATGGTAAAAAGGATTTCAGCGGTCGGGTAGATCAAGGCGAACGCGACGAAGACGCCAAAGTGCAGAGCACTCGATCCGGCGTAAAGTGTGCGCCACCCGGCAAAATCGCACAGTGTGAGAAAAATAGACGGAGCAAGCAGCAGAATGAGGTAGAGCTTTATAAAGGCCGAGCGGCCGAGGTAGCTCTCGATCTCTCGGCCGAAAACGACAAGCAGATACAGCTCGAACAAAAGCACCCAGTAAGGCGGCGTGTGGATGAAGGCATATGTGAAGAGTTGCCAAACCGACCAGTTGCGCACCACGGCATCACTCGAAAACATTAGCGACTGCAGCAACGCCTCGGAACCGGCAGCCATCGCCAGAGCACTCAAAATGAGAGCGACTCCGTGCAATCCCGCAACCGCCGTGCTCACATAAACTGGAAAATTTCCCAGCCAGGTGAGAGGGCCGTCGTTGTCTGGACTGCGTTGCGCAATCATTTCAAAAAAGAAACTATGCCCTAATAGAGAGCCCCACAAGCGGGAAGTCGCGTGGGCTTTTTCCTATTGCGAAGCGCCTGCGACGGCGGCAAAGTGCGGCCCATGGGAACATTTGTGATATCGCTGATCGTTCTGGCCGTGGTAGCGGGATTTTTCCTGCTTTTCGTCATAGGTCAATACAACCAGCTTGTGACGCTGCGAAACCGCTTCAAAAACGCCTTCTCGCAGATTGATGTCCAGCTCAAACGACGCCACGACCTCATCCCGAACCTCGTCGAAACGGCCAAGGGTTACCTCCAGCATGAGAGCAAAACACTCGAAGCAGTGACCCAAGCCCGCAACATCGCCCAGACCGCCACAGGCCGCGCAGCTGCGAATCCAGGCGACCCGCAGACAATGCGCGAACTCGCGGGAGCCGAGGCTGGGCTCACCGGCGCTCTCGGACGCCTCATGGCCGTCGCCGAGGCCTATCCCGACCTCAAGGCGAATCAAAACATGCTCCAGCTCACCGAGGAGCTGACCTCCACCGAGAACAAGGTCGCCTTCGCCCGTCAGTCCTTCAATGATTCTGTGATGGCCTACAACACGAAGCGCGAACTTTTCCCGACAAACATCATCGCAGGCATCTTCAACTTCGCCGCTGCCGAATTGTTCCAGGTCGAAAATCCCGCCGAACGCGAGGCGCCGAAGGTTTCGTTCACATGATGCCGGTCACCCCGTCGCGCTCCGCTTTTCTGGAAAAAGCGGCCACCGACCGCGTCGTGCCCGTCATGTGCGAGATCGTGGCGGATGGCGACACGCCGGTCTCCGCCTTCGCCAAGCTCTGCGGCGAGGCCCCATCCTTTCTCCTCGAATCCGCCGAGCAAAAAGACCAGACCGGCCGCTTCTCCTTTCTAGGCTTCGGGGCACGCGCCACATTCACTGCCACGGGAAAAACCCTCACGCTCACGGAAAATGGCATCTCTCGCACATTCGAGACCGACCGCGACCCGCTCGATGAACTCGAAAAGTGGATGGCCCCCTACCGCACCGAGGTCGATCTCGCACTTCCCCTGTTCCATGGCGGCGCAGTCGGCTACCTGAGCTACGATTGCATCCGCTGGTTCGAGCCCACCATCCCTCCCGCGCCAAAGGATGAACTCGGAATTCCCGATATGTTTTTCATGGTCACAGAGGCCGTTGTGGCATTCGACCACCGCCAACGCCGGATTCGGATTGTCGCAAATGCCTTTCCCGAAAAAGAAAATCCCGCCGCCGCCTACGAAGCAGCCTGCGAGCGGATTCGCGGCATTCTGGAGTCGCTCTCCAAGCCCATAGCCTTCGAGCCGATCTTCACGGAATCCACCCCTGCCGCCGCGCCATCCACTTCGAACACCACCCGCGAGGAATACCACGCCATAGTCCACCGCGCCCACGAATACATCCGCTCAGGGGATATTTTCCAGATCGTGCTCGCCCAGCGTTTCGAAACCGAATTCCACGATGACGCCCTCGATCTCTACCGCGCCCTGCGTTTTGTGAATCCCTCTCCCTACATGTTCTGTCTTCGCTGTCCCGGCGGATACTCCCTCGTGGGCAGTTCGCCGGAGGTCCATGTGCGCCTTACCAGCGACCTCGTCGAAATCCGACCCATCGCCGGCACCCGCCGCCGCGGAGCGACAATTGAGGAAGATAATGCCAACGCCGACGATCTCATGGCCGATCCGAAAGAGCGCGCTGAGCACCTCATGCTCGTGGACCTCGCCCGCAACGATGTCGGCCGCATCGCGGAATACGGCTCGGTGAAAGTCACCGATTTCATGACTATCGAGCGCTACAGCCATGTCATGCATATCGTCTCGCATGTCTCGGGAAAACTCGCCGGAGGCCGCAGCGCCTTCGATGTCATGAGGGCCACCTTCCCCGCCGGAACCGTCTCCGGAGCGCCCAAGGTCCGCGCTATGCAAATCCTCAACGAACTCGAAAAAAGCAAACGCTGCTCCTACTCCGGCGCCGTCGGCTACTTCGGCTTCGATGGCAACCACGACTCCTGCATCGCCCTCCGCACCGTCCTGCTCAAGGACGGCAAAGCCTTCGTCCAATCCGGCGGCGGCGTCGTCGCCGACTCCACCCCCGAGGGCGAATACCAAGAAACCGTCAATAAAGCCATGGCCGGCATGCGCGCCATCGACCGCGCCAGAAAAACGAAATGAAGAAGAATTTTCACCACGGAGAGCACAGAGGACACGGAGTAAGAGCAAGAGGCGCGGGGGTAGAATTTTTGTGGGGAAAAAAGGCCCTAAGATCTGATGCTTTCAAACAACTCTTCTTCCACTCCGTGATCTCCGTGTCCTCCGTGGTTAAACCTCTTTGCTTCCCGCTCGCATGATCCTCGTCATCGATAACTACGATTCCTTCACCTACAACCTCGTCCAGTATTTCGGCGAACTCGGGGCCGAGCTGCTCGTGAAGCGAAACGACGAGATTTCAACTACCGACATCGCCAAGCTAGCACCCGAAAAAATCGTCGTCTCCCCGGGGCCCTGCTCACCCACCGAGGCCGGCATCAGTTGCGACACCATCCGTGAATTTAGCGGAAAAATCCCCATCCTCGGAGTCTGTCTCGGCCACCAGAGCATCGGCCAGGTCTTCGGCGGCGAAGTCATCCGCGCCCCGCGCCTCATGCACGGCAAAACCTCGCCCATCCTCCACATCGGCGAGAATGTCTTCACCGGCCTACCCAGCCCCTTCGAAGCCACCCGCTACCACTCCCTCATCGTCAAACGCGAAACCCTCCCCCCCTGCCTCAAAATCACCGCCGAAACCGCCGAAGGCGAAATCATGGGCCTCGCCCACCGCGAATTGCCCGTCTACGGCGTCCAATTCCACCCCGAATCGATTCTCACCCAACACGGGAAGCAGATGCTGAAGAATTTTTTGGAGTTGTAGAACGCTCCCTGTCGAAATCCCACCCCAAACAAAATCCGCCGAATAGCTACCGGATTCCTTCAAGAAACGCTTCCGTCTCCTTGGCATTGTCGTGCATCTCCTCCACGAAGCGCGCGCAGCCAGTCTGCATCACCTCTAATTCTGCAGCATCGGCCATCATGCTCTGCGCATCGGCCTTGAGCTTCTCAAAATCCCCAGCCGCATAGCGCCCCAATCCGAACCGCTCGAAAATCCCATCAGGATTCACCGCCAGGGAAAGCAACGCCGTTCGGCCCAGCCCAGCCTGGATGAAGCTGTTCGGCCAACCCTCCCACTCCGAGGTGTTCACAAAAACTTTTGCTGCATCGTAGTGGCTCTGGATTTCGTGATAGGGGACTTTTTCGATGAATCGCAAGTTAGGCAGAGTCGCCGCCCGCTTGGCCACGCTGTCCCAGAGGCCCACATCCTCACGCGGACACACCATTTCAAAAGAGCTGCTGGGCAATGCTTCCACCAGATCGAGAAAAATGTGCGGCCGCTTCACTGGCTGACAGCGCGAAACCCAGAGGAAATCCACATTCTTCCCACCCGCGCGCTCGCAGGTAGGCGGCAGGATGAGATTTCGATACATCCCACAACTCCAGCCCCTCTTCGCAAAGAGTGCGCGCTGGTGCTCAGTCATGGCGTAGCGGAGATCGCACTGCGCCACACCCCACTCAAACAACCCACCGCGCACCGGATTCTCACGCCTGAAGTCGCCCGTCAGCTCACTATCCAAGCCGCAAATAAAGCCGGCGCGATATCCGAGAGCCCCCCGCATGGCAACCACGATAGCCATCCAAGCCGTCCATCCCAAAAGAAACACCCAGTCCGGACGCTCCTCCCGGATCACAGAAAACACCTTGGGTATCGAAGCCAACATGGCGACGGGATTGCCACTATGGAATTGCCCCCCGGAGCGGATTTTCACGCCCTCAATGACGACACCATCCTGCTGCCCCGTATCCCCGCCGACGATCACCACATCCACCCCCCGTGCTGCCAATTCGCGCGCAAGCAAAGCC
>Ga0209598_10001749_pt1 | contig 17476 bp, 14 predicted proteins | sample M_140807_EF_Meta_FD_187317 | JGI IMG/M metagenome (GOLD analysis project Ga0209598, IMG submission 187317) | Freshwater microbial communities from Lake Montjoie, Canada to study carbon cycling - M_140807_EF_MetaG (SPAdes) (version 2) | ecosystem: Environmental > Aquatic > Freshwater > Lake...
CACGCGCCACCGCATGGTGATGCCGGCCGAACAATTCGACCTCGACCAGCTGAGACACCCGCAGCAAGCCCGAACGCAGACCGTCGTCGACATCATGGTTCACGTACGCGATCTCGTCCGCCAGGTTGGCAAGCTGCGCTTCGAGTGACGGCTCTGTGCGATCGATGAATCGCTGCCCGACCTCACCGAGCCGCCGGGCATTGGGCACCGAACAGTGCTTCAAAATGCCTTCACGCGTCTCGAAGCACAGGTTCAACCCGTCATAGGCGCCATAGCGCTCCTCAAGTTCGTCGACCACCCGCAAGGACTGCAGGTTGTGCTCAAAGCCACCCCAGGGCTGCATGCAGCGATTCAGGGCTTCCTGGCCAGCATGTCCGAACGGCGTGTGACCCAGGTCATGCGCCAGCGAGATGGCCTCGGTGAGATCCTCGTTGAGCCGAAGGTGCCGGGCGATCGAGCGGGCGATCTGCGCGACTTCGATCGAATGGGTCAGTCGCGTTCGAAACAGGTCACCCTCATGATTGACGAAGACCTGGGTCTTGTACTCCAGCCGCCGGAAGGCGCCGCAATGCACGATCCGGTCGCGATCGCGCTGGAATTCGTCGCGGCCTTCAGGCGCGGACTCGGTATGGCGTCTGCCGCGCGATGAACGCGGATCAGCGGCATAGGGGGCCAGCATGCCGCGCCCCATCAGCCGACGCAGGCTGCCAGCGTCTCGGCCAAAGGCTGGTCAGCCACCTTCTGCACCCGAGCCGAACCCAAGGCATCCAGCAGCACGAACTTCGGTGTGCCCTGCTCTGCTTTCTTGTCGACGGACATCAGTTCGACGTACCGGGACACCGGCCAGGCCGGACCCCGCACCGGCAGGCCTGCCGCGGCGATCGACTCGGTGAGGCGTTCGCTCACCTCGGGTGCAATCAGCCCGAGCCGACGCGACAGATCAGCCGCCATCACCATGCCGGCACCCACCGCCTCGCCGTGAAGCCAGTGTCCATAGCCCATGCCAGCCTCGATTGCATGTCCGAAGGTGTGGCCAAAATTCAGGATGGCGCGCAGGCCGCCTTCCCGCTCGTCGCGCTCGACCACCGAGGCCTTGATCTCGCAGGACCGCGCAACCGCACTCGACATCGCAGCCGCATCCAGCGCTCGCAGCTGGGCCATATCGCGCTCGATCGAATCGAAGTAGGCCGGATCGGCGATCGCGCCGTGCTTGATGACTTCCGCCAGGCCGGCAGACAGCTCACGCGCAGGCAGCGTGCGCAGGGTGTCGACATCGATCAGCACCAGGCGCGGCTGGTGGAACGCGCCGATCATGTTCTTGCCCAGCGGATGGTTGATGCCGGTCTTGCCACCGACCGATGAATCGACCTGTGCAAGCAGGGTGGTCGGCACCTGCACGAAATCGATGCCGCGCTGATAGACCGCAGCGGCAAAGCCCGCCATGTCGCCCACCACGCCGCCACCGACCGCAACGATCAGCGAACCGCGATCAAAGCGCGCCTCGAGCAGCGCATCGAAGATCAGATTGAGCGCATCGAAGCCCTTGTTGGCTTCGCCGGCCGGCATGACGACCTCGATGAGCGTCGAGGCATGCGACCTGAGCGATTCGCTCACCTGCCGCGCGTACAGGCCCGCGACATGGCTGTCGGTGACCACCGCCACCATGCGCCCGTGCGCCAGTGCCTTCAAGGCCTCGGAGTGCGCGAGCAATCCGGTGCCAATGTGGATGGGATAGGACCGCTCGCCAAGGGAAACCGGGACACTAAGCATTGCTGGAACTCGTCGGGTCTTGCACTGGAGGTTCAATCATCGGATCGATCCGATGCGGAAAATGAGGCGGCAGACGGTCAAGGATGGCGTCGACCACACGCTCGACCGGCTGGCGACCGGTGTCGACCACCAGATGCGCACACTCCCGATACAGGGGATCACGCAGCTCGACCAGCGCTTCAACCCGGGCACGCGGGTCTTCGGTGCGCAGCAATGGTCGCGTGGTGTCCCGGCGCAGACGCTGCCAGAGGTCGCCCACCGACGCACGCAGATAGATCACCTGCCCTCGCTCGTGCAGCGCGGCGCGATTGACCGGATCGATCACCGCGCCGCCGCCGGTGGCCAGCACGGTGGCGCTTCTGTGGGTCAGCTCATCGATGAGTTCGGATTCGCGCTGCCGGAATCCGGCTTCGCCTTCGAGTTCGAAGATGGTCGCGATTGGCACGCCCAGCCGCGCTTCGAGCTCGCGATCGGCATCGACGAAGGACCAGCCAAGTCGGCGTGCCAGACGCCGACCGACTGTGGTTTTACCGGCGCCCATCATGCCGACCAGGCAAATGAGGGTGGCGCCGGGCGGAGAAGTCATCCCCTAAGGATACTGCGAGCCGCAGGCCTCGTCGCGGTGACGACCCATATCCGCGTCAGGTTCAGGGACTCGAAGGCCTAATCGGGCGATGCGCAATTCGCGACATAACCATAGGGCCCGGTGTACTGGTTCGAGGGCGAACGCGTGCCCACGTTCGGCGGCGCCACCGTCGGGTCGTCCAGGTCGGAGGCGGCGGCTGGCAGCACGAATTGCCGCGACACGACACTCTCGGTGCCCGAGGAGGCAATCGTGACCTGCAGCACAACCTGCACCCATTCGCCGAAGCTCTTCGGGTAGGTGATCGCCAGCGCAGCCAGCCCATCCGAGCCGGTCGTTCCGTTGGTCGAAGTGACCTGCACCGCCGCCGGACTGCCCGGGTCGAGCTTGGAATTGCCGTTGAGATCCTCGCCAGCATCGAGCAGGTTGTTCTGGTTGAGGTCTTCGTTGCCGCAGGTGCCGGCGATCGCAGTGGTCCAGGTCGTCGCATTGAATTGCCAGACGCCCTTGCGATAGGCCACCGCCTTCAGCGATGCGGTCACGCGGGCATTGGCCACCGGATTGCGATTGGCATCGGTCACGACCACCGACCACGGCATCGAATACACCGTCTCCGATGGCGATGCGATCGAATTCCCGGTGCCCAGCTCCAGGAACAGCGCTGCAGCCGTCACGGTGAGTGTGCGCGGGGTATCGGCCGAAAGGGTGCCAGAGCCGCTGACCACCTGCGCATTCAGACGCACCGCGCCCGGACCGGTCGAGGTCGGGCCGGCCACGAAATTCGCGACCGCCTGGCCTGAGGAGTCGGTGACCGCGGTACCCGGCTGAATGTTGCCGCCGCTCGGATCGGCAATCGCCGAGAAGATCACGGTGGCACCGGTGACCACGTTGTCATTCGCATCGCGAACGGTCGCGACCAGACGGGTGCTGGAGCTGCTGGCGCCCGCGGTGTTGACGGGCAGCGAGGACACATCGGTGGACAGGCTCAACTTCGCCGGCGTGCGCGACACGAAATTGATGCGGGAGGTCGTCGTCGAGCTGCCCGACAGCGCGGTCAGATTCGCCTGGCCCACGCCTGAGGAGCTGAGATCAGCCGCAAACCGGCCGTTCGCATCGGTCACACCGGAGACCGAACTCTGGCCCGAGAACAGGCCCCGGGTCGTGGTCAGGGTGATCGGCGCCCCCACCACTGCGGCCCCGTTGTTTCTCAACTCGACCTGAACCCGCTGGGTGGTGTTGATGTCGACCGTGGCATTGTCCGCCGGCACGATGATCCGAAACGGGGTGTCTGAGCCCACAAACTGCACCGTTCGGGTCACCGGGTCCAGGCCGGTCGCGGTCGCTGAAACGGTGGCGGCACCGGACGCGGCCGCCGTCAGGCGAAAGTTGCCCTGACCTGTGGTGGAGGTGGTGATCGAGGCCGGGCTGACTGAGCCTGAAGTGGTCGTCAATGCAACCGCCACGCCCGATGCCGCCTTGCCTGCGGAATCGAGCAGGGTCACGGTGTAATCGCCGGTCGCACCGGACGCAAGCGACTCCGGGCCGGCAATTGAGAGCGTCGCGCCCGAAATCGGCAGATCGAGCTTTCCGCTCACCGAGCCCAGTTTGCCCTCGAGCGATGCGGTACGGCTCCTGGACACGCCCGAGGTCGATTCCAGCGTCACCCGGAATTTCATGCGCCCGCTTGAGTCGGTCACCGTCGCACTGCCTTCTCTAGCGATCGTGAGGCCGGTATCGGCGGACACCAGATTGACTGTCTGGTTGGCGACCGCATTGTTGCTACTGTCCTTGACCAGTGCGGTGACCACGGTGCTCGTGCTGCCGTCCGATGTCGGCAGTCTTGGCGCATCGGCGGTGAGCGTCAGCTGACTGGGTTGCGACGCGACGAACAGATCGGATCCGGCGCCTCCCGCCCCGGCACCCGCCCCGCCACACGCCACCAGCGTGGCCACGCACCCGCTCGCGCACAGTGCCTGAACAGAACGGACAAACCCGCGCCCAAACCACCCCGAAACTCGCCCAGCATTCATCGGAAATGTCCTATCGCTCATCGAGCCATGGCCGTGTCGGTCACCACACGCGGGGTCAGGAACACCAACAGTTCGGTTCGATTGTTGGTCCGTGAGGTGCTGCGAAACAGTGCGCCGACATACGGCACGTCGCCCAGGAAGGGGACCTTGTTGACCCGGTTGATCTCGGTCTGCTCGTAAATGCCGCCGATCACCACCGTGCCGCCGTTTTCCACCAGCACCTCGGTCTGCACCGCGCGGGTGTTGATCGCAAAGCCTGCCGGCGTGATCTGGCCGACCGCATCGCGATTGACCGCTACCTTCATGATCACCGTGCCCTCAGGCGTGATCTGCGGGGTGACCTCGAGCTTGAGCGAGGCTTTGCGGAACTGGATCTGGGTTGCACCGCTTGAGGTGGCCGCCTGATAGGGCAGCTCGGTGCCCTGCTCGATCACCGCCTTGCTCTTGTCGCCCGTGAGTACACGAGGACTCGAAACAACCTTGCCGCGCTGGTCGGCCTCCAGCGCCGAGATCTCCAGGTTCACGAATCGCGTGGCCTGCGATCCGAACAGGCTGATCGCAAAACTGGCCGGATTGACCCCGTTGATCAACGCCGCCGGCAGGTTCACGAAGTTCGTGTTGTTGATCGCGGTCGGACGGCCCAGGCCCGGCAGGTTGGTGCCCGACAGATTGCTGCCCAGCTGCGACGACAGATCGCCCACGCCCTGCAGATTGCCCGAGACCGTCGAGTAGGCGTTGCTGCCCAGAACGGGGGAGCCGGCACCGTATACCGGCACATTCACCGGCACGAGCTGGCCGGTGACCGGATCGGTCGTCGAGCCGGTCCGTGCGATCGTGCTGCGGATGTCGTTGAAGCCCCACTTGATGCCGAGGTTGCGTGAAAACCCGTCATCGGCCTCGACAATGCGCGCCTCGATCAGCACCTGACGTACCGCGACATCGAGTTGCCCCAGAACACGGCGCACTTCCTCGAGCCGCGCAGCGGTGTCGCGCACAAACACAGTGTTGGTGCGTTCATCGAAGACCACGCTGCCGGCCTTCGACAGGAATTTCTGCTTGTCGTCGGACAGCAGCTTCTGGACGGCGTCGGCCTTCTGATAATTCAGCTTGAAGGCTTCCATCCGAGTGGGTTCGATTTCCGAGATCTGCTGACGCGATTCAAGGTCGATCTTCTCCTGGGTCGCGAGTTCCTCACGCGGGGCCACCAGGATCACATTGCCATTGACCCGCATCGCCAGGTTCTTGGACTGCAGCACGATGTCCAGTGCCTGGTCCCAGGGCACATCCTTCAATCTCAGCGTCAGATTGCCGGCGACGGTTTCGCGAACCACGATGTTGCGATTGGTGAAGTCGGCGATGACCTGCAACAAGGTGCGCACATCGACATTCTGGAAGTTGAGCGACATCTTTTCGCCGCTGAAACCGGATCGGCCACTGCCTGCAATCGCCCGGTTCGGATCTTCACGGCTCGGCTTGACCTCGATCACGAACTGCGTATCGCTCTGATAGGCGGTGTGTTCCCAGTTGCCAGCCGGCTCGATCACCATGCGGGTGTTGTCGCCCTGCTGGAAGGTGCGCACCGACTTCACGGGCGTCCCGAAATCAGCGACATCGAGGCGGCGGCGCAGGTTGTCGGGCAGCCGGGTCTTGAGGAAATCGACCACGATGGTCTGGCCCTGAACGCGGATGTCCACGCCGGTCTGGGGGTCGGACAACTCCACGATCACGCGCCCGTCAGTGTTGTTGCCGCGACGGAAATCGACATCGCGCAGTGCATGCGTGCTCGCCGCATCGCCGCGCGCAAAGCTGTAGCCCGAGGCCGGTACAACCGCGGCAGTCGGGCTGCCGGCAGACGCCACCGCATCCATCGTGACCAGGACGGTATTGCCGTCCACTCGGGTTTGCTGAACCACCGGCCGGCGCAGGTTGACCACCAGCCGGGTCCGGTCGCCTGACTGGACCAGGTTTGCACTGCGTGCTTCACCCTGACCGAGTTCGACCACGTTCTGGCCGACCGCGTTGCCGGTATCCGGAAAATCAAGTGCAAGCCGGGGCGGGTTGGCCACCACGAAACTGGCCGGGGCGACCGAGGGCGGCGACTTCATCCGAATGCTCAGCACCGTCGAGGCGCCCTGCTGCGACGAGCTGACCGATTCGATCGCATTGCTTTGAGCCTGCGCGGCGGTGGCAACACCTGCACCCGCAGCCAGGATCAGGACCGCCCGCAGCACACCGGCCCTCCATTGGCGAACCACACACAGGCTTCGCCCAATTTGCTCGATCATTTTCCTGACTCCTGCAAGCGCAGTTCGGTGACCCGCTCGACCCAGTCGCCGGCGGCATCCTGGACGATCTCCCGGATTGCGACCCCCGACTCGGTGATTTTCAAGACCCGGCCGAAATTCTGCCCGATGTGGTTGCCCACCCGAACCTGATGCAGTTGAGAGTCCACTTTGAGCAAGGCCACATGGCTGCCGCCCAGTCTCAGATTGCCGACCATCTGAAGCGCATCGAGCGGAAACGCCTCGAGGGCTTCACGCCTGCGTTTCAGATCGGGCACAAGGCCGCTTCCAGTCGATGCCGGCGCAGCCGCTGCCATCAGCACCTTGAGCTTGCCCTGATTGAAGGGATCGATCTCGCCAAGCGTGCGATAGCGAAACGGATCGAACTGCTTGGGTTCGGCCACTTTTTCGACGACCGTTGGTGTCGCCTGGCGGGTCTGGTCCATCCAGGTTTGCAGGTCCTGATGACCGCTTTCACAGGCGGTCAGCAGCACTGCCAGAAGGCTCAGGCCGGCTGCTCTCATCACGCGGCCGCTGCGAATGTCATGAAGCTTCATTTCTTCTTAGCCTCCGCTGCCTTCTTCTTCGCCGCTTCGGCGCGTTGCTGCGCGATCTCCTCGGCATCCAGATACCGGAAGGTCTTGGCGGTCGCATCCATCGTCAGCAACACCGTCTTGTCCTGCTGCTGGATCGACAGATTGTTGAGCGTCACGATCCGCGGCAGGTTGGCCAGGTCGCTGGCAAAGGCGCCGAGGTCGTGGTAGTTGCCCACCACCCGAACCGTGATCGGCAGTTCCGCGTAGTAGTCGCGGATCACCACCTGGCCGGGCTTGAAGAGCTGCAGCTGCGCACCGCGGCCAACGCCCGCCTGATTGATGTCCGACAGCAGGGCATCCATTTCCGCCTTGCTGGGCAACTGCTTTTCAAGCTGACTCACGTACTGCGCCACCTGCTCCTTTTGCTTGCGCAGCATCGGCAGATTGACCGCCTGCCGGATCTTGTCGGTGTACTGCTCCTTGAGCTTGACCTCTTCGATGCGCCCGGATTCGAGTTCATCGAGCAGGCCGCTCCAGTACAGCGACCAGCCCATTGCGAGCAAGGCGGTGAACACCGCACAGAACAGCACGCTGCGAGGCAGGCTGGGCCACAGACCCGGATGGCGGCCGCGCAAACCCTGGAACTGGGCGGCGATCCGATCCTTGTCGAATTTCAGGCTGGGCAAAGAGAGCTTGGACATGGTGGTCAGTCGAGGGGGTTCGGGCGCAGGCTCAGCCGGCCTGGCCGAGCTTCACCGGCGCGGTCGAGTCGGTGCGGGGCGCTGCTTTGCTGCGCTCGTCGGCAGGCGGCGCGGACTTCCTGATCATCGCGTTGAGCGAAAACTCGAAGACCTTGCGCGCTTCCTTCTCCTTCTGATTCGGACCGGCCGGCGAAGCAGTCTCCTTGAGCGCGACTTCCTTGATCTCGGTCAGTTCCGGGCGCTCGATCCAGGGGCTGCGGTCGGTCAAATTGCGCAGCAGCTCTGCCACCCGCTCGTTGGTCTGCGCATGGCCCACCAGCGTCACCTTGCGATCATCCTGCTTGAGCTGGCGCAGATACAGGCCCTCGGGCGCCAGCTTGACCAGCTCATCAAACAGGTGGACCGGCACGGTGCGATCGCTTTGCAGGTTCTCAACCGCCTGCTGGCGCGCCTTGAGCGCGGCGATTTCCTCACGCAGGGTCCTGATCTCGGCGATTTCCTTGTCGAGTCGCGTGTTTTCAGCCTGGATGAACTCGTTTCGATTCCGTTGGGTGTCGATCTGATGGCTGATGGCCATGCCACCGGCCAGCACGGCCGCACCGCCCGCCAACCCCACCACGATCAATCGGGCGAGAAAATCGCGCTTGCGGCGTTCGCGAGCCGCTTCGCGGTGCGGCAGCAGGTTGATGCGGATCGGCGCGGGCCGCAGCGGCGCATCGGGCGCCTCGATCCGGGTGGCCCCCAACTTGCCGAAAATCGTGCGTCGGCTCATTGATCGAACCTTCTCATTGCAAGGCCACAGCTGACCATCAGGGCTGGCGCATCGACCTGCAGCTGGCGCTCGCGCACGCCCGAGCCGATCTCCATGCCCTGAAATGGGCTCATGATCTCGGTGGCGACCTGGGTGCGCTCTGCAATCGCCTCGGCCAGACCCGGCGTGACCGCGCCACCACCGGCCAGAAACACCCGGTCGATGCTGGTAAATGGAGTCGACGCATAGAAGAACTGCAGCGCACGCGCAATCTCGGTGGCTGCCTGATCGACGAACGGTGCCAGCACCTCGGCGACGTAATTGGTCGGCAGATCGCCGCTGCGCTTGCGAACCTCAGCCTCTTCGATGCTCAGCCCGTAGCAGCGCACGATGTCCTGGGTGAGCACGCCACCGCCGAAGGGCTGCTCGCGCTCGAAGACGGTCTTGCCATCATGCACAACCGTCAGGCTGGTGGTGGATTGTCCGATGTCGAAGACAGCCAGCACCATGCCGGCGCCTGCGCCCGGCAAAAAGCCGCAGACATGGTCGATGGCCAGGCGGGCCGCATACGGCTGCACATCGACCACCACCGGCCTGAGTCCAGCCATCTCGGCAATTGCAACCCGGTCCTCGATGCGCTCCTTGCGCGAGGCGGCCAGCAGCACTTCGACATCGTCAGGCGACTGCTCCGAGGGCCCCAGGATCTGGAAGTCCAGATTCACCTCGTCGATCGGGAAGGGAATGTACTGACTGGCCTCGGATTCGACCTGAACTTCGTAGTCTTCCTCGAGCAGACCGGCCGGCAGCATGATGCGCTTGGTGATCACCGCAGATGAGGGCAGTGCCAGCGCAGCCACCCGGGCCCGTGTGCCGGTGCGGCGAATCGCTCGGGTCATGGCACTGGCCACCGCCTCCGGCTTTTCGACGTTGCCATCGACGATTGCGCCGCGTTCGATCGGCTCGATCGCATAGCGCTCGAGCTTCATGGCAGTGCGTGTGCCTGGAACCAGTTCAACCAGCTTGACGCTGGACGCGGTCACATCGATGCCCAGCAGGGGCTGCGCTGCACCGCGGTTCATTGTCGGAAAGCTGAAGGCCACGACTCATCCATCACGGTTCGTTGGGTTCATGCCGTCGGATCGAGTGCCGCCAGCGCCTGTATTCCGGGCGATCTGAATGCCCGGTGAGACTTTGGTCACACTGTATCGCTTCAATCTGTGCGACGGTCTGCCTGCAACGCCCGTCGGTCATGCTGACCGGCCCGTTCGTCGAACAGCCCGGATCGCCTGGGATCAGCGCCCTGAAATCGGACTTTTGCCGCCGCTTTAAAACGGTCGGTCGGTATAATCCACCTCCCCTTCTTCCTTTTGTCGGCCGCCCCCATGACCTCTCTGCGCGCGCGTCTCGCGCGAGGCCCACTGCGCGTTCCACAGCACGCTCGGGCTCAAGGCGGGGTCGGTGCGCTGGCCGTGATCGGCCTTCTGATCGGCATCCCGTTGGCGCTGGCGGCCATCTTGGCCGGTGTGCTGGCGCTGACCGCCTTGCTGGGCTCGGATCGGCTGCCCTCGATGGAGGTGCTGACCGATTACCGTCCGAAGGTGCCGCTTCGCATCTTTTCGTCCGACGGAATTCTGATCGGGGAATTCGGCGAGGAGCGGCGCAGCGTCGTTCGCATTAACGAGGTGCCCGCGGTCATGAAGCAGGCGATTCTGGCCGCCGAAGATGATCGCTTCTTCGAGCACAGTGGCGTCGATCTGGTGGGCATCGCCCGAGCGGCCCTGGCCAATGTAGTTGCCGGTGGCAAGGCGCAAGGCGCAAGCACCATCACCATGCAACTGGCCCGCAATTTTTTCCTGTCGAACGAGCGCAGTTACAGTCGCAAGATCTACGAAATTCTGCTGGCCTTCCGGATTGAAAAGACGCTGAGCAAGGAGCAGATCCTCGAGATCTATCTCAACCAGATCTTCCTGGGGCAGCGGGCCTATGGCTTTGCATCGGCCGCGCAGATCTACTTCGGCAAGCCCCTGGCACAAGTCACTGCCGCAGAAGCCGCCATGCTGGCCGGACTGCCCAAGGCACCCTCTGCATTCAATCCGGTGGTCAATCCCAAGCGCGCCCGAATCCGGCAGGAATACATTCTGGGCCGCATGAAGAGCCTGGGTTATCTGAACGAGTCGCAATATCAGGCCGCGATTAAGGAGCCCCTGGCGCTGCAGCCCGATCGCGGCGACTACGCCCTGAAGGCGCCCTACGTCGCCGAACTCGCCCGAATGCTCACCGTCGAGCAGTTCCGCGACGAGGCCTACACCGCGGGCCTCAATGTCTACACCACCATCCGGGCTGCCGACCAGCGGGCAGCCAATGCAGCCGTGAAAGCGGGTGTCCTTAACTATGACCGGCGCTATGGTTATCGTGGCCCGGAGGCCTGGGTGGATCTGCCCACCGATGCAAGCCGCCGCGAAGAAAAGATCGAAGAGGCCTTGCTGGAGGCGGGCGAAATCGATGACTTCCTGCCCGCGGTGATCACCTCGATCAGCCCGCGATCGATTCACGTCGCGCGCAGCCGCGGTCAGAAAATCGAGATCGGCGCAGAAGGGCTGCGCTTTGCAGCGAACTGGATGCCCGACCGGGGCGCAGCCAATCGTCGTTTCAAGCCGGGCGCGGTCATCCGGATCTCCGAAGGCAGCAAGGGCTGGGAGGTCACGCAACTGCCCGAAGTGCAGGCAGCACTGGTCTCGGCCCGCACCGATGACGGCGCGGTCATGGCGATGGTCGGCGGCTTTGATTTCAACCGCAACAAATTCAACCGGGCCACCCAGGCCTGGCGCCAGCCGGGCTCGAGTTTCAAGCCCTTCATCTACTCGGCCGCACTCGAAAAGGGGTTCATGGCCTCGACGCTGATCAACGACGCACCGATCACCGTCCCGGCCGCCGTCACCGGCGGGCAGGCCTGGAATCCGAAGAACTACGACGGCACCTTCGACGGCCCGATGACCATGCGCACCGCGCTGTCCCGCTCGAAGAACATGGTCTCGATCCGCTTGCTGCAAAAGATCGGCCCGACCTACGGGCAGGACTACATCACGCGCTTCGGGTTCGATGCCGAGCGCCATCCGCCCTACCTCACCATGGCGCTTGGTGCCGGTTCGGTCACACCGGCGCAGATGGTGGGTGGCATCTCGGTGTTTGCCAACGGCGGCTATCGGGTCACACCCTATGTGATCGAGCGAGTCACCAACGGCAGCGGCAAGGTGATCGCTCAGGCGCAACCTTCCCGAGAGGGCGATGAGTCCGCCCGGACCATCGACGCTCGCAACGCCTTCATCATGGACAGCATGATGCGTGACGTGGTGCGCAAGGGCACGGCCACGGCCGCACTGCGTCTGAAGCGCGGCGATCTCGCCGGCAAGACCGGCACCACCAACGATTCATTCGATGCCTGGTTCGTGGGCTATGGCGGCAAGCTGGCCGCCGCTTCATGGGTGGGCTTCGACCGGCCTCACAAGCTGGGCGACCGCGAAACCGGGGGCGGACTGGCTCTGCCGATCTGGATCAACTACATGTCGACCGGACTCAAGGGCATGCCCGAGCGCCCCGCGAAGCCGCCTTCAGGCGTGGTTCAGGTCAACGGCGAGTGGTACATGGCCGAAACCACGCCCGGCAAGGGCATCGCCTCGCTGGGTGTGGTGTTCGACAACGGCCTGGGCGGTGGAGCCCGCGGCGAGGAAGTCCGCGATCAGCTGTTCTGACCGCGGGGTTTTCGCCCTACTGAATCAAGCCGTTTTTCATTGCGTAATAGGTCACATCGCTGTTTGACTTCAGGCTGAGTTTCTCAAGGACCCGCGACCGATAGGTGCTGATCGTCTTGAAGCTCAGGTTCAGCACATTGGCAATCGCGGTGACCGATTCGCCCTTGGCCAGCCGCAAAAACACTTGAAGCTCGCGGTCTGAGAGCTGGGCGTGCGGCGGCTCGTCACCGTTGCCGCCGAGCCCGTTGGCCAGCATGTCCCCGACCGCCTCCGAGACGAACCGGCGCCCCTGGGCCACCGAGCGGATCGCCCGCAACAGATCGGCCGGATCGCAGTCCTTGGGCAGATAGCCGCTGGCGCCGAGCTTGAGCATCTGCAAGGCGTAGTGCTGCTCCGGAAAGGAGGACAGCATCAGCACCGGCAGATCGGGCTTGCGCAGGCGCACCGCACGCAGGACATCGATCCCGTTCTGGCCTGGCATCGAGATGTCGAGCAGCAGGACGTCGCAGGCATCGGTGCGCACGAAGTCCATGGCCTCTCGGCCGCTTGCGGCCTCGCGAACACCGTCCATATCCGGTTGACCGCTCAGGAACTGACGGAAGCCGGCTCGGACGATCGGATGGTCGTCACAGATGACGACCTTGAGTTTCTTGGTTGACTGACCCTGGATCACTGGCATGTCCTCCTTGTGGGCACCGGAATTGCTGACGGAGTGTTGAGGCCCGAATCGCTCGGGTCCGTTCAGATAGAGGCAACCGCCGTGCCCGAAACGAGTCAGATTCCCACTTTGCTTGCCGCCGATGCGGCAGGCTTTCGCCCGATGTCCGCCGACGCCGGTATCGACCTCGCCACACGGCTGCAGCACGCACGGGAAGCCGAGCGGGCGGCTCTGGCCCGAGACCTGCACGACGAGCTCGGCGCGATCCTCACTGCAGCACGGCTCGACGTTGCCTGGCTGTCCGCCCAGCCCTGCAGCCAGGAGCCGCAAATCGCCACCCGGCTGCTGGCTTTGCGAAAGGTGCTGAGCGATGGCATCGGTCTCAAGCGGCGCCTGGTCGAAGAGCTCCATCCGACTGTGCTGACCCACCTGGGTTTCGTGGCCGCGCTGGAGACCTTGCTGGACTCCAATCGGCCGCGCTTCGATGGCCGTATCACCAGTCGGATCGATGACTCGATCAAGCTCAGTGGCGATTCCGCCCTGGCCTTGTACCGGGTGGCTCAGGAGTCGCTGACCAACATCCTCAATTACGCACAGGCGCGCACCATCAGACTGAGCCTTGCGCGCCGCAGTGAACGGATCGAACTGACGATCTCGGACGATGGCCGCGGCTTCGATCCGGCCCGCGTGCCGCCCGGACACCACGGCCTGGCCGGATTGCGCGATCGACTGATGGCGGTCCATGGCCGCTTCGAAATCGACTCGGCACCCGACGCGGGAACCCGGGTCTGCGCAAGCGTTCCGCGGTCGGCGTCGAGCCGGCTTCAGGACGAATCCACCCGGCCCACCGACCGGCCGGGCGGTCGTTCCGGCGCACCCGCGTCCCATTCCCGGCGCATCACACCCACGATGCCCGCGTCGCGGCACGCCTCCCTTCATCCCTGATCAGCGAGAAACCACATGAACAATCAAGGCAATACCCCCCTGACCGACCGCTCGATGGGCATGCCCCTGGGGCCTTCAGCCGATTCCGGCATCGCCTCGAACGCCGCAACCGGCTCGGCCGGCCTCCCGGGTGAGCGCAAGCTGGGCAACGGCGAGTACATCCCCGAACTGCGCAGGCTGCTCGATGAGCTGACCGACCTGGCCCGAAGCACCCAGGGCGAGTTGCGCACCGACCTCGAACGCCTGCTGGCGCGGGCTCGGGATCGGCTTGCCACCTCTCTGGAACACGGACGCGAGGTGCGAATCAAAAGTGTTGAACAGCTTCAGCGCGGCGTGGCTGCATCCCGGGAAACGGTTGTCGACCACCCTGTTTCGTCAGTGCTCACTTCCGTCGCAACTGGCATTCTGATTGGACTGCTTCTGTCCAGACGGCGCTGATCAACAGCCCATCGGCCCGACTGCGCTTCAGCGGCGCAGTCGGGTGCGGTGCTCGCGCAGGGCCAGCCTGGGGCGTCGCCTCGATTCAATCAGCTGACAACGGCCCGCCAGCTTCAGAAACTCGTCATTCAGAAGGCGCCCTGCTCCCAGCAGCAGCACGCCGCGCCAATGCCGCAAGTGCTCCTGCACGCGATCGGTCAGGCGATTGTTCGGCAGATATCCCACGACTGGCTCCACTGAGAAGGGTCCGCGACAGGATCGGCAAGATCCCTGCCTGCAGCGAGCTCACAAGACAATGAGTGCGCACCGCCCGACCGGTTAGAAGCGCCGCCAGTCGGCAAGCCCATCGGTAAATTCTAGACACAATCTTGATACATTCTGACAAACACCCTCCTGAATTGACGCAAGTCATTGATTTTCAATGCGCCGATCAGAACCCTCGCAGCCGGTACGAAGCTTGCGAACCTTGGTGCTCCGCAGCAAAGCCGATGGAGTCATCCGATGTCAGCCTCACTCCAGTTTCGCGCCGGTCACCAGCTGACCATGACCCCCTTCCTGCAGCGCTCGATTCAGCTGCTGCAGTTGTCTTCTCTGGAATTTCAGCAGCAGGTCCAGGAGTTGATGGGCACCAATCCGTTCATCGAGAACACCGAACTGGAGGACGGCCTCGACGAGGCGGCAGACCCAGGCGCGAGCGAGTCCGAGTCCGAGTCCGATTCGCAGGACATCGAGGCGCAAGCCGATGGCGCACTGGATGAATGGTGGACCGGCGAGGGCTTCGACCTTCGCAGCAGCCGGCCGGTGGATGACGACTGGGATCCCATGATGCGTGTGCCCTCGCGGCCGACGCTGCGCGAGCACCTGCACCAGCAGGCGGGCTGCCTGCGGATCGGGCCGCGCGATCGGGTGATCGTGCAGACACTGATCGACGCAATCGATGCATCCGGCTATCTGACCACGCCGCTGGAAGAAGTCCTGGCCCTGTGTCCGCCTGCAGTCGAAGCAGATCAGGACGACCTGCGCATTGCCTTGCTGAGGGTGCAGGCGATGGATCCGGTGGGTGTCGGCGCGCGCTCGGTGGCCGAGTGCCTGACGCTGCAGCTGCAGGCCTGCGACCATGACCTCGTGGCACGTGACCTGGCCCTGAGGATCGTCAGCAATCACCTCGATGTCCTGGCCGTCCACGACTTCCAGCGCCTGCAAAAAGCGCTTGGATGCGAGGCCAGTGCACTGCAGGCCGCAACCATCTTGCTGCGCAGCCTGACGCCGCGCCCTGGGGCGGGCTTCGGGACAGAAGACACCCAGTTTGTGGTCGCCGACGTGATCGTGACGCGTCAGCAGGGGCGGTGGGTGGCGCAGATCAACCCGGAAGTGATCCCGAAAATCCAGGTCAGCCGCTATTACGCCAATATCCTGAAGGGTCGCCGTGAAGGCGGTTCGGCCGTCTCACAGCAGATGCGCGAAGCCCGATGGCTGGTGCGCAATGTCGAACAGCGCTTCGAGACCATCCAGCGGGTCGCTCAGGCGATCATCGACCACCAGAGCCGCTTCTTCGACTACGGCCCACTCGCGATGCGGCCGCTGACCCTGGGCGAGATCGCCGACGGCCTGGGCCTGCATGAATCGACCGTTTCTCGGGTCACCAGCCGCAAGTACATGGCCACGCCCAGCGGCCTGTTCGAGTTCAAACACTTCTTCGGCAGCCATGTCGAAACCGCAGCCGGCGCGCCGTGCTCGTCGATCGCTGTCCGGGCACTGATCACCGAACTCGTCAGCACGGAGTCGTCGGATCGACCGCTCTCGGACATCAAGCTCACCCGACTACTCGAGCAGCGCGGCATCAAAGTGGCCCGCCGGACGGTCTCGAAGTACCGGGACGCGCTGCAGATTCCGTCAGTGGATGTTCGCCGGATGTCTCATCGGCCGATGCTCTGAAAGCCTGGGCGGGCGCTCGCGCAATCGGTGCGGGTCACGGCCCGGGCTCGCCGCCCTGGCCGTATTCGCGCATGCGGTTGTAGAGGGTCTTGAGGCTGATGCCAAGCACCTCTGCGGTGCGCTCCCTGGAGCCATCGTATCGATCCAGGGTCGCCAGAATCAGCTGCCGCTCGACTTGTGCGATCGAGGATCCGATCCGCACCCGCAGGCAGGCATCGGCATCATCGCCTGGCAAGGCACGCGAACCACCGGCGACCCGCATCTCGCTCTCCTCCTCGGGGAGCACCACTTCGTCGATTTCCTGGTCATCGGCCATGATGGCCGAGCGCTGCACCACGTTTCGCAGTTCGCGGACATTGCCAGGCCAGTGGTAGTGACGCAGCTGCTCCAGTGCAGCCGGAGAAAAGCGTCGATCCGGGCCGTCACCGTCGTTGATCGAGTGCAGAAAAGCCGCTGACATCAGTTCGATGTCGTCTTTGCGATCACGCAAAGGCGGCAAAGCGATCTGAAACACATCGAGCCGGTAGTACAGGTCCTCGCGAAGCTTGCCCGCACGCACCGCTGCCAGCGGGTTGCGGTTGGTTGCGGCGATGATCCGCACGTCGGTCTCGATCGGGTCCTCCGAACCAACCCGAATGAAGGTGCCTGACTCCAGGACGCGAAGCAGCTTGACCTGCAACTCGAGCGGCATCTCGGTAATTTCGTCCAGAAAGAGGGTGCCTTCATGGGCCCGCTCGAAATGACCGTGATGCTGGCGCATGGCCCCGGTGAAGCTGCCCTTTTCATGGCCGAACAATTCGCTCTCGATGAGCTGCGGGGACATCGCGCCGCAGTTCACCGCCAGGAATCCCTTGTTGCGGCGCCTGGACAACTCATGAATGGTCTGTGCGACGACTTCCTTGCCGGTGCCACTTTCACCCACCAGCAGCACGCTGACCGCCGTGGGCGCAACCCGCTCGATTTGCTGATACACCCGCCGCATGGGGAGTGACGATCCGATCAGGCGCCCGAAACTGCCGCTGAGCTGAAGCGATTCATTCAGGCTGACCAGTTGTTCACGAACGCTGTCGGACTGCTTCAGTCGGCCCAGCACGCGCT
>Ga0209598_10001750_pt1 | contig 17473 bp, 14 predicted proteins | sample M_140807_EF_Meta_FD_187317 | JGI IMG/M metagenome (GOLD analysis project Ga0209598, IMG submission 187317) | Freshwater microbial communities from Lake Montjoie, Canada to study carbon cycling - M_140807_EF_MetaG (SPAdes) (version 2) | ecosystem: Environmental > Aquatic > Freshwater > Lake...
CCAACCTGAAGATCATCGATCCCAACAAGCTGGTCTACCTCACGCAGACCACGCTCAGCACCGACGACGCCGACGTGATCATCAAGGCGCTGAAGGCCACCTTCCCCAACCTGAAGGAACCACCGTCGAGCGACATCTGCTACGCCACCACCAACCGTCAGCGCGCCGTGCGCGCCATCGCGCCCGATGCGGATCTGGTGCTGGTGGTCGGCAGCCGCAACTCCAGCAACTCCGTGCGCCTGACCGAGATCAGCCAGAACGTGGGCACCAACGCGCGCCTGATCGACGACAAGAGCGAACTGAAGCCCGAATGGTTCGACGGCGTGAAGACCGTGCTGATCACCGCGGGCGCCAGCGCCCCGGAAGATCTGGTGCACGACCTGATCGTGGAGCTGATCGAGCGCTACGGCGGCGAGGTGGAGCAGCGCGACGTGTATCACGAGGAGGTTGAATTCGGCCTGCCAGGCACGCTGAAGGACCTCATGCGCAAGCGCGGCACCGACCCCGCCCACCGCAAGGTGGTGCGTCAGGACAGCGGCCCCCTGCTGCACGCGTGGCTCGAGGAGCGCGGCATCCAGCACCGCACCGTGGACCTGACCATCGGCGCCACGAACTGATCGGCGCGAAGCGATGCAGCACGCGACCGCCTTCTTCGAACTGGATGCCGACGCGCTGAAGGCGTGGGTGACCGATCGCGGCATGCCCGCGTTCGTGTCGAAGCAGCTGCTCGACTGGGTGTATCGCCGCGGCGTGATCGACCCGGCGCAGATGACCGATCTGTCGAAGGCGAACCGCGATCTTGTGTCCCACGAGATGCGCTTCGAGCAGTCGCTGGTGCGCCGACACCTGCAGGCGACCGACGGCACGCAGAAACTGCTGATGGCCTGGCCGCGCGAAGCGGCCGCCCGCGCCACCGGCGACGTGTCGCTGCCGCTGGCCGACGCCACGCCCGGCGCCGGCGAACGCGAGACCGAGTGCGTGATGATTCCCGCGGACGGCCGCAAGACCGCGTGCGTGTCCAGCCAGATCGGTTGCCCGGTGGGCTGCCGCTTCTGCGCCAGCGGCATCGGCGGCCTCGAGGGCAATCTCACCCGCGGTCGCATCGTGGAGCAGGTGTGGAAGCTCGGCCGCCTGCCCGATGTGGAGCGCATCAGCCATGTGGTGTTCATGGGCATGGGTGAACCGCTGTCGAACTTCGAGGCCGTCACCGGCGCCATCCGCACGCTGAACGCGGACTGGGGCCTGGGCATCTCGGCGCGACGCATCACCGTGAGCACCGTGGGCCTGCCCAGCGCCATCGAGAAGCTGATGGGCTTCGACATTCCGGTCACGCTGGCACTGAGCCTGCACGCACCCACCGACGAACTGCGTCGCCAGATCATTCCGTGGGCCGAATACAGCACCATTCCGCAGCTGCTCGAGGCGTGCCACGAGTGGTTCCGCGCCACGGGTCGCGAGATCACGCTGGAGTACATCCTGCTCGGCGGGTTCAACGACGCCATCGAGCACGCCGAGGAACTGGCGCAGCTCGCCCGCTCGATCCGCGCCAACGTGAACCTGATCCGATGGAACGAGGTGGAAGGCCTGCCCTACACCCGCCCCGCCACCGAGCACGTGCATGCCTTTCAGGAAACGCTGCGCACGCGCGGCGTGAATGTGCACATCCGCGCCAGCCGCGGCCGCGACATCGCCGCAGCCTGCGGCCAGTTGCGCCACGAAGCGCGCGCTGCCCGCTGAATCTCAGCTGCGCGCACCAGCGGCGCCACGCATCGCCTCGGCGGTCATGGCGCGCACGGTGGCCGCATCCATGCCGTGCAGCTCACCCAGCTCGGCGATGGCGCGCAGCCGTTCCAGCGCCGCCGCGAAGGCCGACGCATCGGCCGACTCCGACGACGCGCGCGCGCACAGCTCGATCACCGCATCACGCAGGTCGCGCCCGCTCGGACGCCCGCGGATGCCGTGCGGCACGGCCTGTCCCACCGTGCGCAGCAGTCGCGCCGGCCAGTCGCTGCTGCGGAAGTCGAGCCGCAGGAAGCGTCCAAGCAGCGTGGCTTCCACGCGATACAGGAATCGCCGCTCCATGCGGTCGCCGCGCGCCGGGCGCACATCGAGGCGACGACGCGTGAGACGTCGCTGCTCGGGACTGGTGCACATGGTCGCCACATACACGCTGTCGCGGATCAGCATCGCCTCGGCCAGCGGCAGCGCCGCGCGCTCGGCAAGGCCATCCACCGAAAGCAGCGCATCCATCAGCCGCGCGTAGGCCTCGGCGTAGCTCACGCCGCCCCACAGCCAGCAGCGGTGCAGGCCGTTCACCATGTCGCGCTGCACCTGACGAAGCGCCGCGGTCCGGCGCCACGCGCCCGTGCGCCGCAGCAACTGCCCGAACAGCGGTCGCAATCGACGCGCCGCACGCGCGCCGCCGATGCCGCTGTGCGAGATCTCCAGCAGGAATCGCCGCACCAGCGCCACCGGATGGTCGGGATCGCGCTGCTCGGGCTGGTCGGTGTCGCTGCCCCATTCCGCGCTCAGCACGCGGCCATAGCGCATGGCCTCCAGACAGCGACCGAAGCCGCGGGCCTCGGCGCGCAGCAACGCCGCCTCGAGCGCCTGCGCAGACACCGGCACCAACCCACGCTGATACGCCGCGCCCAGCAGCACAAGATCGGTCAGACGATCGGTGAGGAAGTGGCGTCGCGCCAGCGTGGCCACATCGCGAATGAAGGCGTCATGTCCGCGACAACCGATGTGCACCGCTTCCGACAGTTCGCCCGCCGCGCGCATGCGCGCCTCGTCCACCTGATCGTCCAGCACGCCGTTGTTCACCACCACATAGGTGCGCTCGGGATCGCTGACGCGCAGGAACGGATCAGGCCCGATCGCGCGCAACGACTCCACGGCATCCATGCCAAGCAGCAGATCCGCCTCGCCATAGGGCGTCTGCGCGGCCAGCGCCGCATCGCCCACCTCCATGCGCGTGAACAGCACCTGACTCCAGGCGCGGCGTCCCGGCCCGATCGGCGTGGTCTGGAAGCTTGCCTGCACGCGATAGCCCATCGCGCGACCGGCCTCGCACAGGATCATGGAAGCCAGCCCCGGCGCCTCGCCTCGCCAACCAGCCAGGTGCGCGCGCCATCGGCCCGCTTCGGCGTGGATCACGCGCGGCGGACCCGGTCGCGGTGCGCCGGGTTCAAGTTCGGCCGGACGCGGCGGCTTGCTGCGCACCACCTCCACCTGCTCGAACAGCGGCCGCACCCGCACCTCGAACTGCCCCACCGCGCGCTGCTCCAGCACTTCCACGGTGAGTTCGGTCTTCAGCGGATTGGTGCCGCGCTCGAGGCCGCGTTCGACCATCACCTCGGGCGCCACCGGACGCACATCGCAGCTCGCATCGGCGGGCCAGATGGCGCGCTGCATGGGCACGAAGCCCAGGCGATCGGCTTCCACCATGCTGCGATCGAGCGCGGCCACATCGCGACGCGCCGGCGGACCGTCATGGCCCACGATCACGGTGAGTCCATCTCGCAGCGCGGCGGCGCGCAGCAGCTCGCGGAACGGCGGACGGTTGTTCAGGTCACCACGCTCGACCGTGATCGGTGCCACCGCATCGGCCGGAACCGCCGCGCGCGACAGCCGCTCGGGATCGGGTCCCGGCTCGTCACCGAGATCACACACCACCAGGATGCGCGGACGCACTTCACGCGCGGACTGCCGCACGGCCGCCACGCCCTCGGAGGCGAAGCGACGCCGATCCCAGATCTCGACGGTGGCCACGCGATCCGCCTCGGGCGCCGCCATGCCGGGCGCCCACATGGCGGTGGAAGCCTGGTCGGGCGATGCAACGCGTGACGCAAGTTCCTGCGCCACTTCCTCCACCATGCCGCGAACGGCCTCCACCGCGCCGCTTGCGCCCAAGCCCAGACCGCGATCGGGCACGGGCCAGCGCTCCAGCCGCTCGTCCACGCGCGCAAGCCTGCGTTCAAGCGCCAACGCGGGGCGCACACTCGCGAGCAGGTGCACGATCTTTCGCGCCAGAATGCTGGGGCGCGTGCCGTCGTTGATTTCAAGCCGCGGCGCATCCTCGCCATCGGAGGGCAGCTGATCCCACCACAGACTGGCCAGGCGCTCGCCGGAGCGCCGCCCGGTCTCGGACACCGCCAGCAACGAGGCCGCCACGCTGCCGGGGCGCGGCTCGAGCACCACCACGTTCGCGCAGCGCGACATCAATCGCAGCACCGACGCCTCGTCGATGGGCGCCACCAGCCCGATCGAGAGCATCGGCACGCGACCGGCCAACCCGAGTTCCTCGAGCAGGTGGCGCGCAGCCAGCGCGCATGGCCCCACCGCCGCGATGCCCCAGGGCTCGGTCTCGCCAGGCGATGGCAGACTGACCAGCCGATTCAATTCAAGGCGCCGCCCGATGGAGAGTGCATCCTCGCCCTCGGTGGGCAGCGCGGGCCGGCGCGCGCGACGCGTCTCCAGCACCAGATCCACGCGCTCGAGCACGCGATTGGGTTCCATCGCCAGCGTGTCGATGGCGCGCAGCAGGCTCACATGCACGGCAACGGCCACCATCACGCCGGCGGACTGCGCCATGCGGAACGCGTCCTGCACCGCATTGCGAAGCCCGTGCAGGTCACTCGGCGTCAGGCACGGCACGCCCAGTTGCTGCGCCGCACGAATGGGACACGCGCCCGGCGCAAGGTATGGGTTGTCCTCGAGCAGCAGCACCGCCGAGCCCGTGCCGCGCGAGGCACCCGCACCGTCGCGCCACGCGGCGGCCACCGCGATCTCAAGCTGATCATTCGGCACGCACACCACGCATCGCCTGCCCATGGCGGCCGTGCGCACCGCAAGCGACACGCCGCGCGCCGCGTCCACCACCGGCACCAGACGCAGGCCATGACGCTCCAGCGCCTCGGCGCTGCGTTCATCCGACAGCGCGCGGAACAATCCCTCCATGGGAGGTCGCCGCGGCGCCATCACCTCGGCCACCGGCAGTTCGCATTCGAGCAGGCCCTTCAGAATGGCTTCGAAGGCCGTGCACATGGCGTGGCCTTCGCCGCGGGCCAGCGGCGGGCGCCACGGACTGCCATCGAGCGGTTCGGCGGCGTTCACGCGTGCGAGGCTACCGCAGGAAGCGGCAGCGCCCCATCGAGCAGACGCGTGACCAGATCGGCGAAGCCATCCTCGGCGTGGTGCGGCGCCACATGGTCGGCCAGCGCCAGCAGGCGCGCATCGGCGTTGGCCATGGCCACACCGAAGGCCGCCTCGCGCACCATCTGCAGATCGTTCAATCCATCCCCGACCGCCACCACGCGCGCATGATGGATGCCGTGCGTCTCGCGCACGCGCTGCAGCATGGTCCACTTGTCGCTCTCGAGCGCGTAGATCTCCAGCAGATGCGTCACGCTTCCAACGGCCTGCTCCGCCGTGACGGCGCTCCAGCTCTGCATGCTGGCGCGATGACCGAAGCGCTCGCGCAGTTGCGCGCACACCGGCTGCAGACGATCCGCGCGCTCGATGGCGCCCACGCGCAGCACATGGTCATGGCCGTGCGCCAGCGAGTCTGGAAGCGAATCCACGCGACGCATGGGCACCGCGTGCTGCTCGAGCCACCACACCGTGGCGGGATCCAGGTTGCCGGTGCCGATCATGCAGTAGTCGTGATCGCACACGTGGTGGTCGCGCAGCAGGTGCGCCACCAGGCCCTCGGCCAGCAGCGCTTCGGCGAGTTCGTGCACCAGTCCCTCGTCGAGCACGATGCGATCCATCGTGGCACCCGTGCGCGCGTCGCTCAGCACGCTGCCGCCGGCCGTCACCGCCACGCCGTCGTGGTCGATCGCCTCCAGGGTGCGCCGCGCCTCGCGCCAGCTGCGCCCGGTGGCCGGAACCAGCAACCACCCCGCCGCGCGCAGCCGCTCCACGGCGCGACGATTGGCGTCGCTCACGCGTCCGCGCCCGTCCAGCAGGGTTCCATCAAGGTCCACGGCGATCAATCCAGCCATGCAGCGAGCATAGGGATTCCGCCGCGAACCTCGCTACACTGGTCGCCCCATGGACAAGCGACTCAAGGACATCCAGCAGGGCACGCTCACCGAGAGCCGCCTCAACAGCGACTTCCTCTACTGGCTGAAGGAACAGGGACCCAACTACCTGCTCGCCGCGCTGCTGGTGCTGTGCGTGCTGCTTGGCTGGAACTGGTGGGATCAGCGTCGTCGCATGGGCCACGATGCCGCGTGGAACGAACTGAACGAGGCCACCTCGCCGCAGGCGCTGGCCGAGGTCGCGGAGAAGCACGCGCAGGTCGACTCGATCGCCGTCATCGCCAACCTCGACGCCGCCGACCGCTACATGGAATCCGTCCGCAGCGGCAAGCGCTTCGATCGTGAGCCCACCGCGGCCGATGCCGCCGTGACGCCCGAGCTGCGCACGCAGTATCTGGACGAGGCCGATCGCCTGTACGCCAAGGCCGCCGCCGGCATCGACGGCAAGCCCGCACCCGAGTCGCTGCTGCTTGCCAGCGCCTGCTTCGGTCGCGCCGCCGTGGCCGAGAGCAAGGGCGACATGGCCACCGCCGAAACCTGGCTGAAGGCCGCGCAGGCCGCCACCAAGGACGTGTATCCGCCGCTCGCCAAGACCGCGGACGAGCGTCTGGCATCGATCGCCTCGCTGTCGAACCGCCCGCCCATGCCGTCGCGCCCGAAGGCCACGATTCCCATGGGCAACCTGCCCGGCGATCCCACCACGGCGCCCACCGGCGACGTGACGGCGAGCGAACTGAACGCGCTCACCGGCGGCGCCCCCGCCGAACCGGCACCGCAGCCGAAGTGACCGAGGCAGAACACGACCCGCTGCAACCCGCGACGGAAGGCGTCGAGGGTGACGACGAGACGCCGCTCACCCTCGAGTTCACGCTGCAGCACGACCTGGACAAGCGGCTCGACCGCTACCTGGTCGATCGCGTGCCCACGCTCAGTCGCACGCAGATCCAGAAGCTGATCGACGAGAAGGCCGTCAGCGTGAATGGCCGCGTGCCCAAGGCCAGCACCAAGCTGCACAAGGGCGACCACATCGTGGCCGTGCTGCCACCGCCACCGAGCGAGCACACCCCCGCCGACGAGATTCCGCTGCATGTGCTGTTCGAGGACAACGACCTGATCGTGCTCAACAAGCAGGCCGGACTCATCGTGCATCCGGCGCGCAGCCACAAGCGCGGCACGCTGGTGAACGCGCTCGTGTGGCACTTCCGCCATGTGACCAGCGGTGCGCTCAGCGGCGTGGGCAAGGAGTTCGCGCGCCCGGGCGTGGTGCATCGCCTGGACAAGTGGACCAGCGGCGTGATGGTGGCCGCCAAGGGCGACACCGCGCACTGGCGACTGGCCAAGCAGTTCGAGCGCCGCACCACCGGCAAGCGCTACCTCGCGGTGGTGCACGGCAAGCCCGAGCCCGACACCGACCGCATCGACATGCCGCTGGGCAAGCACCCCACCATCCGCGAGATGTATGCCGTGCGCTGGGACGACACCGGCAAGTCCAGCCAGACCATCTTCCGCGTGCGCGAGCGCTACGAGGGCTTCGCGCTGGTGGAACTGGAACTGCTCACGGGACGCACGCACCAGATCCGCGTGCACATGAGCCATCTCGGATGGCCGCTCGCCGGCGACGACCTGTACTGCGGCAAGCATCTTTCCGCGGGCGACCTGGGCCTATCAGGCGAGGCGGATCGCGTGGTCATCGACCGGCAGGCGCTGCACGCCTCGCTGCTGTCGTTCGAGCATCCGATGGATCCGCGGCCGCTCACCTTCACCGCCCCGCTGCCCGACGACCTGCGCGAACTCATCGGCGCCCTGCGTGCGCGCGGCTATCAGGCCGTGGATGCACCCGGCAGCACGCTTGATCTGGCAGCGCTTGGCATTCCGCGCAGCTGATCGCGCTTCACAGCGTCACGTCCAGCATCACCGCCGCATCGAGCCGTTCCAGATATTCGTCGGCGGTGATCTCGATCGCGCCCAGCGACAGCACATGGTCGTTCGCGTACTGGCTGTCGAGCAGCGTGAAACCGCGCTCGCGCATGCGCCCAACCAGCCACGACAGGCACGCCTTGCTGGCGTTGCTGCCGCCCAGCGCCGGCCGCACGAACATGCTCTCGCCGAAGAAGGCGCCGCCAAGCGACACGCCGTACAGCCCGCCCACCAGCACATCGCCGCGCCACGCCTCCACGCTGTGCGCGTGACCCAATGCATGCAGTCGCACGTACGCCTGCACCATCGACTCGCTGATCCATGTGCTGTCCTCGCCGTCACGATCCGCCGCGCAGGCACGCATCACCTGCTCGAACGCGGTGTCGCACTTCACCACCAGATCGCCGCCACGCAGCGCGCGCACCGCCGACTTCGGCAGCGCGAACGACTCCAGTGGAATCACGCAGCGCGGATCGCAGGTGTACAGCCGCACCTCGCCCGTCTGCGCATCCGCCATGGGAAAGGCGCCGTTGGCATAGGCCTGCAGCAGCGATTCAGGCGACAGGTCGGTGGCATCAGGCCGCGGCATGGAATGGGCATTCTGCACGGTTTTCCCAAGGCTGTTGAAGCGGCCCCCGGGTTCCGTTACCATCTGCCCCCCTCGGGCCGTCGGTGACGCCCTTCCAGCAGGGAAGGTCGGCTCCGCACGGGGCATGGCGTCGCGGCTGACGCATGCTCCGGCCTCGAATCACAGCCGCGGCCCAGGGATGGTCCCTGACCGCGACAACCGGCTTGCTCCGTGCACGCCGCCGTTCCGCAGGTCTCGACGAACCCCCTGGAGTCGCTCCCCGCAACGCACACAACCCCGCGAATTTCGCTCCGCGCAGGCTCCGATCCACGCACTCACATTTGGCCCGTGGTGTAACGGTAGCACAGGTGGTTTTGGTCCATCTAGTCCTTGTTCGAATCAAGGCGGGCCAGTTTCACGGAACCTGACGCGGTTCATCGCGGGGGCGACCCAACGCCCCATGACACACGCCACCACACAACCCACGCTTTCCTCCATCGTGCTCGCCGCGGGCAAGGGCACACGCATGAAGAGCGACCTGCCCAAGGTGATGCACCCCGCTGCGGGTCAACCCATGGTGAAGTGGGTGGTGAAGGCCTCGCGCGATGCGGGCGCGAAGGATGTGGTGCTGGTGGTTGGCCACATGGCCGAACTGGTGAGCGAGGCGTTCCGCAGCGACACGCCCGCCTGCCACTTCGTCACGCAGAACCCGCAGCTTGGCACGGGCCACGCGGTGGATCAGGCGCGACCGCTGTTCGCCGCCGGCACGTTGGGCGAGCACTGCTTCGTGCTGTGCGGCGACGGACCGCTGATCCGGCCCGAAACCCTGCGAAAGCTGCTGGATCGTCACCTCACCGCGGGCGCTTCCGCCAGCCTGGCCACCAGTGTGGTCGCCGATGCCACCGGCTACGGCCGCATCGAGCGCGACGCGCAGGGCCGCTTCCGCCGCATCGTGGAGCAGAAGGACGCCACCGACGCGCAGCGCGCCATCCGCGAGATCAATCCCAGCTACTACCTCTTCCGCACGCGCGACCTGTTCGATGCGCTCACCCGCGTCACCAACCAGAACGCCAGCGGCGAGTACTACATCACCGACGTGTTCGAGCTGCTGCTGAAGGATGGCAAGCGCGTGGAGGTGGTCGACGCGGTGCCGCCCGAGGATGTGCTCAGCGTGAACACGCCCGAGCAGCTCGCCGAAGTGGACGCGATCCTGCGCCGCCGCCTCGACACCGCCCACCCCGCACGGAGCCACGCATGAGCGCCACCGACCAGGACCACCTGAAGATCTTCGCCGGCACCACGGGCCAGGCACTCGCCACGGCGATGTGTCGCCACCTTGACCTGCCACTGGGTCAGGCCGAGACGAAGGCCTTCCCCGACGGCGAGCTGCTGGTGAAGCTCGACGAGGACGTGCGCGGCCGCGACTGCTACGTGGTGCTCAGCACCTGCGCGCCGGTGAACGACAGCCTGATCGAGCTGCTGGTGTTCATCGACTGCCTGCGCCGCGCCAGCGCCAAGCGCATCACCGCCGTCATCCCCTACTTCGGCTACGCCCGCCAGGACCGCAAGGACGCCGGCCGCGTGCCCATCACCGCCAAGCTGGTGGCCAACCTCATCACCGCCAGCGGCGCCAACCGCGTGCTGTGCATGGACCTGCACGCCGCGCAGATCCAGGGTTTCTTCGATCTGCCGGTGGATCACCTCACGGCGGGCCCGGTGCTGCTCGAGCATTTCCGCCGCGTGCTGCCCACCATGGGCCCCACCGTGGTGCTCAGCCCCGACGTGGGCAACGCGAAGACCGCCAGCATGTTCGCCGACCAGCTGGGCCTGGACCTGGCCATCATCGAGAAGCGCCGTCAGGGCGCCACCGAGGTGCAGGCGCGCACCGTGATCGGCGACGTGAAGGGCAAGGCCGTGATCATGTTCGACGACATGATCACCACCGGCGGCACCGTGACCGAGGCCGCCCGCGTGGCCCGCGAGCGCGGCGCCACCGCGGTGTACGTGGCCTGCACGCACGCTGTCATGGCGGGCCTGGCCGTGGAGCGCCTCAACAGCCCCGACATCACCGGCATCGTCGTCACCGACACCATCCCGATCGACGGCCGTCTCGACCCCCTGCGCCCCAAGCTGACCGTGCTCAGCGTGGCGCGCATGCTGGGCGAGGCGGTGCATCGCATCCATCACGATCTCAGCATCAGCGCACTGTTCCGCGAGGGCATGGGGCCCCGCCGCTGACGCATCGATTTCACGCACCCGTTTCTCAAAAGAAGGAGAACACTCACATGGCAACTGAAATCCCGACACTGAAGGCCACCAACCGCGAGCAACTGGGCTCGCGCTACGCCAAGCGCCTGCGAACCGCCGGCAAGCTGCCCGCCGTGCTGTACGGCCACGGCACCGCCCCCATGAGCCTCACGCTCGACGCGAAGGAGACGATCCACTCGCTGAAGCACGGCGCGCACGTGGTGAAGCTGGCCATCGAAGGCGGCGCCACCGAGAACTGCCTGGTGAAGGACCTGCAGTTCGGCTGGATGGGTGACGACGTCATCCATCTCGATCTGGCCCGCGTCGATCTGGACGAGGTGGTGACCGTGAAGGTGCGCCTGCAGTTCATCGGCCAGCCCGAGAGCGCCAAGAAGCCCGGCGCCGTGCTCACGCACGACGTGACCGAGCTCGACATCAAGTGCAAGGTGCGCGACATCCCCGGCGACATCCGCGTGGATCTGGCCGGCGTGAAGACCGACGTGTACACCGTGAGCGAGTTCAAGCTGCCCGACGGCCTCACCGCCGTCACCGATCCGCACGCCGCGCTCAGCCGCGTGGTCATCGTGGCCGAGGAAGCCGAGGGCGAAGCAGCCGCGCCGGGCGCAGCCGCCGAACCCGAGGTGCTCACGGCCAAGAAGGACAAGGAAGGCGACGCCGCCGCTCCTGGCGCCAAGGCCGCTGCACCCGCCAAGGAGGCCAAGAAGGGCTGATCGGATTCCGATCACCCTTCCCGGAACGCAACCATGCGACTCGTCGTTGGACTGGGCAATCCAGGCATCGAGCACCAGGGCACGCGCCACAACGCGGGCTTCGAGGTGCTGGATCGCCTTGCGCGCCGCTACGGAGATCCTCCGGGCGGCGCGGCCAAGAGCCGCTTTGCGGGGCTTCTGGTCGAGGGCCGCATCGGCGACGAGCGCGTGCTGCTGCTGAAGCCGACCACCTTCATGAACCTCTCGGGCTCGAGCGTGCTGGAAGCCCTGCGCTTCCACAAGCTGGACGCCTCGAAGGACCTGCTGGTGGTCACCGACGACTTCGCCCTGCCCTGCGGCGCCATGCGCCTGCGGGCGCAGGGCGGAGACGGCGGTCACAACGGGCTCGCCGACATCACCCGCAGGCTGGGCAGCGATCGCTGGCCACGCCTGCGCGTGGGCATCGACGCGCCCGGGCGCATCAGCACCGAGAGCTACGTGCTTGGCGTGTTCACGCCGGAGCAGCGGAAGCAGCTCGATCCGGGACTGGACGAGGCCGCCGAGGCCGTCGCCTGCTGGGCCACCGAGGGCCTGGAGGCGGCGATGAACCGTTTCAATCGCCGGGGCGTTGGCGCCTCGGCCAAGGAGGCGTGAGCGATTCGCACGGGCGAGCGCCTCCACGCAGGACACATCAACACGACACTTCCAATCAACACTCTTTCGAAAGGACACTGACATGGACGCAACGATCACCGCAGAACGCACCCGCCCCTACGAGGGCATGTTCCTCTTCCCGCAGTCGGCCACGGCCGATCTGCAGGGCGCCCTCGACCACGTGAAGGAGATCCTGGGCCGCAGCGGCGCCGAGATCCTCTCCATCGCCAAGTGGGACGAGCGTCGTCTGGCGTACGACATCAAGGGCAACAAGCGCGGCGTGTACGTGCTGGCCTTCTTCCGCGTGCTCAGCACCAAGCTGGCCGGCATCGAGCGCGACTGCAACCTCAGCGAGAAGCTGCTGCGCAGCATGGTGACCCGCGCGGATCACCTGACCGAGGAGCAGCTGCGCAACGCCGAGGCCATGCAGCGCACGGCCGATGAGGCCCGTCTGCGCGGCGCACCGGGCGAGGAGCCCGAGCCCGAGGTCGTCTGAGACCGCGGATTCCGACAGGAAATCCACACGCGGCCCCGTTTCGGCGGGGCCGCGTTCTTTTTTGCGCCTTTTCGCAGGACTTTTCTCCAATGTCCCAAGTGTGTCCCTGCGCGGCTTTAGAATGCATGCACGCAACATGGAGGTGCGAACACAATGGCTAGTTTCAACAAAGTGATGCTGATGGGAAATCTCACGCGCGACGTGGAGTTGCGCCAGACGCCGAACGGCAACCAGTCGGTCGCCAACTTCGGCATCGCCTGCAACCGCAAGTTCAAGACGCAGTCGGGCGAGGAGCGCGAGGAAGTGACCTTCGTCGACTGTGAGGCCTGGGGCCGCACGGGCGAGGTCATGAAGGAGTACCTCTCCAAGGGTCGGCCGGTCTTCATCGAGGGCCGTCTCAAGCTCGACAGCTGGGAGGACAAGGAAGGCAAGAAGCAGTCCAAGCTGCGCGTGGTGGTCGAGAACTTCCAGTTCATCGACTCCAAGAGCGGCGGCGGCAGTGGCGGCGGCGAGCGCACGGGCGGTCGCACCCAGCAGGCCAGCCACCAGGCCCACACCGAGGTGGCCGAGGCGGACATCCCCTTCTGAACCATCCTGACGGGCTCGCGCCAAACCGGCCTTGGGTCCATCACGGCACAAAACAACCGCCTCAAGGCTCTTCCAAGGGCCTTGAGGCGGCTTCACTTTCCGTGCATAATGCGCGGCTCGTCGCCGCGAGGCTGCCCGCGTGGGTGGCCCCGAACCGTTGGGCGCAGGCGACCGCCCTCACTCCCCTCGAAGGGGAAGGACAGCACCATGGCAGCACGCAAAGTCGAACTCCTCCTGAACAAGACCGTCGAGAACCTGGGCCTCATCGGCGATGTGGTCAAGGTCAAGCCGGGCTACGCCCGCAACTACCTGCTGCCGCACGCGCTGGCCGAAGCCCCCACCCCCGAGAAGATCGAGGCCCTGAAGAGCGAGCGCGCCAAGGCCGCCGCCGAGATGGAGAAGATGCGCGCCGATCGCGCCGCTCTCATCGCGCGCCTCGAAGGCGTCACCATCAAGCTGGTGCGCAGCGTGAACGATCAGGGCGCGCTCTACGGCGCCGTCACCCACCGCGACATCTCCGACCAGCTGGCCGCCGACGGCTTCCCGGTGGACATGCGCGCCGTGCGTCTGGGCATGACCATCCGCCGCATCGGCAGCTACAGCTGCGCGATCGTGTTCGATCGCGAGCTGCGCACCGAGATCGGCATCGAGGTCGCCCCGGATCGCACGCTCGAGATGTACGCCCGCACCGAGGAGCCCTCGGCCCCCGCCGAGGAGACCACCGAGGAGCCGGCAGCCGAGCAGGCCGAGGCCAAGGAAGCCAAGCCCGCCAAGGGCAAGGCCAAGGCTGATGGCGACGAGGGCGGCGTGGCGACCAAGAGCGCCCGCACCCGCAAGGCCTGATCCAGCTCGGGCTTCGCGATGAACAGTGGCACCCAACAGGCCGGGTTCCCGGCCCCTGCACGCACCGACATGGATGTCGGCCAGATGGAAAGTGTGGCCATCGAGCCCAAAGGGCCGATGGTTGAGTTCGTCAAGGAGGACGACTGCATGAGCGCGATCGCCATTCGTCGAGAAGTGCTGCCGGAGACCCGGCTCAGCAAGACCCACAAGTTCATGATCGGTGGCCATGAGGGCTACCTCACGGTCGGCCTCTTCCCCGATGGCCGCCCGGGCGAGATCTTCATCAAGATGAGCAAGGAGGGCAGCACGCTCTCCGGCCTCATCCAGGGATTCTGCCGCGCGTTCAGTCTGGCCCTGCAGCACGGCCTGACCGTGCGCGATGCCAGCGACCGCTTCCGCGGCATGCGCTTCGAGCCCATGGGCCCCACCAACAATCCGGACATCCCGGAGACGGCCAGCATCCTGGACTACGTGGCGCGCTACCTGCAGATCAACTTCGTCGAGCGCGACGGACGCTGATCGACTCACGCATCCGACACCCCCACGCCGCGTGCTCGTCACGCGGCGTGTTTCTTTTTCGGTTCAGGCAGCCGCCTGCTCGGCGCTCGCCTTCGCCAGCGGCCCCAGGCGCTTGCGAAGCACCGCCATCAGCGAGGCGGGTTGCAGGAAGGCCTGCGGCGGGCGCACGTACACCTCGCGAAGGCCATCCGCGCCGGCGGCCCCCACGTCGCGCACGCTGCCCTGCATGCCGCGGAACGCCTCGTGGAACACGGCCGTGGCCCTGCAGCGGATGATCAGGTCGGCGCCGGCCACGCGCATCTCGCGGGCGCCCAGCAGACCCGTCATCGCGCGCACCTCGGCCAGATCCAGCATGCGCTGCATCGCTTCCGGCGGCTCGCCGTAGGCGCTCACAAGGTCTTCGCGCAGCTTGGCCACGGCCTCCGGCGTCTGCACGGTGGCCGCGCGGCGGTAGGCCTCCAGACGGCGCCGGTCGCTCGGGATGTACGCGCGCGGGATCCAGCCCGACACGCCGATGTTCACCAGCACGTCGGCGATCTTCGGGCGCTCGCGGTTCTGCAGTCCGTCCACCGCCTCTTCCAGCAGCTGGCAGTACATCTCGTAGCCCACCGCCGCGATGTGTCCGCTCTGCTCGGCGCCCAGCAGGTTGCCCGCGCCGCGGATCTCGAGGTCGCGCATGGCGATGCGGAAGCCCGCACCCAGCATGCTGTAGTCCTCGATGGCCTTCAGGCGACGCAGTGCCTCGTCGGTGACGGGCCGATCCTGCGGCAGGAACAGATAGCAGTAGGCGCGGTGCGCGCTGCGACCCACGCGACCGCGAAGCTGATGCAGGTCGGCCAGCCCGTACAGGTCGGCCAGATCGATGAACATGGTGTTGGCGCGCGGATTGTCCACGCCGCTCTCGATGATGGTGGTGCTCACCAGCACGTCGCACTCGTGGCGCATGAACTTCAGCATCACGCGTTCCAGTTCATCGGGCGGCATCTGGCCGTGGCCCACCACGATGCGCGCTTCGGGCACCAGCCGCTGGATGCGGTCGGCGGCCTCCTGCAGGCCCTTGATGCGGTTGTGCACGTAGTACACCTGACCCTCGCGGGCCAGCTCGCGCTGCACCGCCTGCTTCAGGCGATCGGCGCTGAACGGAATCACCTCGGTCACGATGGCGCGACGATCGGGCGGCGGCGTGGTGAGGCTGCTGATGTCGCGCAGACCCAGCAGCGACATGTGCAGCGTGCGCGGAATGGGCGTGGCCGAAAGCGTGAGCACATCGGCGGTGGCGCGGAAGGCCAGCAGCCGCTGCTTGTGCTCCACGCCGAAGCGCTGCTCCTCATCCACCACCACCAGGCCAAGATCCTTGAAGGCGACGTCCTTCGACAGCAGGCGGTGGGTGCCGATGACCAGATCCACCTTGCCCTCGGCCAGATCCTTCAGCACCTGGTTCTGCTCGGCCACGGTCTTGAAGCGGCTCAGGCTTTCCACGCGGAACGGATAGGCGCGGAAGCGGTCGCGGAAGGTGCGCTCGTGCTGTTCGGCCAGCACCGTGGTTGGCACCAGCACCGCAACCTGCTTGCCGGCGCAGCAGGCGCGGAAGGCCGCGCGAATGGCCACCTCGGTCTTGCCGAAGCCCACGTCGCCGCAGATCAGCCGGTCCATCGGGCGCGCCTGATGCATGTCGCGCTGCACCGCGGTGATGGCGGTGCGTTGATCGGGCGTCTCTTCGTACGGGAAGCTCGCCTCGAATTCCCCCTGCCACGCGGCATCGGCGGGAAACGCCAACCCCGGCGTGGCCGCACGCACGGCCTGCACGCGCAGCATCTCGCCGGCGAGGTCGCGCACCGCCTCGCTCACGCGCTCCTTCTGCGCCTTCCAGCGCTTGCCGCCGATCGCGCTCAGCGGCGGTCGTGCGGCGCCGCTGCCGATGTACTTCTGGATCAGGTCCACGCGCGCGGCGGGTAGGTGCAGGCGCGTGCCGCCGTCGAATTCCAGGGTGAGGTATTCGCTTTCACCGGCGCCGTCGGCGTGTTCGCCGGCCTCGCCGCCCTGCTTCAGCTTGGCCAGCTGCGTCAAGCCGATGTAGCGCGCCACGCCGTGGTCGCGGTGCGTCACGTAGTCGCCCGGCTCGAAGGCCAGGAAGGCGTCGCGCACGCGGTCACCACTCACGCTCTGCACGGGTGCGCCGCGACGACGACGGGCGCCCGTGCGGTGCAGCAGTTCGTGCTCGGGCACCACGGACATCGGCTTCTTGCCCGCTTCCAACCAGCGGAATCCGCGGCCGAGCAATTGTCGCACCAGCGTCACGCGCTCGCTCAATCCATGGCGGCGCAGCAGTTCCGCGGCGCGCTGACGGTCACCCTCGGTTGCCGCGGCCAGCGTGGTGGGTCCTTCGCGGGCAAGTTCGCCCAGCAGTTCGAAAGCCTTCGCGGCATCCTGCTCGAAGGCGGGCAGTGACGATGCTGGCCACGGCAATTCGTCGGGACCGGCCAGCGTGAATTGATTCACGGTCAGCGTGCACGCCGCAGCCTGCGAGGCGCTGCGCATGGCGTCCTTCGGCGGCACCACGCCGATCGCATCCACCACGCGCTCCCAGTAGCCGCGCGCCTGCTCGGTGATCTCGCTGAGTTCGGCCCACACCACCACCGCGCCCTTGGCCAGCAACGCGCCCGGAAGCGGATCGTCATCCTGCGAACCAAAGCGAGCGCCGTCGGCGCAGGGAATCTCGCAGCCGGCGATCTTGCGATCACTCGCCTGCGTGGCCACGTCGATCTCGTGCAGCGACTCCAGTTCGTCACCGAAGTGATCCATGCGGATGGGGGCCATCCCCGCCGGCGGAAAGCAGTCGACCACGCCTCCGCGCACCGCGAAATCACCGGGATTCTCGACCGCC
>Ga0209598_10001751_pt1 | contig 17469 bp, 14 predicted proteins | sample M_140807_EF_Meta_FD_187317 | JGI IMG/M metagenome (GOLD analysis project Ga0209598, IMG submission 187317) | Freshwater microbial communities from Lake Montjoie, Canada to study carbon cycling - M_140807_EF_MetaG (SPAdes) (version 2) | ecosystem: Environmental > Aquatic > Freshwater > Lake...
TGACCTGCGGTCACCAGTCGGCCGGTCTTACCTGCGGTTACAAGATTTCTGGCGGCGAGTTCAGTTAACGCCGCCAGAAATCTACGATTTCTTCTTACATGTGTTTACATGGCCCCTGACTCGACGCACTTCGTGCAGTCGAGTCGGGGCCGAGTAAACACATGGCGGCGAGTTCATATGATGCCGCCATAAAGTTGAATGCATAGCATTCAACTTCCGGCGGCATCAAATGAACGAGTTCTGTGTCCGCGTTGATGCCCCCTGGGCATCAACTAGGACACAGAACTCTCGCCGCAATCTTGTTCCGCTATGGCGGACAAGCCGCCTCCGGCGTTTGTCCGCCATGTGCGGAACAGATTCTGGCGGCCTGGACGTTCTGCCGCCAGTGCGGCAGAACTGCCGCCAGAATCTTGTTCCGCACAGCGGAACAAGATTACCGGCGGCGGCGATATGCCGCCATTGCCCTGCATGGCGGCATATGCTGCCGACGGACAAGTTTCTTGGGGTCACTTAAGTGACCCCAGAAACTTGGCGACACAATCAAAGATTGTGTCGGCCGTCGGCAGCCGGCGCCGCCGGCTGGGGCCGGCGTGACCACTCGCCGCATTAGCGGCAGAGCCGCAATAGCGGCGAGGGTTCGCCGGACCTGGCGGCCACGACCTTGTGGCCGACAAGGCGGCGGAACCTATGGCGGCTATTGTATTTACTGTAAGTAAATACTAATGCCGCCATAGGTCACCGCCGGATCTCTTCCGTAGGAAGAGATCTATTGTCCAAGAAACTTTAGTTTCTTGGGGCCAGTCTTAAGACTGGCCCCGGGAACTAAAGTTCCCGGACAATAAATCTCTTCCTGAGGAAGAGATTAGTGCGGCGGACAGATCACATACAAGTGATCTGTTATGCCGCACAATCTCTTCCTACGGAAGAGATCAGTTCTGGTGTCCTGCTGTCTCTAGAACTCATGTCAAGCAAAGCTTGACCTTTAACCAAAGGTTAAAGATGAGTTCTAGGACAGCAGTAACACCAGAACTAGAGAAGACGAAGTCTTCTCGGCCACAAGTATTAGTATGACCCCCTGGGTCATACTAATACAAGGCCGAGAAGACCGTCTTCTCCACCTACTATCTTTTATGGCCGCCTATAGGGCGGCCAATAAAAGATGTGGTGGAGAAGACTTCGTCTTCTCTTGGCGGCGGAAGGTATTACCGCCCAACTCATGGGCGGTAATTCTAATTCCTGGCCGCATAGCGGCCATAGAATTAGAATTTTATGCCCATGAGTGGCGGCGGTAATACCGTCTCTTGACTTCTTATCTTTATACTGTGACCTTAAGGTCACAGTAAGAAGTCAAGAGACTTCCGCCGCCACTGCAGCGTGAGCTGCTAAGCGTCTCACACGAAGTGTAGAGACGCTAGCAGCTTCGCTGCACTTGTCGCCGCCTAACTTCGGCGGCGCCATGTCCGCCGAATGCGGCGCTGCGCTAATGCGGCGCATGGCGCAGCTGCCGCATCACGGCGGAGAAGCCGGCTGGCGCCGGCGACCTGTGGCCGTGGCCGCTATGCGGCCACGCTGTTGCCCTATGGGCAACAGTCCACAGGTCGCATATTCTCTTGGCGCAAGGCAGCCAAGAGAATATCGCCGCCAGCCGACTTCGTGTTCGACGACGAGTCGAACACGATTGGGGCGGCAGTTGTGCCGCACTGGCGGCACAACGGCGTTAAGCCGCCCCAATCGGTTCGACTCTTGTCGGAGAAACATCGAAGATGGCTTCTCCGACAAGTCGTCGAACACGACCGCGAGTGTTGTCGGCCGAGTATTGTAATGACCCCGGGGGTCATTACAATACGGCCGACAACACGGATAATTCTCATCGGCAATAAGTGCCGCATAAATGCGGCAACTTATTGCGGCGGTGAGAATTATCTCGCGGACAGACCAGGAAAGTGACGACCCGACACACACGTGTCGGACTGACATGTCAGTCCGACACAAACTGCAGGGCCCTCTGGGCCCTGCTAGTTTGTGTGTGTTGGGTCGTCCTATCCTGGTCTGGTCTCTTAAGTATGCATTGAATTGACCCCAGGGGTCAATTCAATACATACTTAAGAGACGTGGAAGGAAAGTCGCCACTTTGTGGCGACCTTTCCTTCCGCTGTCCACAACATGTGGCGGCAACAACGAAGTTGATTGCCGCCCATGTTGTTGGGCAGCGGAAGGAAAGGCGATGCATCTTGATGCATCGCTTTCCTTCCACAGGGTCTTTAATGGGCGGCGGATCACCAACAAACTAGCATTCAGCAGAGCTGAATGCAGTTTGTGCGGCGCATAGCGCCGCACGTTGGTGTCCCGCCGCCACATTAAAGACCCAGGGCGAGTTCTTTTATTGGCGGCATAACACTCAACACTTCGTGTTGAGTGTCCGCCGCCAAATAAAAGAACGTGTGCGGCAGGTCTATTAGATTGACCCCCGGGGTCAATCTAATAGTTACTGCCGCACACTCGCCCCTTTTCCGCCGCACTCGGCGGTAAAGCCGTCTCCGACGTTTTACCGCCGAGTAAGTGCGGGCGGCGGTGGCGGTGGCCGTAAGGCCGCCAGTGCGGCCTTACTCGCCGCCGCCGCCTCGCACTTACGTGCGGCGGAAAAGACGCGGCCCGGCGATACGGCTGTGGTGTCCTTGACCCACAGCCGTATGCTGTGCCGGGCCAGCCGGCTCTTCTTTCTTTTACCCGTGGTAAAAGAAAGAAGTATCGCCGGCTGGACTTGACACTACGTGTCAAGCCGGCACAGCCGGCGGGCCGCTGCTTCCTGCCGCTTATGCGGCGGCCATTGCTACGCAATATTCACCAAAGGTGAATGGCCGCCACATAAGCGGTTAGTGCTAGACTGGTTTCTTGGATTGGTTCCAAGGCGGCATCAGTCACCTACGGTGACTCACAACAAGTTGTGGATGCCGCCTAAGAACCAATCCAGGGAAACCAGTCTGTGGCGAGTCTTCTCACTGCCATACTCATTTAACCCCGGGGGTTAAATGAGTATTAAGTGAGAAGACGTATTAAAGGGCCTTAGGGCCCTTTAATACTCGCCACCTTCCTTCTTACACTAGAATCTACATAAGACAACACCGCCACATAGTGGCGAGATCAAAGATCTGTGTTGTCTTATGTTAGATTCTAGTAGTAAGAAGGAAGTAGGAAGCGGGCTTGCCGCCGGCAAGCGGCGGCCGTGAATCAAAGATTCACGCCTAACACCGAAGGTGTTAGGTCCGCCGCTTGCATATTAAGCCGCCCAAGGGAGCGGCTTAATATCGCCGGCAAGCCCTAGTCTTGTGTCCGCGTAGCGGACAGGCGGCGGATATCAGCCACCCACAATGGTGGGTGGCGACAAGGATTATCCGCCGCCGGCCGCTACTTGCGGCACAAACGTCGAAGACGGCTTGTGCCGCAAGCGGACACAAGACTGTGTCGAGACTGCAGAACTCTAGTTTATTGCCCAGGGGGCAATAAACACGAGTTCTGCAGTCGTGTGGCGGCGGGATATTGAGGGCATAGCCCTCAATATTATCGCCGCCACACTCGACACCACTAGATCTAAGTGGCGGCGGCATGATAATTCCGCCCGCCCGAAGGGCGACAGCTACGCTGTGGCGGAATTATGAGCCGCCGCCCTAAGATCTAGTGCCCGCGAGTAAGTCCGCCTAGTATATGATTGACCCCGGGGGTCAATCATATACACGGCGGACTTACGATTATTCTCGCCGGCAAACATGCGGCATAAATGCCGCAATGTTTGCGGCGGCGAGAATAATCTCGCGGGACCCAACTTTATTGGGGCGGCTGAAACTAACGTCCGCATCTTTGATGCGGACAAATACTTCGTATTTGTTAGTTTTGGCCGCCCCATAAAGTTGGGGGAACACTGACTAGTATTACAATGACCCCCGGGGTCATTGTAATACACGTCAGTGTTCGGCCGGAATAAGCAAACCGCAGGTTTGCAGTGGCGGCAAACACATGTTGGCCGCTATGCGGCCAACTGGTTTGCTCGCCACTATTCCGGCACTTATGCCGGGCCCGCGACTTGAGTCGCGGTGACATGAGCTATGCTCATGTCGCCCGGCATAGTGCCGGAATACAAACCTACGGTTTGCTAGTTCTTACGGCGACGGCAACAAATACCGCACTATGTGCGGTATATTGTTGGCCGCCGTAAGAACTATTCCGGCCACTACTGACCGACAACTACATACTTATGTGACCCCTGGGGTCACATAAGTATTCGTTGTCGGTCCCTTGCCCGCTAGGGGCGGCCATCACTGACAAATACGTAGTATTTGTGGCAGCTTTGCTGCCACGTCAGTGTCGGCCGCCCACTTGCGGGCAAGGTCGCCGAGTTATCTTGGCAACGATTAGTTGCCGCATTGCTTCGCATGCGGCAACAATGTTGCCAAGATAACGAGTTATCGGCCGTACTTGATTGACCCCCGGGGTCAATCAAGTACTCGGCCGATAACTCTCGGCGATTTTCCGCCGCCTGTTGTCCCAAGCCACCTCCGGTGTTTGGGACAACAGCTACAAGCCTGGCGGCATGAGGGCGGGTTAAGGGCCGCCCTCTGCCGCCAGAGCTTGTAGCGGCGGCGGAAAATAACGCCCGCCGGCGATGTTGGCGGCATGTCCTTGACTGCCGCCAACATGCATTGGCGGGCCGCCGACTTCTTCTTTCTTTTCCCCTAGGGAAAAGAAAGAAGTATCAGTCGGCGGACCAACAATGCTTTGCATTGTTGGCCGCCAATGCCGGCGGCGGGCTGCTCCCTGCAGCTTAAGCTGCATCAGAGAACAAGTTCTCTATAAACCTACGGTTTATGATGCAGCTTAAGCTGTTAGTGCTTCTTGTCTGCTACTGGAATCTCCTGCAGACGACGTAATCTTTGATTACTCACCTTCGGTGAGTCGTCTGCAGGGAGATTCCAGGGCAGACAAGAAGGCGGCGAGTGTTATCACCGTATACTCTTATTTGACCGGGTCAAATAAGAGTATGAGGTGATAACACATGTTAATGATGGGCCTTAGGGCCCATCATTAACTCGCCGCCTTTCATGTTCTCCCCGCCACATTATTTGTGGCAACACGACCAAAGGTCGAGAGAACAAAGTTCTCTTGTTGCCACAAATATGTGTGGCGGGTAAGAACATGAAAGAAGGAAGCGGGTCTTCCACCGGCGGCCACATTAACAATTGGCCGCATGAATGCGGACAATTGTTCTTTGTTGCCTATGGCAACAAAGAATGTGGCCGCATACTTCATTGACCCCAGGGGTCAATGAAGTATCGCTGGAAGACCCTAAACTTGTGTCCGCGAAGCGGACAGGCGGCAAAGGCCATCATTGCCGCACTGGCGGCAATGAGGCCAAGGCCTTTGCCGCCGTCCGCTTCTGTGCGGACAAACGCCGGAGGCGGCTTGTCCGCACAGCGGACACAAGTTTGGCCGAGTGTATTCGGCGGCATACTGTAATGACCCCAGGGGTCATTACAGTATTAGCCGAATACACGATATCGCCGCCTAGATTGATGGCATAGCCATCAATCTTATGCGGCGATATCTCGGCCCGGCCGAACTTACGGCGGCGGCATGACCGCGAGTTGATGCGTAGCATCAACTCTGTGCGGCAAAGCCGCACAGCGGTCACTCCGCCGCCAGTAATTCGGCCGCCCGCGAGTTCTTTCGAACGTATGTTCGATTGACCCCCGGGGTCAATCGAACATGAGTTCGAAAGAACGTGGCCGCCTTAATATGTAATTGACCCCCGGGGTCAATTACATATGCGGCGGCCACTCGCGGGTGGCGGCGGGTAAAACCGTAGGTTTTACCTTCTGGATCTCCAGAACTAGTGTTCTGCAGACAGCGCAGCGAAGCTGCAGACGAAGTCTGCTGTCTGCAGAACATGTTCTGGTAGATCCAGAAGGAGAAAAGACGTAGTCTTTTCTCCCGCCGCCACAGTAGGATTGTGTCCGGCCGCCTTTATAAAGCCGCTGACATGCTACGCATGTCAGTCCGACACGAAGTGTCGGCCGGCTTTATAAGGCGGCGGCCACAATCCTGATCAATTCTTTAGTATTGATTTAACCCCCGGGGTTAAATCAATACACAAGAATTGATCCGGCCAACCTTAGGGTGGCGGCAACACACACAAACACGCCGCCGCAAAGCGGCGAAGTGTTTGTGTCATGGTGACATGTCACCATGACACGTGTGTGTCTCCGCCACCACTAAGTTGGCCGCCGCTGAGTTCTCTCGGCACCATTAGTGCCGGCAGTATGAATACTGCCGGCACAATGTGCCGAGAGAACGTGTTACCGCCGTGTATTCTATTGACCCCCGGGGTCAATAGAATACTAGGCGGTAACACTCAGCGAGTTGTGGCCGATCTCGGCGACAAAGCCGACTTCGTCGTGTTGTCGCCGAGAAGCGGCCCAACTTGATGCGGTTTGTCGCATCACCGCCAGTGCGGTGATGCTCCGCATCAAGTTGTGGCCGCTTCGATCGGCCACAACTAGTTTGTGCCGGCGATACTTGTCCGCTGCCCTGCGCGGACAAGTATGCGATCTGTGGACCGCTGCGTAGCAGCGGCGGTGTTGCTAAAGGCAACACCGGCCACAGATCGCCGGCGGCACAAACTTACTCACTGGTGACCTTCAATCCTATTAGGATCGCATAGCGATCCAATAAGGATTGAAGGTTCCAGTGAGATGGGCCGACCGAAAATAGGTCGGCACAAGTGCGGCGGAAGCCGCCGGAAGCTACAATACGTAGTATTGTAGCTTTATGGCGGCTCACCGCCGCCGTACGGCCTGCCGCCGAAGGCGACAGCGATTGCGTAGCAATCGTCCCGGCGGCAATACTATTGCATTGACCCCGGGGGTCAATGCAATAGAGCCGCCGGGCCTGTCGCCGCATATTGCCGGTTGAACAAGGTTCAAGCCGGCAATATCGCCGGCAGGCCTAGTTTCTGGCGGCGAAAGAACCTCAGCGAGGCGGGCCGCATAGCGGCCCTTCTCGCTGGGTTCTTTCTTCCGCCGGAAACATTGGCGGCGATACGAAGCCGCCTCCGCAACATGCCGCATAGCGGCAATTGCGGGGCGGCTCGAGATCTCGCCGCCAGTGGCTTCCGGCGGAAGCCGCCAGAAACTCGCCGAGTATTAAATCCTAGTTCTGTATTGACCCCGGGGGTCAATACAGAACACGGATTTAATACGTCTTGGAACCGCTGAACTTGATGCGGCAAGGCCGCAATCAAGTTTTTAGCGGTTCCAAGACTCGGCGGCCTGCAGTTTACTGGCGGCATTGAGTGCCGCGTGTCGGCTTACAGCCGACACAAACTGTGTGCCGCTCTGCGGCACACTAGTTTGCGGCACATGATGCCGCCGTAAACTGCAGGGACTAAATCTTTGCACTATAATGACCCCAGGGGTCATTATAGTACTAAGATTTAGTCAGGATTTGGTTCTACCGCTGGTGCCGCACAAGTATGCGGTCTTAAGACCGCATTACTTGGCGGCATCAGCGGTATTCAAGCTTCATATGAAGCTTGAACAGAACCAAATCCTACTACTAGACCAACAATTACTAGTTGGCCGCATGTCCTTGACTGCGGCCAACAGTAATTGTTGGTCCCTTAATTCTTGGGCCGCCCAATGTGCGGCAAACACGAAGTGTTTGTCTTGCCTTCGGCAAGACGCCGCACTCTGGGCGGCCACAAGAATTAAGGCCGGCGAGTGTAATCCCAGCGGATATATGCGGCATGAATGCCGCATAATATCCGCAGGGATTACACGAACAATTCTCTGTATTGAATTGACCCCCGGGGTCAATTCAATACTAAGAGAATTGTTCTCGCCGCTGTTGTTTCCGCTTGCGGCGGAAGCCGACTTCGTCGTTTCCGCCGCAAGTCGGAAACACAGTGTGGCGGCCTGGACATAAAGCCACCAGTGTGGCTTTATTGCCGCCACACTGTTGTTTCCGACAGCGGAAACAACAGGCCGCCGACAGCGATATTGCTGTCGTGTCCTTGACCGACAGCAATATGCGGTGTCGGGACCATCTTTATGGGCCGCTATAAGCGGCCACATAAAGATGGCGGCATTAACCTAGGGTTAATGCCGGCCCGACACCGCCGGTGTCGGCGGGTTCGGCGGCGGTGAGTAATTACCGCCACTTGTAATGTGGCGGTAATACTTCCGCCGACGTGGCGGCCGCGATATTGCGGCCGACATGTCGCCGGAATCCGCCGAGAACTTAATACGTAGTATAAAGTTCTTAGGCGGATCACCGGCGAGGCCGGCGGTTACGCCGGCCGTGTGCGGCCAGTGCCGCTAAAGCGGCACTGCGGTGGCTTACAGCCACCGTCCGCACACGGCATATTAGGTTGATGCAAGGCAATCAACCTAATATCGCCGTAACCGCCACTTGTGGCTGCATGAAGCAGCCACAGTTGACACGGCAGTGTCACCACACTGGTGGTGACACGGCCAAGCCGTGTCAACTGGGCTGCTTCTTGGCAGCCAAACGCCGGAGGCGGCTTGGCTGCCAAATGCAGCCACAAGACCGCGAGTTCTGTCCGCCAAGTATTCTATTGACCCCGGGGGTCAATAGAATACAAGCGGACAGAACGTTAGTGGCGGCCTAAACTTCATGCCGCAGAGCGGCAATGAAGTTCATTGGCCGCCACTAACTCGCGGACCCTAGTTTTAGTGCCGCCCCAGAGCGGGGCGTCGCCGTAGGCGACAAATACTTCGTATTTGCCCCGCATTGGGGCGGCCTAAAACTAGGGGATCTTGACACAAGAACTGCAGTGACCCCAGGGGTCACTGCAGTTTGGTGTCAAGATCAGGCGGCCAACATCCGTTGGCATACAAGTGGCGGCGGTAAACCCAACACCACACAGTTAGTGTTGGGTTTTAATGCCGCCACTTGTAGGCCAACGGTCTGACAATATTAACTTTAAGTTAATATTGTCAGTGTGTTGGCCAGTAGATGCCGCCCAAAAGGGCCGCATAGCGGCCCGATTGGTGCGGCATCACGGGCCAACACAAGTTGGCCGCCTACTACTGACTAAATTCCTAGTATTGTAATGACCCCTGGGGTCATTACAATACACGGAATTTAGTCCCTGGGATTTAGGCCACCACCAAATGTGGCAAACACGTAGTGTTTGTGTGTCTGCTATGCAGACACACGCCACATTCAGTGGTGGCACTAAATCCCAGGCTGGCGAGTCTTTATGCGGCTCAGTATTTGTTGAGCCGCCCTGCGGCCAACAAATACCGCCGCATAAAGACGTTCTCTTGGCCATACTGTATTGACCCCCGGGGTCAATACAGTATTTGGCCAAGAGAACTCGCCACTTGTGGCCACAATTGTTGGCCAAGCCGACTCCGTCGTTTGGCCAACAAGAAGTGGCCCAGTTGTGACGGTTTGGTCGTGCCGCCGTAGGCGGCACTACCGTCACAACTGTGGCCACTTCATTGTGGCCACAAGACGGGCGGCGGCGATACTTACTGTTATCCTTGATACAGTAAGTATGCCGCCACGGGACCGCATGCTTTGCATGCGGCGACAATACTGTAAGTATTGTCGGCCCGTGGCGGCCGGCGCCGCCCTGTTAGGGCTGTCCGCCATAGCGGGCGGCTCGTCTTTCATGCGAAGCATGAAAGCGCGGCTTTAGGGCCGCGATGCCGCCCGCCCGGCGGACAGCACATGGCGGCCACGAATTCTCACCGCCATACTTCATTTACCCCGGGGGTAAATGAAGTATTAGGTGAGAATCGGCCGCCACATGTGTGGCTGCGTTCTTTTGCAGCCACCATGTGGTGGCCGGTGGCCGACTAGCGGGCGGAAGGCGGCGGGAGATGCTAATACTTTGTATTAGCATCTTATCGCCGCCTCACCGCCCGGGTTCTCGCGCCGGCGAGAGACGGCCAACATCACCATAAGTGATGTTGCCCACCGTAGGTGGGTCCGTCTCTCGCGTACTGTAATTACCCCAGGGGTAATTACAGTTCCGCCGCGAGAACCCACTAGGCGTGTTCGCCTGAAGCGAACACGTGTGTGGCGGAAGAGTGGCCACACTGGTGGCCACTCGACCAATCCGCCACACACGGTTCGCTTCTTTCCGCCCAAACATCGGAGATGGCTTGGGCGGAAAGGCGAACACGCCTGCGGTGAGTTCCGCCACCTTCGTATTTAGTTGACCCCGGGGGTCAACTAAATACTGGTGGCGGAACGATGATGGCGGCGGATGAATGAACCATAGGTTCATTCATTATGCCGCCATCATCTCACCGCCCTGCCCACAAAGGGGCGGCCAACTCACGAGTTGATGCTTTGCATCAACTCTGCCAATCAAAGATTGGCAGTGAGTTCGGCCGCCCACTATGTGGGCAGGTCCGCGAGAGATCTCGCTTAGTACTTTATTGACCCCCGGGGTCAATAAAGTACACAGCGAGATCTCGTGTCACGGCTGCATACTAGTTTGACCCCCGGGGTCAAACTAGTATTGCCGTGACACTCGCGGGGCCGCATACATGTGGCGGCAGAATTATACTTGTCTGGTTTAGACCAGACAAGTATAATGTAGCCGCCACAGGTATGCGGCCAGTAGTTCTTGTTCCTAGATGCAGACGATGTTGACCTTTGGTCAACATTCACCTTCGGTGAATTATCGTCTGCATCTGGAACAAGAACTGATCAAACTTCTAGTATTGTTATGACCCCCGGGGTCATAACAATACACGAAGTTTGATCCCCGGCCACTTAGGGCCGCCCATCCGCCGCACTCTAGGGCCGATCAGAGATCGGCCCAGTGTGTGGCAGCTTTGCTGCCACGCGGCGGACAGGCGGCCACTTAGTGGCCGGGCCCGCGAGTTATCGCGGCACAATTAGTGCCGACAATGCGCCGCTTGTCGGCACAATGTGCCACGATAACGAGTGGCGGCGTGTATTTAATTAACCCCGGGGGTTAATTAAATACTAGCCGCCACTCTCGCGGTCTTTCCGCCGCTCTTGGCGGAAAAGCCGCCTCCGGCGTTTTTCCGCCAAGAAAGAGCGGCGGATTGGCGGTTTGGTCTCTTTGCCACCAGTGTGGCAAAGATACCGCCAATCCGCTCGCTCTTTCGAGCGGCGGAAAGTGTCTGTGACGGCGATATTGCCGTCACTGCCGTGCGTGACGGCAATATGTTTCCGGCGGACCAACAACGAAGTTGTTGGCGGATCAACTTTAAGTTGATCCGGCCGCCGGAAACCGGCGTCACAGACGCTGGCGGCGGTGAGCCGCCTAACAACTGTATACTACGTATACAGTTGTCGGCGGCTTCCGCCGACTAGTGCGGCGCGAAATTAGCGCCGCCCAGTCACTGGAACCGTCTCTCTGAGTTCAGAGAGAAGAACTCAGAGAGATGGTCACCAGTGACCAGTCCGCCCTGCCGCCGGCAAACGGCGGCCATGTTAATCTAAAGATTAACATGCGGCGACTTATAGTCGCCGTCCGCCGTTTGCTAACTGGCCGTGGCAGGGCACACGGCCAGTTACGCCGGCAGGGCGGCGGCTGCAACGACAGTTGCAGCCAGGCCACAAAGGCCAGTGTGGCCACACTGGTGGCCACACGGCCAAGGCCTTTGTGGCCGGCTGCAACTTGGCGTTGAAACGCCGAAGGCGGCTTCAACGCCAAGTCGTTGCAGCCGTGTGCCCGAGTTCTTTGTCCACTAATATGTTGCCCAGGGGGCAACATATGCGTGGACAAAGAACGTGAACTCGGCGGCATATGTAATTGAGCCCCGGGCTCAATTACATATTGAGCCGAGTTCACTCGGGCGGGCGGACGAGTATGCCGCCGCCGATATCGGCAACAATCGGGCACATAGTGCCCTTTTGTTGCCGCTTGATGGCGGCGGCGGTTCGTCCGCCCAGACTATTTTCTCTGGTGGCGGAAATGCCACCGAAGGTGGCGTCAATCGAAGATTGACATTTCCGCCACCAAAGAAAATAGTCAGTCCCAGAATCACTGGGCGGCAGATAACACGCCGCCGCAATGTAATTGCGGGGCGGTTATTGTGCCGCCCAGTGAGTTCTGGGGCCACTTGTAAGCGGCGGTGGTGACCACAGGTCACCACGACTCAATGCACAGCATTGAGTCGCCGCCACTTATTAGTGGCCCCAGAACCTCTGGGTGACCATAACAACACGGCCACAATAACTTCGTTATTGATGGCCAGTGTTGTCTGGTCACCCAGAGTTCTGGGACTGATCTTTCCACCAAACTGTGATAACCCCGGGGGTTATCACAGTTCTTGTGGAAAGATCCCCGGCATCTATGGCCGCCGCCATGAACGGCAAACATGTAATGTTTGTGTCCACCTTTGGTGGACACGCCGTTCTCGGCGGCGGCACATAATGCCGGGCCGCCGAGAGTAATCGGCAACGACTAGTTGCCGCAATGCTCCGCTTGCGGCAACAGTGTTGCCGATTACTCGAGAACACGGACAGTATAGGATTGACCCCCGGGGTCAATCCTATACAAGTCCGGGTTCTCTCGGCGTTGTCGCCACAACTTGTGGCCACAAGCCACTGTGGCGACATTATCGAGCCGCCTGTCGCTCACCGCTGTGCGGTGGCGACAGAGCGGCTTCAATGTCGCCACAATGTTTGTGGCCACAAGTGGTGGCGTATTTTCTTTCATGGCGGCCACCGTAGTTGGCCGCCATAAGAAAATAGCCGCCACCACGTTGTGGCGACAAGCCGCTGCCGGCGATAGGGCAGCGATGTCCTTGACTCGCTGCCCTATGCAGCGGCGGGCCATCTTTCTCTATTGTTATTGACCCCGGGTCAATAACAATAGTATCGAAAGATGGGCGCATTAACCGTAGGTTAATGCGTCCGCCGCTGCCGGCGGCAGCGGTTACGACTTGTCCGCCACAACACTGCGTTGTTGTTGACGAAGTCAAGACAACGCAGTGTCTGGCGGACAAGGCGGGGCGGCTCTATTTTCGAGCCGCTCATGCGGCGGAAGATAAGCCGCCTACTGGATTGATGTTATCAATCCTAGTGGCGGCTTTATCTCACCGCCGCCACTGGTTCCGCCGCCGGGGACTGGCGGCCGGTGATGCCATAAGCATCACCGCCAATCACGAAGTGATTGGTCCGCCAGTCACCTACTTCTTTTATCCCGGGGATAAAAGAAGTAGCGCCGGCGGAACCACAGTGAGCCGCCCGAATGGCGGCGAGCGATTGCCGCCCAGTGACCGAAGGTCACGGCCACGGGCTGCAATCGCCGCCGCCAGAGGCGGTGAAACGCCGGAGGCGGCTTCACCGCCTCTAGGGCGGCTCACTGCCGGGGATCACTCCGCCACCGCTCTTGGCGATTCTATCGCCAAGAGTTGGTGGCGATGTGATCCCCGGGGTCTTAAACGTGTATATGATTGACCCCAGGGGTCAATCATATACTAGTTTAAGACCGTGTGTTCACCTTCCACCGCACTTTAGTGCGGTGGTGAGGTGAACACACCGGTGGCGAAACCGCGGCGGCATACGCAACACGTTGCCGCTGCACGAAGTGCGCGGCAACAGTGTTGCACCGCCGCCGCATACTTCGCCACCGCCGCGAGAGAACTGCGGCCACAATTAACGGGGCCGCATAGCGGCCCCAGTGAATTGTGAGTCCGCAGTTCTCGAACAAGTTCGTGTACTTAGTTGACCCCCGGGGTCAACTAAGTACTAGAACTTGTTCTCGCGGGGAAGGAAAGGGTGCCACGCCTAAGCGTGGCACTCCTTTCCTTCTGGGCGGACAACACTGTTGTTGTCAACGAAGTTGAACAACAACGTGTTGTTACGCCCAGAAGGAAAGGATGAGTCGCTAAAGCGACTCACCTTTCCTTCCTGGCCAGGTTTCTTGGGCGGCGGCCTAATCTTCCGCCACATTCACTTGTGAATGTCGCCACTAAAGTGGCGGGCGGAAGATAAAGCCGCCGCCCAGGGAAACCTGGCCTGGAAACACGAAGTGTTTCTTGTAAAAGTACTTAAGTGACCCCGGGGGTCACTTAAGTACGTACAAGAAACACGGTGTTTCCAAGTTCTGGTGGCATTCTAATCTGTCACCTTCGGTGACAGTTGCCACCAGAACATGGAAACACTTCGTGTTTCCCCGCCGAGTGTTCACTTCGTGTACTTGTATTGACCCCGGGTCAATACAAGTACTAGAAGTGAACACGTATATTGCGGCATAACAGTGGCACTTTGTGCCACTGTCCGCCGCAATATACTCGGCGGCGGGGCCAAACATTGGCCGCCCTGCAGTGACAATACGAAGTATTGTCATGCAGTGGCGGCCAGGAGTTTGGCCCCGGCGTATTTAGTTCACGCCGCCGCCTCAAGATTCGGCGGCGAAACTAAATACGCAGGATTGGACTAGTACTGTATTTACCCCGGGGGTAAATACAGTACACGTCCAATCCTCGACCATTTACATGGGCCCTGATGGCGGCCACCAGAGTTGGCCGCCATCGGGCCCGAGTAAATGGTCGGCTTCGTGGCCACTTAGTGGCGAGGAAGCCACCTTCGGTGTTTCCTCGCCACATGTGGCCCGAAGTTATGCGGCCTGATTCAGTCACCTTCGGTGACTTGGCCGCATAACTTCGTGGCCACATTTCGTGGCCACGAAGCGGGCCGTCCCAGCGATACTGGGTTTATTCCGGGAATAAACCCAGTATGTGGTGGGCGGACCAACAACTACGTTGTTGGCAGCGGTGCTTAAGGCACCGCTGGCCGCCCACCACCGGTGGGACGGCCCCACGGCGGCGTGATCTTGCACGCCGCCACAACACGTAGTGTTGTGGGGCGGCAAGATTCGCCGCACTTGTCGGCGACAAGATGTCGCCGCCATATTATAATTGACCCGGGGTCAATTATAATATTAGGCGACATCCAGACTCAACCTCCATGTTGAGTCGGGTTGTGATCCCGACTCAACTTATGGTTGAGTCTGGTCGCCGCCTAGCCGCGGAACCTTTACCGCCTACTGCATCGCATAGCGATGCTAGTGGCGGTAAAGGTCACCGCGACACCGCCGCCACCGGCGAGCGGTGGCCGCATAACCAAAGGTTATGCGCCGACTATTGGCGGCAATAACATAGTTATTGTCGCCTAATAGTCGGTCCACCGCTCGCATTCCTAGCGGCGCAAGGCAGCCGCTAGGAATCGCTGGCGGCGGACTGTGTCAAGGCCACGATGTGGCCGCCGCTTATGGCCGCATATATGCGGCCAATAAGGGCGGCACACATCTTGTGGCCGCGACACTTCGGCCGCCGTGTACCGGCGGCTCAACAAAGTTGAGCCGCGGCGGTACTCGCCGCGGCCGAATGGAGCGGCCACAAGTGGCCGTGACACCGGCGAGAGCCAAGAACTAGTATTACAATGGCCCCGGGGGCCATTGTAATACACGTTCTTGGCTCGATGCCACCAACTGCATACTCAGTTGACCCCTGGGGTCAACTGAGTATTGTTGGTGGCATCTCGCCGACCCGCCAAGTATGTGGCGGCCCGACAGAAACGTCGAACCAAAGGTTCGACAAATACTTCGTATTTGTTTCTGATGGGCCGCCCATACTTGGCGGGGATGTCTACCGAATACTGTATTTACCCCCGGGGTAAATACAGTATAAGGTAGACATCGGTTCTTGAAGCTGCATCAACTTTGTTGATGCAGACTCAAGAACCAAGTACAGACGGCATAACAGACCGACTGGCCTGCACTTCGTGCGGCCAGTCTGGTCTGTCCGCCGTCTGTACATGGTTCTTGAGTTTTATGTGGCGAGTTAACTCGCCACATAAACTTCAAGAACCACCCTTGGGATTATCCGCCACCTTCAATTTGGCCGACACTTCGTGTCGGACTGACCTGCGGTCAGTCGCCAAATTGGCGGTGGCGGGGATCCCAAGGGGCGGCGAGTGTATTCTTTATTGGCCGCTGTGCGGCCAATTAAGAATACACGATCTTAGTTCTCTTGTTGATTGCCCCTGGGGCAATCAACTTGAGAACTAAGATCTCGCCGCAGATGGGGCCGCCTCGTCGCTAAAGCCGACTACGTCGTGTTAGCGACGAGTGGCGGCCTGTGTTACACGGCTTGGCCGTGTAACCGCCAGTGCGGTTACACTGCCGTGTAACACATGGCCGCCACAGGCGGCCCCATCTTCCGCCACCGGCGGTACACGCTGTGTGCCCTGCCACAGCGTGTACGATGGCGGCGGACTGACACTTACAGTGTCAGCAACACACTACGTGTGTTGGCCGCCGCCATCCGGCGGTGGCGGGCTTCCTACCTTCCCTTTCTTGGTCCACAATGTGTGGCCACCAATCTTTGATTGGATGCTTCGCATCGTGGCCACACAAATGTGGCCCGAGAAAGGGAAGGGCGGTGAGATTGGCGGCACTGCATATACTATTGACCCCGGGGGTCAATAGTATATTGTGCCGCCAATCGTTATCCGCCTAATACTGCATTTAGGCCGGGCCTAAATGCAGTATGGCGGCGGATAACTCACCGCCTTTTCCTTCCCCGCCGCCACTTATCTGTGGCCACGTCACGTAGTGACCAGACTTTGTCTGGTGGCCACAGATAGTGGCGGCAAGGAAGGAAAAGTCCGCCGCCGTTATCGGGCCGCACTGTGGCGGCCACGATATTGGCGGCAGTAAGTCCACACTGGTGGACTTACGTCCAAGCCGCCAATATCGGTCCGCCACTCGGCTGACAAACGCCGAAGGCGGCTTGTCAGCCGAGTGCGGCCCGTGACGGCGGCGGGCGGCGAGTTCTTTATGGGCCCGTAGGGCCCATAAAGAACAGTCGGTTGAATCCTAATTCAATCGGCCCGGCCGATTGAATGCGGATTCAATCGACTCGCCGCTGGACCGTCTTTCCTGGCCGCCATAACTGCGGCAGCAGAACTTCGTTCTGCGCCGCAAGTATTGGCGGCCAGTAAAAGACGGTCCTAGTGGCGGAAATGTGCGACCATAGGTCGCAAGGCGGCGGCAAAGACAAGCCGGCATAAATGCCGGCTTGAATCCGCCGCCTGCATTTCTCGCCACTAGTTCTTGTTTTTGGACATTCTGATCAAAGATCAGTGAAGCGAAGCTTCAATGTCCAAAAACTAAGAACTAGTGGCAGAAATGCTGCGACCTTAAGGTCGCAACATTTCCGCCACTGTGATTGTCCGTGTACTTAGATGACCCCGGGGGTCATCTAAGTACTAGGACAATCACCCTGGGTTTTACACCGCCGCCATATCGGCCAAACACTTGGCCGCCAGAGGCGGCTTGTGTTTGTGCCGCCTTTGGCGGCACGGCCGATTCGGCGGCGGTAGTAAAACCCAGGCCGGCGAGAGTTATGCCGCCGCAAGTATTGCGGAGGCGGCCTTGCCGCCCCGCAATAC
>Ga0209598_10001756_pt1 | contig 17458 bp, 12 predicted proteins | sample M_140807_EF_Meta_FD_187317 | JGI IMG/M metagenome (GOLD analysis project Ga0209598, IMG submission 187317) | Freshwater microbial communities from Lake Montjoie, Canada to study carbon cycling - M_140807_EF_MetaG (SPAdes) (version 2) | ecosystem: Environmental > Aquatic > Freshwater > Lake...
CAGAGACTTATGATTATTTCGAGCGCTTGGAGCATATTTTAGGTGGCAAAGTCACGCGCATCACTGCTCTCGATATGCTTGGAGTAGCTGAGAAGCAAGGACGTAGTCCTTTTGACGTTGCCCTCTATGACCATTTCTCGGGATTTCTGCCGAGCCCACGTTCACGGTGGTGCACACGGATGCTGAAGATCCATCCCTTCGAGAAGTATATCGGCTCCGACCGCGCTTATTCGTATATTGGGATTCGGGCTGACGAGAACCGTTCTGGATATACGGGGAATGGCAAGCCTGTACTGCTGTCCGAGCAACCGAACATCACCCCTGTCTATCCATTCAAGGACGAAGGTTTGGGGATCGGCGACATCCAACGCCTGCTGGATGACTCCGGCCTGGGGCTTCCAGCCTACTATGAATGGCGGTCGCGATCCGGCTGCTACTTCTGCTTCTACCAGCAGGTAGGTGAGTGGCAGGGCCTCAAGGAGCGTCATCCAGAGCTCTACGAGAAGGCCAAGACATATGAGACGGGCAAGAATGGGCGCCGTTACACCTGGGTCGACGGGCGCTCCCTAAACGATGTTGAGAACATGCCGAGGCGAGCCGTGAAGGCCAAGTCGGACGAGGAGGGCTGCGCCATATGCCACCTCTAAAGGCGAACCAGGCAGACGGTGCCGCCTAGCAATGAAGTCCGGCGTGATAGGGAAGCGTGTTGGTCGCACGCTCTACCTTGGCGCTACGGCACTGCAGGAACTCGATTCCGATCAACGGGACAAAGTGAGTCGGGCAGTTGAATTTGCAGGCAGCTCAGCGTGGAATGTATGCAAATTAGAGGGAAATTTCGTCTCTCTTCTTCTCTACGAAGACTTCGACGAAGTGGCGTTCCCAGCGCTGATATCCTCGACCCGGGTCGATCTTCAAAGCGGGAGGGTTTCGACAACTGACTATAGTGGCCGGGCCAACCCCCCTATCCTGCATCGGAAAGAGATGCTGCTCCCCCAGGATGATTCGCGCCGGCCGGCATTCGCAGCCCTGACCAGAATGGCCGAAGAGCACGGATTGTTTTCCGATGCACATTTGATCGGAACACGTCAGGCCTGGCTCGCCAAAGTTTCCGAGGCAGGTCTGGAGGTAAGGGGACCACGCTTAGTTTCAGTGGGGGCGACGCCGCTGGAAATCGGCCGGCACAAGACGGCCATCATTCGCCGCGACCTATCCCAGCCGATGCAATTGCTAGTGGCGAACGGGATCGTCGCACCAAGCCGTTCAGTGTTCGATTACGGCTGTGGTCAGGGAGACGACGTCGCCACCCTGGTAGGCAACGGGTTCGACGCTTTCGGATGGGATCCCCATCATGCCAAAGAAGGCCCTCGGCGACCCGCTGATGTGGTAAACTTGGGTTTCGTTCTGAACGTAATCGAGGACCGTCACGAGCGTGTTGAGACCCTTAAGGTTGCTTGGTCCTTCGTGCGCCGCGCATTGTCTGTCGCCGTTATGACCGCGGGGAAGGGCAGTTTTGCCGGGCTACGCCCTTATCTTGATGGACATGTCACTTCACGCGGTACCTTCCAAAAATATTATGGCCAACAGGAATTAAGAGACTTCCTCAAAGATGTTCTCGGCGAAGTGCCAGTCCCGCTAGCGAGCGGTATTTTTGCTGTCTTCAAAGACAAGGAGCTCGAGCAGGAAGTCCTTTTGCGACGACGGTCGCGCGCGATCGTCCGGCCCGCCGGAATGCGGCCGCCCATACGAGAGCGGGCAACTACTCTCAAGCCAAGGCCTGGTGTTGCTGAAAGGGCGAAAGTTGAACTGGAGGTGCTCTGGACTGCCATGCTGGAGCGCGGGCGCAGCCTGGATGCCGAAGAGTTTCCCGATGGGCTACTCGGTCAGCTGTTGGCCGCCAAGATCTCGGCTAGCCGCGCCACCCAGTTTTGCCTCTCCGACCTCTTTGACCAGGCTGACTTGGCGCTTGCAGCCACAACCAGGCGTGAAGATCTGCTCGTCCACTTTGCACTCAACCTGTTCCCTGGCGCTGCACCTTACACGAGCCTTCCAAGGTCGATCCAACGAGATATCAAGTCATTGTTCGGCAGCCACGTAAGTACAATGCAGTCTGCGCGGGAGCTCTTATTTTCTGCCGGTAAACCAGAAGCAATCCGCGCGGCAGCGGAGGTAGCTGGGAAAGGCGGCGCCGGAGCGATGCGAGACGAGCGCACCTTCAGGTTCCAAGCTCAAGCCCTGAGCCGCCTTCCAGCAGTGCTGCGAGTGCTTGTCGGTTGTGCCGGCATTCTTAGGGGCGGCGTAGAGGGGGCCGACTTCGTCGACATCAAGCTCGATGTTTCGCGCGTGACTTTCCTGACATGCGTCGACGCGTCAGCCCGCTTGCCGATTGTGTCAGAGCGAACCCGAGTTGATCTCAGTCGGCTTAGATCAACGACAGAGAAGCCCGAAGGGTTGGTTCTCTACCTGAAAGGGAGATATTTGCCTCTCGATGCTGCCGGGCGTGAAGGCCAGGTGGAGTTCGATCGACAGCTTTTAGCTACCGGGTTGGTGTCCTCGGAAGGACGGGGACCGCGGTTCTCCGAACTCCAAACCATCATCATGCGACGCAGAGAGGCACGCAGCGCGAGCGAGTCAAATGATGCTTGAAAAGATGCGCTGATCGGCCGATCGCACAATTTAAGAGTGATAACTTTCCGCAGGTTGAAGCAACGTTTCAGGCAACCAAGGTTAGTGAAGTAATCGGCGCGGTATTCAATATGGTGGCACTGACCGCCTTTAAGCAAGCTAACGAAGCCAAGGGTCGAGCTTGTCGAAGACGCGCTGACACAGGTGCTCTGAACGTTTCGCGACAAACGAAGCGTTCCAGTTGAGCCCACGTTGCCCTCTAAGAGCAAGCGGGGCAAGATGCGATAGATAGTCCGAGGCCGCCACTAAGGTGGAGAAGGCAGGAGGCACAGCTCCTATGCCTAAAGATGTGGCAAGGGCGATACCAGTTGGACCACTCGCTGTCGAACCTGGAGTCGTCAAATTCCAGTAGTAAAATACTTTATCGGGCCATTCTGAATAAATTGAAGAATTAACCTGTGTTGAAAGTAGAGTCAGATTTCCGATTTTATCGACAACAGAGTTATTTCCCGGGTAAACTGATGCGTCGAAGTGGCTATTAAATTTGATATTTGAAGGTTTATCTCGTGTTGCAATATGCTCAATAACTTCATTTTGGCTCGCGTGCCATGCAGCGCAATTCAAAAAATTCGCAGAATTTGGCATCCCATTTGTGAATAGGCCCTCGTTGCCGGGGGTGAGGTCAGGTGCAGCGTCATGCGCTGAAGCAAAAAGTGCAAAGCGGCACACTGCTCTTCGCGAATACCAAGGTTTTTCTTTGGCCAGTGCTACCCAAAGTTGCCGAGCAGAATCAGGATCGGTGGCATCGTAGATCTTCTGGTTTTGCAGCGCGCTTCTGAACGCCGTTTTGACGAATGCCGCGGACTGGTTCCCTATGCCATTGGCAAACGAAATATTCGCTGCGCCCGATTGAAATAGGGAACGGTAATCGGAATCCGGGAACCGGCTCAGCTGAGCTCCCATGTAAAGAGTGAAGAAAGCGGCTGTCGCTTCACATACCGACACAAACTCAGTCGCGGCGGTCGTTTTCGTTGCCGCATTGTCTTGCGCTCGGAGTAATTTTGAGAAAAATACACTCAGGACACTATGACAAATTTGATGGCCCGCGTCCTTTAAGTAAAAGACACAAAGTGCGGCGCGATCAGCTTGTTGAGGCGTTAGCCCCATGCTTTGTAATTTGACACACAAAGGGAAGGTAGTTAGTTTTTTCGAAGGTTTTTTTGATTTTACAAAATCTAGAATATACTCTGCTTGATCAGCGATGCATGTCACAAAATCAAGCGACTGCCCGGTCGGCATTTTAGATGTATCGAGCGATTTTTCTAACGTGTCTGTCAGCCAGTCGCGCTCTTCACTGAACCGCGCAGATATTTCCATCCCATTGAAAACCAGTGCGGATGCAACAATTACTTTATCAGTCAAATCCGTTTTCTCGCGTGATTTACTCTCGACCTCAAAAACTCGCTCAATCCGATCAACCTGAGGCTTAACCGTAGTAGGGTAGTTTATTTTCCAGGCCTTAACGAGTTGTGGTTTGAACACCTCGAACGCGGTGAGCGGAGTGCCGGTAGCGTTCAGTGACTGAAACATATCGAAGGCCAGCCCCAAGTCAGGGCATTCAATGACGACCAAATGGCACGAATTTTTCAGAAATGCACAAGCCGCCAAAAGTAACAGACCGCCATAGTAAATTGACTGCTCATCCTCTGGCAGTACATGTAAGACCGCCAAGTCAGGCGGATACGCCATAAACGCCGAAAGACTGCCATCTGATACGGTATTAGCAGACAAAAGTCTCAACGCTAGAACGGCATCTGCAGAACTAATTTGTTCGGCGATCGCATTTCGAAATATATTTATGACAGAGCCAACTCGCCGATCCATCTTAATTGTATCGAGCGAGATTTCAGCGATATATTGTGAGAGAAAACTAGAAGTGTTGGAACGATAGAAATCATTGATGTTTCCGTTCAGCGTCCACTGGTCTGAGACTAGGTGAGCTGATGCATCGCCGGCTCGGATTATTTTCGGCTTCCACCCGGGGCTAGCGCCAGTCCTCGTGATCTCAACTGAATAAAAACGACGAATATGAGGCTGCTCATCTGTCAGCTCGATCGCAAGTGATTCGAATTCCGTAGCAGACCCGGCCAGCGCGCGCAGCCTCGGAACCATCTCTGCGATCTGCCCATGGATCACACAGGCAAGCATCGCGATAGAAGTAATGCGCTGCTGCCCATCGACAACATTGCTTATTTTAGCCAAAAGATTCGGCGTATCTGAATGAACACCTATTTGTATACTTTTTTCGTCATGGAGAATTACTGTACCTAGAAAGATACTGTTATTTGATTTATCCGGCGTTCGTTTTATACTTGAGAATATATCTTCGACGAGTTTTCTGGCGTTCTCTTCGTCCCAAGAATAACTCCGTTGATAGTAAGGGACATAGAAGCCTCGTCCACCCAGAGAAAAAAAATCATTAAGACTAACTGCGTCATGTTTGAATGGTTGGGCCACGAAATGTCTCCGAATTCAAAAATTAAAACGCCAGATCGAATGTTGGATGCGTCGTGACTAACATAGTCGAGCCGGCATCCTGACCTGCGCGCCAGGTCGCCCCAGCGTGCTTTCAGCAAGGGGCGGCCCGGCAGCCGTTTGGTGGGGACGGATAAAAGGCTCGCAGACATCCGCTGCCGGCGCGCTCATGGTAGAAGTTCCTCAAGCATGTCGCTCAACTCAAAGATCGCCTCGTCAGGCGCCTGGTTGAGCACTTCGAGCACGTGCGGCATCCCGGCGAAGGCCAGTCCGTTCGCTATCTCGAGAACCCGGCGGGGCTCCTTCACCACCTCCGGGTTCCCAGTTTCCGCAATGGCGATCAACTTCAGCGCGTGGGCCCGCCATTCGGGTGATGCAATTTGGGGGCCCTCAACCGCCTTGTAGGTCTGGACGCCTTCGAATGTCGCGGGTTTCAGACCCTTGCTGACAGCGACGCACAGTGAGATGAACCAGAAGTCCACCATACGTGGGAATGGCTTCCGATCAAGGTCTGCTACGGAAGAAGCCCCAGTCGTCTGCGAGAACCGCCTGAAGTGCTCCTGGAACTCTGCAGGTGCGTTGATCTCCATGGTCACGAAAGGATTAGTTAACCGCTCACTCATCGCAAGGCCTCCAAGAATTCTGGCTCAGTAGTACTTGGTTTGGTGGGCTCGGCGACATCCATCCGGCGCTCACAGACCTTGCAAGTGGTGTTATACGAACAGTCGCAGCGCAGGACTTGCAGCGACCTGACAGGAGGTTCGTTCACCAGCATCTTGGGGTAGTGCGCGGGATTGGTGAGGGTGATAACCTTACCCGCGTACCTGTCTAGCAACCGCTCGGTGCCGGCGATCTCTGAGCGCGTCAGGAACAGGACCAATTGGGCGCTGTGCTTCGCGGCGGACTCCACGACGCTCGACTTAACGTAGCCGCTCATCATACCGAGCGGCGTGTCAATGATATTCGGCGCTTCAACCTCGCTTACCCTGGTGAGCGCAAGGATGAAAGCCAGGGTGAGCGCACGACGGGATGCGCCGTTGAGGTCCCGATCTGGGCTAAGGAGCCTGTTATCCGGCCCATACACGACGATGTCGAACTCGGGGCTAATGACAGCCTTGCGGATGATAGCCCCCTGGTCTCCATCGGACCCAATCATGTCGAGGAAGACCTCGTTCATGAGTTCGCTGACGCGAGCGAGCTCCTCCTTCTTAAGGCGCTCTAGTGTGTGCTCGAACACTCTTAGCACGTCGCTGCCAACTGTTAGCTCCCCTGCGAGCTTGGCGCCCTTGCCCTTCTCCTTGAGGTGCCGGTCTCGTTCCTCCTCAGCCTGCTTCTTGTCGCGCTTCGCTATTTCAAGTTTGAACGAGGTCCGGCTCTCGACGTCTTGATAGTCCTCCCCTTTCCTCTTCGCGACCTTCCTCTGCTCCTTGAGGTTCTGGATGTCTATGTCGGGTATTTCAGCAATCTTCACGTCAATATGCGCTTCCTCGGCGCCGGCATCTTCGAGGTTCTTTGCGATTTTTTGTCGCTTGTCCATGAGGTCGGCGTACTCACCCGTCCAGCCTCGAACTTCGATAGGCTGCATTAGCTCGCGGCCGCCGAAGTAGAGGTCCGTGATCATCCGCTGTGTCTCGTCAACAGTCTGGCTAGCATCGATGAGGTGTTGGATGTGCGTACGGCGCCTCAGTCCATCCGGATCATCGGCAGTGAGAGACTCGCCGCAAATGCATGTCCCCTGGCCGAGGCGGTCGGCAAGAACAGGCACCGTCTGGTTCGGTATCTGACCTGTCGCGCGCAGCTTCTCCAAGAGCATAGATGCCCTCTCGATATGGCCCGAGAGAAGCTGCCGCGCGAGAGTCTTTGACTTAAGAAGTTCCCCATGCTCCTTGGCCAAGCCCAGCGCCAGGGCGTCGTCGCGCTTTCTCTGAGCCTTAACCTTGTTGAGCCGATTGACGAGATCGGTTCGGTCCCCCTTGGCTAGAGCTTCCTCGATTTTCTTCGACAGCCGTTCGTATTGCTCTTCGCATAGAGCCCTGGCCGCCTGCACAGTCTTCAGCTGAGTCTCAAGCGTGGTGATCTCAGTATCGATCACATCTATACGCTCGGACGCGTCGCGTGCCTTGGCCGACGCGTCCGACTCCCGCACCTTCCTATTGATATCCATGGTCGCCTGCCGAACGTGCTTCGCGGCGTCCTCCACGACGGACAGCCCTAAGAGCGACTTGATAGCGTTCTCGACCCGTTGTCTTTTGATGTTGGTGCTATCGGCTTCGATAAAGCTGAGGGCTCGGTCGCCGTCGGTGAAGAATACCTCGCGCAATTCCGGCGGTAGTTCGCTCCTGAGACGGTTGTCGGCATACTCAAGCGGCAGAGCCCCCCTGTCGGTGAGGTCGAAAAGTTTTGCTGTGGAGGCCCCTCGCTGCCAAGTATTCCCCGAAACCGTCTCGGTTGCAGTTCGGACCGCCCGGAATTTGCGTCGCTCTGTCCGCGCTCCGTTTCTTGTAGTCGAGGTGGCCTCGAAATCTACCTCGACTGTTATACGGGCAGTTGGCTCTCTCCAATCGATAGGACTGAGCCTAAATTTGGGCGCTCCGCCAGGGAGGGCGTCATCGCCGTACAGAGCCCACTGGAGAGCGGTCAGGATGGTCGTCTTGCCTGTCTCGTTCTCGGCACGGATAACAGTGAGATTACGCTTCGGATCGGTAGAAAAAGACAAATCCAGATTCCGTAGCAGACGGAAGTTCTCGAAGTGCGCGCGGACGAGCTTCACGTAGCATTCCCTTCCTGTTTCTTCACGAGCTCGCGCGCATAGGCGTCTATTTTCGCGGCGACGTCCTGCTTGATGTTGCGGGTGGCTAGCTTATGCAGCCGCTCGAGCTCTACGATTTCGGCTACGCATGCCTTTAGATCGTCGCGATAGCCCCGGTAGCGCTGCTCAGTTTTGCCTGTCTCTTCTAGCAGGATAGCGATAACACGCTGGCGATCCATGCCCGTCTCCTTCCTTAAATCCCGTGAACGACTGACTGCATAGACATCACCGTGACTAGAGGCCCGTCGGGCGCCGCGTAATTGCGCGCAGCGGAGGCAAATTCCTCTACCCTCTTCAATTCTCCCTGGATGAGCTTGCGGGCATCCGGGTCGGCCGACATGGCGTCGGGAGGCAGCGCTACGAAATCATGGATGATGCCGTGGTCCTTGCCAATGGCATCGCACATCCTGAGGATGCGCCCCCGTCGCTGCACCCATTGACGTTCGACGGTAGTGCTAGCCAGGATGAAGGCGCGCCGGATCTGCGGGATGTTGACGCCTTCGTCGAGCACGCGCTTTGCCGTGAGTGCCTGAAGGGCGCCTGATTGATAGCCGTCAAGTATTTCTGCCGTCTGCTTACGGTTGCCGGTTTCCTCCGCAGTGAGCTGGTGAAAAAGAACGCCCCGCGCGCTCAGCATCGCGTTCACTGCTTGGAGCTGATCAGGATCCTTGTCTGTGGCGTAAATCAGCTCGTGTTCCAGGTTGCGAGGACCGATTTGATCAAGTATCTCGCCTAGCCTCCCGAGCTTGCCTGCAGCAGTCTCAATAACCAAGCGTCTTTTCCTGAGCAGACTGTCGAGGTGAGGGTCCTTGACGCCTTGCTCGAGTTTCCAGGCCAACCTGCTGATCTGCTCGGTTAGATCCTTGTAGGTCTCCATCTCGTCCAATGTGAGTGCGATCGGATGGACGTGGTAGTCGTAGGGGACCAGGCAGACGCCAATAGCCTCCTCAAGGGTAAACTCGAAGCAGATTGGCCCAAAGAAGGCGAGAAGCTTTCGTGTGCCGTCGGTGTCGTACTGCCGGACCGGGGTAGCCGAGAGACCGAGGCGGTATTCAAATAACTCGGGTGGGGACTTTAAAAACGAAGGGCTACCCAGGTTGTGGACCTCGTCAGCGATGAGAACGCGGCATGCGTCAACCTCGCCGATGGCTGCAAGGAAGTTCGGGTCGGTGAGAATGTCATGGCTCACCACGAGGGCTTCGGCGGCGGAAAGCCCGAGCTGGAGGTTTCGACGCGCAGCATTGATCTGCCTGCGTCGCTCAGCAGGCCCCTGCCCGGAGGATAAGTTCCGGGGGCTAAGGCCGAAGGGTTCGGCCTCACCACACCATTGCATGACAAGCGGCACATACGGGGCGGCTATGACGAGCAGCATAGGGCCGACCTGTCGGTGCAGCTCGCAGCATGCCGCCAACGCGGTGAGCGTCTTCCCAGATCCCGTGGCCATGGCGAGGATGCCGCGGCCATGGTTGGAGATCCATGCATCTACCGCCCGACCCTGGTGAGCGTACGGTCCGGAGCGGTACTGAAGCCAAGCCGGCGTCTCGAACCGCGAGGGAGCGCGAGCCACTAGTGCTTCCGCCGGCGGAGCATCGGCCGGTGGGTCTGACGCGGGGCGAGATCCGGAGGCTCGATACCAGAGCTTGAGGACGTCGCTCTCGTCCGGCTGCGCGCCGCCGCCGTAGTCTCGGAGCAAGCGTTGTTCGACCGCCTGCGGAAGGCGGATCACTACACAGCTCTCGTCGTCGCCGTCCCACAGAGCGTTGAACGCGTCGCGGAACCGGCGCTCCGTCACAGCCTGGACCGGGTCCATCCAGGCCCGGGCGAGAGCAATCTGTTCCTTGTTCCGAGTCAGGCCAGCGCCGGTCATGTTGCTCGAGCCGTGGAAGGCGACACGCTGACCACCGACTGACAGGAGCCAGACCTTTGGATGGAAAAGGCCGTCCCGCATATACGCCACGCGGACCTGCAAGCGACCACTGCGGATCAGCCATGTGAGGCAGGCGAGGGTATGCCGCGACAGGGCATCAGCATCCGGGCCAGTGTCAGCAAAAATCCGAGACGCGAGTTCGCAGCCGTCTAGCAGCCCGTCGTGCATTGCCTGCTGATCAGCCGCGGTGACGTAGGGGCTGATCAGCAGGCGCATGGGCTCCGACGAGCGCCTCAGGAAGGCCGCAAGCCCTGGCGCGATCTGGGCGAACGACGAGCTCGAGAAGAACCCCATCATGCAATCGAGCCGCTCCGCCCCACCGATGGCAGCCGAAAGTACCGGCAGGACGTCGTCGTCCGGGACAAAGAACATTGGGGGCGCAGCCTCCAGGAGCTCAACCGCCGTCTTCCCGGCTCCTTGCGTCACCGACAACGCCTTATGACATTCTGGCCGCGCTGAAACCACCTTGAAGTGATGCCGGCTGCCATCTTGGCCAGAGCTCCGGGCGCTGTTTGGTTGGCAGTCACGAAGTACAGGCGGCGTTCCTTCCCAGCAAAAAATAATGGCAGGCGAACTGTTGTGTCTTTTGTCCGTTGCGTTTTGACGGTTCAGTACACACCCTCCATCGCAGGTTATCAGAGGCGCGAATAAAATTCAATGCCGACGATGCCGGACCATTCCGGCTCGACTTCGTTCGCCGCCTCGGGGTTCGCGGACTTGGTGCTATGGGTCCCCACCGACGGAACGTCTTCCATGCAAGCGCGCCGGGGCTCAACTCCTCCATACCAGATAGTCCAAGTCAGGCTTGCAGTGGGCAGGCCCCGCAACGTCGCGTTTGAGGACGAGGCTATGCACACAAAAGCATAGACCGTTCGCTCTCGAAGTACGGATTTAGGGCAAGTGGGGTTCGAACCGCGGCAAGTGCAGACCGCGCTGAAACCGGCCTTTTACCTAGGTTTTTGAGTTCCGTACTAAAACGGCCAAGTCAGGAGATCTGGAGAGAATTGGCAGCCGGAGAGCGATTTTCGGGCTTCTCCCGGCCGGGCCAGTCAACAGGTCTGCCCCGAAAACCCCAGGAAACCTGCCACTCAGCGCGGCAGTTGGTCAGGCGGAGAACACGGCTCGTATATGAACTGGCGGAGAGGGTGGGATTCGAACCCACGGTACCCTTGCGAGTACTTCGGTTTTCGAGACCGACGCGTTCGACCACTCCGCCACCTCTCCAGTCACACCATGCTTTAGCCAAGCTGGCTCCACTGCGCAATCCATGCTCAGGCGCGGCGGCGCATCCACACCCGCACCACCGGCCACGCGAAGGCCAAAACGAACAGCGCCAGAAACACCTTGCTGAAAGGATCGATCCAGCTCTCCACCACGCCAAACTGGTCCTCCAGCCAATAGCCCAGCACCGCCAGCCCGCCCACCCAGATCGTGCTGCCCAGCGTCGTCAGACTATAAAAAGCCAATCGCGGCATCTCTATCAGCCCAGCCGGAATCGAGATCACCGTGCGAATCCCCGGCATCATCCGGCCCAGGAACACCGCCCAGGGGCCATGCCTCCGCAGCGTAAGCTGCGCCTTGTCCAGATCCTCCTCCGTGATCCCGAGCCATCGGCCGAACCCGGCACAGAGCCTCTTCGTCCTCGCCACGCCAAAGGCCCGCGCCAGTTCGAACCACACCACATTCCCCGCCAGCGTGCCGGCCACCCCCGCCAGCACCACACCCAGCAGCGACATCTGCCCGCGCGCTGCCGAAAACCCGGCTAAAGGCATGATCAGCTCAGATGGGATGGGCGGAAAAAGATTTTCCGCCAGCATCAGCACGAATACCCCAGCATAACCTGCCTGGGCAACGAGGCCGGTGATCCAGTCCATCATGGCACTCTCCTGTACAGCAGCAGCGTGATCGGCCGCCCGCGGGAATAATTATAGCCAGAGACCGTTGCCAGTTCCTGCACGCGCAAGCCCAGCCGGGTGAGCTCCGCCTGGAAGGCCGCCTCCTGCCGGTTGCCCACGGCCACCACCCGGCCAGGCTGGTCGGCCAGGAACTGCGCAGCAGCCGGGCCGCTAGGCAGCAGATGGAGCGCCCCGCCAATAGCGAACAACGCCGAGGGCTCGGCATGGCCGGCCATGCCGAATTGCGCGGGTGCCAACCCAGGCGCCACCCGGGCCAGCGTGGCCTGCAACCGTGGCGCGATCCACATCGGCTCGATGCGGGGCAAAACCCCGCCCAGCACTGCGGCGTAGATTGGCACCACCAGCACCACGCCCAGCGCGGCACCCCTCGCCCATAATCCGCGGCTGGTCGCACGCAGCACCGCCCAAACAAGCACCAGCGCCAAGGGCAGCACCAGCCAACTCGCCCAAGGGATTACCCCGGCCAGCAGTTGCGGCCCCACCAGCGCCAAAGCGCCCATGCCCACCGCAACCGCGACCAGCCCAAAGCGCATCGACCACACCAGCCAGCGCCCGGGCTGGAAGCGCAGCGGGTCCAGCGCCCAGATCGCAATCAGCAGCATCAACGCCGGATAGACCACCAGGGTATAATGCGGCAGCTTGGTCTGCACTGCTTCGAAGACCAGCCAGGTCGGCACCAGCCAAGCCAGCAGGAAGCGGGTCGCGGGCAGGCTGCGCTGGCTCCAGGCCTGGCGAAGCGCCGGCCCGACCATCCAGGCAGAGGGAAACGCCGCGATAAAGAAGACGATGAGATAGAAGCCTGGCGGGCCCCAATGCTTTTCCTCACCGCTGCCCAGCTTGGCGATCATGTCATCGCCCAGCGCCTGAGCGAAGAAACGGCCCTCGGTGGCAATGCCAATGGCCACCATCCAGGGTGCTGCCATGGCCAGCATCAGGGGCAGGCCCCAATGCAGCCGCAGCGGGCGGAACCAGGGCGCGCCGCGGTCCACCACCGCCAGGGTAATGCCCGTCAACAACGGCACCATCGGCCCCACCGGCCCCTTCAGCAGCACCGAGACCCCCATGATCACCCAGAAGGCCGCCGCCTGCCGCGCGGTGAAGGCGCCGGGGCGCAGATAGGCCTGGCCCAGCAGCCCCATCGCCACCGCGACGGTGGCCAGCAGCGCGGCATCGGTCTTGGCGATATGGGTTTCCACCACCAGGACCATGCAAGCGGCCAGCATGGCCGCGCCCAGCAGCGCCGCTCGGCGCCCCACCAGGCCGCGGCCGAATTGGAAACAGGCCAACACGCCCAATATCGCCCCCAGCATGGAGGGCACGCGATAGGCCCAGATCTCGCTGCGGGCGGGAATACCAACGGCCTCCAGACCATGCACCACCGCGACCTGGGCCCAATGAATGCCAACCGGCTTTTTGTTCCGCTCCTCGGTGCCGACGCGGATATTCACATAATCGCCGCTTTCCACCATCTGGCGGCTGGCCTGGGCGAAGCGCGCCTCGTCACGGTCCAATGCCGGAACAGTGAAGAAGCCAGGGAGGTAGAGGCACAGGCAGAGCAGCACCAGGGCCAAGCGCGGCGCCCGCTCCAGCATGGTCTCGGCGCGGGCGAAGAAGGTCTGATTCAGCATCACAGCGGGCAGTAGCGGGGTTTGCGGCGCGGCGCAAAGCGGCACGATGCAGGCGGCGGTTTGCACCGGGCGGCGAAGCGCCCATAACGCCGTCATGGCCTCGCCCACCCGCCGTGCCGCCCTGGCACTCCTCACCGCCGTTCTGCAATCCCGCCGCCCGCTGGAGGAGGCGCTGGATGCCTTGCCGGCCGGTATGGCGCCGCGTGATCGGGGGGCGGGCCATCGGATTGCCGCCACCGTGCTGCGGCGGATGGGCAGCCTCGATGCGGCGCTGGAACCCTGGCTGAAGCGCGAGCCGCCGCCCGAGGTGCGCAACACGCTGCGGATTGGGGCAGCGGAGTTGCTGCTGCTGGGCACGCCGCCGCATGCCGCGGTGAGTGATTGTGTGGCGCTGGTACCAAAGCCCTTTGCCGGGCTGGTCAATGCCGTACTGCGCCGGGTGTCCGAGGCGGGTGTGGCGGTGCTGGAGGGGCTGGATGCACCCCGGCTGGATACGCCGAGTTGGCTGTGGTCCGCCTGGTACGCCACGCATGGCTCGGCGGTACGGGCCATTGCCGAGGCGCATGGGCGTGAGGCGCCGCTTGATCTCTCTCTGATGCCGGGTGCGGTGGTGGAGGGGGCGCTGATGTTGCCCAATGGCACCGCGCGCATGCCCGTGGGCACGCGGATTACCGAAATTCCCGGCTTTGCCGAGGGCCGCTTCTGGGCGCAGGACGCGGCGGCTTCGCTGCCGGTGCGGCTATTGGCGCCGCGCCGGGGTGAGCTTGTGCTCGACCTCTGCGCCGCGCCGGGCGGCAAGACGGCCCAATTGGCCGCGGCCGGGGCGCGGGTGGTGGCGGTGGAGCGGGAGAAGAAGCGCGCCGAACGCCTGGCCGAGAACCTGACCCGGCTGAACCTGCCGGCCGATATTGTGGTGGCTGATGCCCTGGCGTGGGACCCCGGCACGCAGTTCGATGCCATTCTGCTCGATGCGCCCTGCACCGCCACGGGGACCATCAGGCGGCACCCTGATGTGGTGCATTTGAAGAAGCTGCATGACGTAGAGCGCCAGGCCGAACAGCAACGCGCCCTGCTGGCCGCCGCGCGCGGCTGGCTGGCGCCGGGGGGGCGGCTGGTCTTTGCCACCTGCTCGTTGCAGGGCGAGGAGGGGGAGGCGCATTTCCCCGGCGGGCTAGATGCGGTGCAGCCGGAGGAGGTGCCGGGGCTGGAAGGCGCCATCACCGCCCAGGGGGCGCTGCGCACCCGGCCCGATATGTGGGGCGAATGGGGCGGAATGGATGGATTTTTTATAGCTAGAATAAAAGGTTAGTTTCCTCAGCCGCAAGAAATGTAGTTTGCGGACAAATTCACCTTCCGACCCCTTATGGGGGCGGGGGCTTGCGGGATGCGGTTGTCGAAACAGCGGTAGCGGTGATGTTTATAGGATTATTTACCGATAAAATCAAGCCCGTCGCGCCACCAGCATCCGATAACGGATAACCCCCGAAGCCAGCAGCGTCTCCAGCATCATCCCGCCCAGATCGGCCTCGCTGCGATAGCCCAGCCCCAGCAGGCGCTTCCAGCGCGCCTGCCGCGCCCGCGCCGCCATCATCGGCGCCAGCTCGGCGGCGGGGCGGGGGATGGTGAGGGCGGTGAAATCCGTCTCATGCGACAAGACCAGTCCCGCCGCCGCAAAGGCCCGCAGCCAGCCGGTGCGGCTGGGCGCGACGGGGCAGCGCCAGCAGCGCTTGAATAGGGCCACATCGGCCGCCTGCTGAGGGGAGAGGCCTTCCTCCGGCATGTCATCCACCACCATCAGCGCGCCGCCCGGTGCCAGGGCCTGGGCAAGGTTGCCGATGGTGGCCATGGGGTCAGGCGAATGGATCAGGCTTTCAATGCCGAAGATCCAGTCGAATTCGCCGGTGATGGGGGCGTCATAGCTGGCCACGGCCAGCCGCAGCCGCCCGGCCAAGCCACGCGCCGCCACCTCGGCCATGCCGCGTTTCACCTGCACCTCGCTCAGCGAAATGCCCAGCCAATCGCCGCCCAGTTCGGGCGCCATATCCAGCATGCTGGCGCCATACCCGCAGCCAGCATCCAGCACCCGAGGGCTGGGCGGCAGGGTGAGGCCGTTCAGCATCAGCCGATGCAGGACCAAGGGGCTGGGCGGGCCACCATCGGGGTCTCGCAAGGCGCGGTGCACCGGCTGGGCGGCATTGCCAGTGCGGCCGCGCATCTGTCGCATCCATTCCAGCCGGTCCAGCCAACGGTAATACTTCGCCACCTCGCCGGCATGGGTCATGTCAGGCGGTACCGGGCGAGGGTGAGGACATCACTCCGCAAAGCCCCCTCCAGTTCCGCCCGGCCCGCCGGGGTGCGCACCACAGCGACCACGGCTGAGAACCAGGTGCCACCCAGCGCCCTTTCGCGAAACAGCGCCGCCAGCGCGGCCGCGGCCGCGCCCTGCCCGTTGCAACAGGCGCAGCCACCGGGATGAGCGATCAGTTCATCGGCGCGGAAAATCGCGCAAAGGGTAGGCGGGCCAATGCCCTCGGGCAGCGCCTCCTCGGCCAGCAACGCCGTGGCGGCGGTCAGCGCCGGGGGCTGCTCCACAATGGTGACGGGAATGCGGGCGTCGATCTGCCAGTTCATACTATAGACATAAGGATATGTTTATGTGATAGCCGGCCCATGGATCACCTCCTTGCCCAATTGCGCGCCGCGGCCGAGCCCACAAGGCTGCGGCTATTGGCGCTCTGCGCCAGGGGGGCGCTTTGCGTCACCGATCTATGCGATGTGCTGGGGCAATCCCAGCCCCGATTGTCACGGCACCTGAAACTGCTGGTTGAGGCCGGGCTGCTGGAGCGGATTCCGGAGGGGGCCAATGCCTATTTCCAGGTGCCCTCCTCGGCCACGCTGGTGCGGCAATTGCTGAGCCGCCTGCCCGAAGGCGATGCGGAGTTGGCGGCCGACCGGCGTCAGGCCGCGCGCATTGCCGCCGAGCGGGCTCGCGCCGCCTCTGACGCCTTCCGCCGCGATGGCGCGGATTGGGATGAGTTGCGTGCGCTGGACCTGCCGGCACGGGAAATCGAGCAGGCCATCGCCACGGCGCTGCCGGCGCGGATCGGCAAGCTGGTGGATATTGGCACGGGCACCGGCAGCCTGTTGGAATTGCTGGCCGAGCGCACCGAGCATGCGCTGGGGCTCGATGCCAGCCGCGAAATGCTGGCCCTGGCCCGGGCGCGCCTGGCCGAGCGCGGCATTGCCGATCATTGCGCGGTGCGCCAGGCGGATATGTACCGCCTGCCCCTGGCCGATGCGAGCCAGGATGTGGCGACGATGCAAATGGTGCTGCACTACGCCGAGGAACCCGCCGCCGCGATTGCCGAGGCCGCCCGGGTGCTGCGCACCGATGGGCTGCTGCTGATTGTCGATCTCGCGCAGCACCAGCGGGCGGATATCACCGCCCGCCACGCGCATCGCTGGCCGGGCTTTGACGATGGCCTCATGACCGGTTGGCTTGCTGATGCCGGCTGCGCGCTGCGGCAATGCCACGAACTGCCCGGCGCAATCGCGGTGCGGCTTTGGACCGCGCAGCGCCTGCCGACCACCGTGACCGCCGCTGAACCTGCCTTTCAACTCTGAGAGATTACTGGCCCCATGTCGTCGACCCGTCCGCATCTTCTCGAAGCCCTGGCCGCTCAGGTTCTGCTGTGTGACGGCGGCATGGGTAGCCGGGTTCAGGCCGCCAATCTCGATGTCCAGAAGGATTACTGGGATAATGAGAATTGCACTGAGATTCTGAACCTCTCGCGGCCCGATCTCGTGCGCGACATTCACCGTGGCTATTTCGAGGCCGGCGCGGATATGGTGCTGACCAATAGTTTTGGTGGTTCGCCCATCACGCTCGGCGAGTTCGATCTGACGGCGAAGACCGATGAGATCAACCGCCGCGCGGTGGAATTGGCGCGCGAGGCGGCGGAGAGTTTTTCCGATGGCCGGCACCGCTATGTGATCGGCGATATCGGGCCGGGGACGAAGC
>Ga0209598_10001759_pt1 | contig 17442 bp, 18 predicted proteins | sample M_140807_EF_Meta_FD_187317 | JGI IMG/M metagenome (GOLD analysis project Ga0209598, IMG submission 187317) | Freshwater microbial communities from Lake Montjoie, Canada to study carbon cycling - M_140807_EF_MetaG (SPAdes) (version 2) | ecosystem: Environmental > Aquatic > Freshwater > Lake...
AGAGGGAGACCGGTGCGTTCGTTTTCGGTCACCTGATATCCCTCAGGAAGGGCTTCCATAGCTCCAGCGCCGGCTTCGGAGGCGAAATAGTAGAGGGTGACAGTTTGGCCACCCCGCAGGGTCTGCTGGCGGCTGTGAAGGATGTAAGTTTTTCCGTTCTTCTTGCTTGCTGTGCTGAATGGCATTTTGTGTATCTCCTTGGTTTAGCCCCTAAGGGGTGCTTCCTATGACACTGGAGGCTGTGATTCCCTTGAAAATCCTTTTCTTGGAGTTCTTCACAGGAGAGAAGGTGTAAGATAGAGGTCGGGATGAGGAAGAAGGGAAAAACTAGGGTGGACTGGCAAGTGGAGGCCAAGGCGGGTGGGGTCTATCTCCCGCAGGTGGATTTTTGGATGGATCCCAAAAAACCCCAGAGGCGGGCTTTGGTGACGCATGCCCATTACGACCATTTGGCGGCGCATGGGGAGATTTTGGCCAGTTCAGGTACGGCAGAACTGCTCAAGGTACGGGTGCCCAAGGGGACCAAGATTCGGGCCATCGAATTTGGAGAATCATATTCTTTGGGCAAGGGGGCCTGCCTGACACTCTATCCTGCAGGTCATATTTTGGGATCATCGATGGCCTTGGTGGAGGTGGCGGGTCACGGCAAAAAAAAGAGCCGCCTGCTTTACACGGGGGACTTTAAGTTACGTAAAAGTCTGTCCGCGGAGGCATGTCAACCGGTTCGAGCCGATGTCCTGGTGATGGAGACAACGTTTGGGCTGCCAAAATACCGCATGCCTCCATCCGAGCAGGTGATCGGTGAAATGCTGGAATTTTGTCGCGAGAATCTGGCCCAAGGCAAGGTGCCCGTGTTGCTGGGGTATGCGCTGGGGAAGAGTCAGGAGATCATGTGTGCGTTAGCGAGGGAGAAATGGCCGCTGCTTTTGCATTCATCGATTCAGACCATGGCAGGAATCTACCGGAAGATGGGGGTGTCATTGCCTGAGGGGCGGACCCTTAACGCGACGACGGGAAAAAAGGCGGAGGGGCATGTGGTTTTGTGTCCGCCCCAGACCGTTCGTTCAAAAGGGCTGCAGAAGCTGGAGCCAAAAAAGACGGCCATGCTCAGCGGGTGGGCCTTGGAGAGGGGAGCGATTTACCGGTACGGGTGTGATGCGGCGTTTCCGTTGTCGGATCATGCCGATTATGACGAATTGTGGGAGATGGTGGGGTTGGTCCAACCCCAACAAGTAAGGACCCTGCATGGGTTTGCCCGGGAGTTCGCCATGGATCTGCAGGAAAAAGGAATCGAGGCCTGGGCGCTGACGGGGGATACGCAGATGGTGTTACCCATTTCAAGATGAAGATGAAGTTTCAGATCAAGATTTAATTCAGGCGCCAACGAGCAGCGAGGCGGCCTCATCGAGACCGCCCTACCGAGGATGGGGAACGGAGGATTCTGAGTGCAAAAAAAGAGGGCGGGGTCATCGACCCCGCCCTCTCTTTGCATCCCCGCAGAGCAGGGACCTACAAAATTTGTAGTTTAGCCACGATAGCCGCCGCCATCGCGACGGGGACCGCGGGGACCGCGACCTCCACCACCGCCATAGCCGCCACCACCGCCGCCACCACCGTATCCGCCGCCGCCACCTCCGTAGCCGCGGCCTCCGCCTCCACCACCGCCGTATCCACCACCACCGCCGCCGCCGCCACGTTCGTCACGAGGGCGGGCGATGTTCACGGTGAGGCTGCGGCCACCGAGATCTTTGCCGTGCATGCCGGAGACGGCTGCATTGGCTTCGTCCGGGGAGGACATGGTCACGAACGCGAAGCCGCGCGAGCGGCCGGTAACGCGATCCGAGATCAGGGCCACCTCAGTGACGGTGCCGTGGGCCGAAAAGGCCTGTTTGAGTTCTTCATCAGTCGCGGAGAACGGAAGGTTCCCCACATATAGTCTATTTTCCATGGTTATGTTCCTTGCTGGCTACTGGCTGGACGGCGTTGCTCGGCGTGCGCCCGAACCACGGGCCACAAGGTGGGTTGGAACCTACCGGACTGAATCTGTTTCCTCGCCTGAACTCGTATCATCGAACCTTGACCAAGCCTTGAGATTGCCATGTTTTAGGGGGATAGCAAGGAGGGGATTTGGTTGGCTAGCCTACGGCGTGTTAAGCGTTGAGGGTCATGGTTTTAAATGAGTATTAAGATGAAGATTATGGTGAAGATGCCTCGAGGCGTAGACGACAACGGGAATGATGGATAGGGTGGCTGGATGAACGAATGGGGCATGACGATTTTGTTGGGAGTCGTGGAGGGAGTGACGGAATTTCTTCCCATTTCCTCCACGGGACATCTGCTTTTGGTGGAACACTGGTTTGGGGTGAAGAGGTCGGAGCTTTTTAACGTGGGAATTCAATCCGGAGCCCTGCTGGCGGTTCTTTTGATTTATGCCCCACGGTTGCGGGCGATGGTGACGGGGGAAATGGGGAAGAGCGGCAAACTATATCTGACCAAAATCATTTTGGCTTTCTTGGTGACCGCGGTGCTGGGCTTAGCGGCTTCGAAGCTGGGCCTGAAGTTGCCGGAAAATCCGGCTCCGGTGGCATGGACGCTGATTGTCGGCGGCGTTTTGATTCTCCTCGCGGAGGCTTGGCTCAAGCGCCATCAAGGGCATGAGGATCCAGGGTGGGGCACCGCCTTGGCGATCGGGGTTTCGCAGATGCTGGCGGCGATTTTTCCGGGAACCTCCCGCTCGGCGGTATCCATCATGACGGGAATGTTTGGTGGCCTTTCGAGGACGGCGGCGGCGGATTTTTCTTTCGTTCTGGGGATTCCGACTCTTTTGGCGGCATCGGCCTTAAGTTTTTTTCGACAGCTGAAGGAGTCGGGGATGCCCGCTCAGCACGACTGGGTGCATTTGGGGTTGGGTTTCGCCGTTTCGGGGGTGACGGCGTATCTCGTGGTGCGGTGGCTTTTGGGTTATATCCGGACGAGAACCTTCAGTCCCTTCGGATGGTATCGGATCGGGTTAGGACTGGTTTGGTTAGTGCTGGTTAAATAATTCTACTCTTTCATCCCTTGACCGATAGGTGACGCGTAGCCGGTGAGTTCGGTGTAGCCGCGCCCAGACAAAGGTTTGCCGTTCTTGGTTCCGGCAAAACGACAGGCGCCCTCCCAGTAACGAATTTTTCCCGTCCGCTTGAGACGAAGTTCCTGATTGAGATGCAGAGGTTGAACTTCCCCCTCCAGATGGAGGGAGGGGACGGTGATTTTCCAGCCTGAAGGATAGACGGGGCCATCCGGCGTTTTCCATTCGTCGAGCGCACGGATCGTGAAGTCATTCGACTGAAGGGGCAGATTTGTTCCCTTCGCGGGAATCCAAGTACCGGAGGAGGAGGGATCGGTGTGATTTCCGGGATTTCTCATTCGATAGAGCATCAGTTCCTCCCCGGAATCGAACTGAAGACAGAACCAGTCCCAGCCTTCCTGATCCTGACCCAGGGCACTGGTGGAAAACTCATGATCAAACCAGGAGAGACCGTGAACTCGGATGGAGCGATTGGCCACCTTCAGATGGCCGGAGGTCTCCATCCGGGTGAAGGAGGTGTAATAGCTGGCGTTGCCCGGGGTGGCGGACTTTCGGCTCAGTCCTTTTTCCCCGTGAAAGACGAGGGGTTTGAGGGGGGTCGCGGTAAGGTCGAGCCCGAATTGTTGGTCAGGATCAGTGGCCTGCAAAAGAAGCCGGGAATCGGTGTTTCGTCGGAGGATCCAGTTTCCGAGATGAACCTCCATGTCTTTCGTGGAGCATCCTGCTTCCTGGAGGGCCCCGCGGCTGATCTTTTCGGAAAAGAGAAACTTCCCGGAGCGGACATCGGTGACCGCGAGATGGGCGAAGTACACATCGCGCACGGCCCATGCGGAGTTGGGTTGGGTGGCCACAGGTTGGAGGCCGTGACGGAAAAAGGTGAGTTCGTAGCCGTAGGGGTTCCCTTGGTCATCATCGAGGTTACCGGTGAGGTACCACCATTCGGTTTTGAATTCAGGATGGGCTCCGTAGTCGCGAGGAAAAGACCAGGACCAAGGGGTGAGGGCGCGCTGCCATTCTGCGGCCGCCAGCGGCTGGCAGAGGAAGATGGAAGTTAGGAGATAGGAGATGGGGAGGCCGCGGCGGAGCGCGGCCCTACAGAGGGGTCGGTGAGAAAGCTTCATTCCGAACGCAGGGCCTCGGAGGGGGAAAGGCGGGAGGCCCGCAGGGCTGGGGGTAGAGCGGCGAGAAGGCAAGCGAGCATCATTCCGAGCATGATTCCAAGGAGGGGCATGGAGGGAGTGTGCCAATCGATCGTCCAACCGAAGAAGGCGCGGTTGATGACGTGCATGAGGACAAAGGCTACGGCAAAGCCCGAAACCAGACCCAGAGCCACCCCCGTGGCGCCCAAGTAAGCCGATTCTGCCATGACCGTGCCGAGGATTTGACGGCGGGAAGCGCCGGTGGCGCGGAGGATTCCGATTTCGCGGGTCCGTTCAGCGACCAAGGCGGTGAGGGCTAGGGTGACGCCTAGGGCGGCTACTCCAATGGCGAGCGTGCGAAGAAGGGCGGTGACGGCAAAGGAGCGATCGAAGATGCGAAGCGCCTCTTCTCGCAGGGCAGACTGGGAGTAGATGAGAAACTCGCCCCTGGGGCGAAGTTTCTCGCGGAGGGCATCCGCGATCCCGGTGACGGGAGAGCCGGGTTCCAGATGGAGGGCGAGGCTGGTGAGGGAAAGATCTCCGGTGAGACGTTGGTAAACTGCGCGATCGAGAAGCAGGAGACCAGACTCGGAAGTGTAGTCGCGAAAGACGGCGGCGATTTTTAATGGGCGTAGGCCCTCCGGGGTGGGTAGGGAGAGGGTATCGCCGGTTTTAAGTTGTCGGCGGCGGGCGAAATTTTCCGAAACAAGGGCGTAATCCCCGGTCCGGCACAGTTCATAGGGATCCTCGGCAATTTTGGAGAGGAAGGTGAGGGGGTTGTAGACACGGAGGACATCGAGTTTGCAGGCGGCGAGCTTGGCGGGTTGGCCGTCGAGAAAGAGGCGGATCTCACGGTAGCTGCCAACGGCGCGGATGCCGGGGGTGGCGAGGGCGAGAGCTTCGGCTTCGGGGTCGAGGGGTTCGAGGGCGCCGGCAACCAGGTTGGTGGAGGGGGCGATGAAGAGGTCGGCTTTGATGCTTTCCCCAATCCATTGGTCGACGGTGACGCGGAAGCTGTGAACCATAATGGTCACACCGACCGCCATGGCAACGGAGGCGGATAGGGCGGCCGCAGCCAGGCCGTGGCGGTGAAGGCCGCGCAGAAAAGAGGAGCGGGCGAGGACCAAGGTGGCGAAGGGAAGAGAGGGAAGCCGACCGAGAAGGCGACCGAGTCCAGGGGCAAGAAAGGCGGTGGTGAGGATAATGCCTAGGGCCGCGAGGAAGCCGGTCCGTGGAAGGCGGGCATATAGGGCGGTGGCAGAAAAGAGGAGGGTGGAAAGAAGACAGAGGGCGGCGATGAGAAGGGGGATTTTCTGACGTGAGGAGGAGTAGTCGGCCGCGTTACCTGGCTGAAGGGCGTCCACGGGGGAAACTTTCGCGGCTTCGCGGGCTGGCCACCAGGCGGCGAAGCCGGCGGCCACCAACCCAGCCAAGCCTGCACCGAGGAGACTCCATGGACTGACGATCACTTCGCGCATGCTGAGGAGGACATAGTGGGAGGTGACGGTCGAGGAGACGCCTTGGAGGAGGTAGCCAGCGACGCGCAAACCGAGGAAAATACCCAGGAGTGAGCCTCCGAAGGCAAGGAGAAGGGATTCTCCAATCAGAAGGGCGATAACGGCATGGCGATCCATGCCCAAAGCGCGGAGCAGTCCCAGTTCAGCCCGTCGGCGGACGACGTTGGCGGCAACGGTATTGGTGACGAGGAACATGCCGACCACGAGGGCGATGAGGGAGAGGGCGGTGAGGTTGAGTTGGAACGCACCGAGCATTTTTTCGACTTCACGGCTCCGCCGCTCCGGGGAGCCGGCCCGGGCATGGGCGGGAAGTTGGGGAGTCAGCCGTTCGAGAAGCTGTTGGCGTGGAGCATCGATTTTTCCGGAGGCATCGGGTCGGAGCAGGACTTCGATGCGGTCGATCTGGCCGCCGAGGGCAAACGAGGATTGGACGGTGGCGATGTCCGCGATGGCGAGGTGATCATCGGCGCCGAGAAGATCGGGGGAGGGCTCGAGAAGAAAACGGACACGTAGTTTGGCTTCATGTCCTCCGGAAACGGCCCGGAGGGTATCTCCCATTTTGAGGTGGAGCCGGTCGGCCAGGGTCCTGGTGAGGGCGATGGTGTCGGGTTCGGAGACAAAGGCGATGGCATCGGCCGGGGTGCGGAGGGCGTCTTCCAGGTGGTAGGTGACCAGTTCGCTGTTGGAAAAGGGATCGACGCCGATGAGGTGAAGGAATTCTCCGGGGTAAGCGGGGAGAGAAGCGACGAGGGAAATGGTGGGGGTAATTTCGCGGACTGAAGGATCTTGGCGGAGCGTGGGGATGAGTTTTTCGGAAAGGCGGAAGCCCTGTCCCTCGACCGTGAAGTCGGGACGACCAGCCACAAGGTCCAGGGAGGCACGGAAGGAGCGGAGGGCGGTTTCGTTGACCGTTTGGATGGCCACGATGGCGGCGACGCCGATGGAGAGGGCGAACAGATTGAGGAGCGAAAGGGTTTTGTGCCGGAGAAAGTCACGCCCCCCGTGGGCCAAGAAAATGTGGAGCGTATGGAGCCAGTTCAAGGTCAGCTCGTGGAATGGATCCGGCCATCGACGAGGGCGATGCGGCGATCGGCGGAGGCGGCAACTTCGGGGCTGTGAGTGACGAGGACGACGGTGGTTTTCTGTTGGCGGGCGAGCCGGGTGATGAGTTCAATGACGGCGGTGCTGGAGGCGGAGTCGAGGTTGCCCGTCGGTTCATCGGCGAGGAGAACGGAGGGTTGATGAATGAGGCCGCGGGCGAGGGCGGCGCGTTGAAGCTGGCCGCCGGAGAGTTGGTGGGGTCGATGATGGGATCGGTCGGTCAGTCCGACGGAGGACAGCAGTTCTTGGGCACGCTGGCGGGCTTGAGTGTTGATTCGGCCAGAAAGAAGGAGGGGGAGAAGAACGTTTTCCTCGATGGTCAGCGTGGGGAGGAGGTGGAAAAACTGGAAAACAAATCCGATTTTAAGACGTCGTAGTCCAGTGAGTTTGGCGTCATCCAAGGAATGGAGGGGGTGCCCTTCGAGGTAGGCTTGGCCGGCGGAGGGTGTATCGAGTGCTCCGAGGATATGAAGGAGGGTGCTTTTGCCGCATCCGCTAGGCCCGGTGATGGCCACAATCTCCCCCGGCAGGATTTTCAGAGTGACCCCGCGGAGGGCGTGCACCTGAGAATCCCCCGAGGGATAGGACTTATGAAGGTCACGAGTTTCGAGCATAAGGAGGGCCAAATCCTATATGTGGATAAGTTGTAAGGAAGCCCATAAATGAGCACCAATTAACAAATTTAAATTTATGGCAGGCATGAGTTTGCAAAAAGCAGGCCCATATGTTGATAAGTTTGGAAGAAGGCCTCCTCGGTTGGTTTGTCTACGGCATGCGCGGTTGGCTTACAAAGCCAGCCCTACCAAGGTGGCTTCGGATCTAGTTGTAAGATTGGGGGAGATTAAAAGGCCCAGGTGACGGAAAGGGTGGGGCCGATGGAGTCGAGACCGACATTTTCGTGTTCGGGTTCGGAGAGGCCGCCGTTGGAGATATGCTGGTACATTGCGCCCACGTTGACGGAGAGCTGATCCATGACGGGAATGCGAACGCCGATTCCTATCTCGAAGCTGAAGCAGAAGTCCTGTCCCTGGGAATTGGGAGCGCCGGTGGCATTGGTGAACATAAAGCCGACCCTGGATTCAAGGTAAGGGATGACCGGCCAGCCTTCTTGGATGAAGTTATAGCGAGGCCCGAAAAGGCCTCCAGTGAACCAAGGGTTAGGGCCGTGGATGACCGGAGCGTACATTCCGCTGAAGAGAAACTCGGTGTTTCCTCGGTTCCATCCGTCGTTGCCGATTTCATCCAGCTGCCAACCGACGGTGATAAGTTGAGGGAGGTAGCGGTAATTGTTGGAGTTGTTAATCGAGAAAAGGCCGGCTGTTTCAGCGGAAAGGCTGACCACGTCCTCCCCGAAAAGGGATGGTGTCGTATTGGAATCGGTCGAGGATGGCGTGTTGAGCCCTTTCGATACCTCTGTGCCTGACCAACAAGTTGTTATTAAAGACCAAAAAGTGATGAAAAGAGAGGCTTTGAGAAGATGTTTAGGCATCTCTCTTAAAAATCTTAAGCAACTGATGAGCAAGGGCATAATAGGGTTGTATAAAGTTCGTTTTACGTTTTCTAGAGAAGATTTTTCTGTTTGGGAATAACTTTTTATCTATATAACTTTAAAAACAATGAGTATATGGATTACAGGAGGTGGTGGTTTTATCGGGTCGAATCTGGTTTTGGCCCTCCAGGAAGAGTTTCCATCGGCGCCACTAACAGTTTTGGACGATTTCAGGAGCGGTGCTTTCCCGAATCTTGAGGGTTTTCGGGGCGACTTCGTGGCCGCTGATATATCCCGGATGGATTGGGAGGGGCAGTTTGGCGGGAAGCGGCCGGATGCGGTGTTTCACTTGGCTTCCATCACGGATACGACCCTTTTGGACCAAAAAATTCAGACCCACGACAATGTCGAGGGGTTCCGCCGGCTACTGGAATATCTTCGTCCAGCGAAGACTCCGATTGTTTACGCCTCGAGTGCGGCGACCTATGGGATTCAGGCTGGGGTGAACCGCATCGGCGACCCCTTGGCGCCCGCCAACGCCTACGCCTTTTCCAAGGTGCAGTTGGAGAATTTGGCCCGGAAAGTCCGGCAGGAGGAGCCGTCCTGGCAGATTGCCGGCCTGCGGTATTTCAATGTCTATGGACCACGGGAAGGACACAAGGGGGTGCCGGCCAGCATGGCGTGGCACTTGGCCGGACAGATGTTGTTGGGCCAGCGACCGCGGATTTTTAAACACGGGGAGCAGAAGCGCGATTTCGTCTACGTGAAGGACATTGTTTCTTACACCCTTGCAGCGATGAAGGCGGGGAAGAGCGGCGTTTGGAATGCGGGATCGGGCCAACCGAGGAGTTTCAACGAGATGGTCGATGGTTTGAACCTCGTTTTGGGAACCAAATTCAAGCCGGAGTATTTCGATTGCCCCTACCCCTTTTACCAACCTCACACCGAGGCGGACATGTCGGCCACCGAGCGGGATTTAAAGATCTGTCCCAAGTTCAGTCTGGAGGACGGGCTGAAGGATTATTTTGAATCGGGTTGGCTGACGCGGGGTCGGCCCACGGCCAAGGCAAAAAAGAAAAAATAAAATCAGGCGGGAGGCTTGGAGGCGGGGCAGATCGAGACATTTGCGCCGGGAATCATCTGCTCCATATCACGGCAGATGGCATCGATGCGTTTTTGGACTTCCTCCATCAGCAACTGGGGGTCGAACTCGAGGAAGATTTCAACGTAGAGATGGGGGCCGGAACGGCGGGTGCGGATTTTATGGAGTCGGTCGAAATCATCCATCCGTTGTACGAGGTGGCGGAGAATACGCAGCTGGGTGGTTTCTTCCACCGTGGCATCGAGGAGATCCCCCACCGAGGAGGAGGCCATGGCCCAAGCCGCATGGAGCATAAAAAGGACGCCGACGAGGGAGGCGAGCGGGTCGAGGTACCAGCTCCAGTGATCTGTGCGAAAAAGATAAGCGACGAGGAGGGAAGTTCCCATGGCGGCATCAAAACTGGCTTTGGAAAACCAGAGACTGGCCTGGGATTGCATGATGGCGGAGGGCTGTTGTCCGGCGAGAAAACGAGTACGGAAAAAGATTCCGTACCCGATCAGGGTATAGAGGGCGAAAATACAAATTCCGGGGACGGTTCCCTGGGCCATGCGAGGGTGGGCAAAATGGTGGGAGGCACGCCAGGTCACAAACATGGCGGATACCAGCATCAGCAGGCCGATCGTCAAACTGACCAGGTTTTCCAATTTACCGATGCCGTAGGTGAAGCGGTGATCCGGGGAGCGGCGTACGGCGCGAATGGTGAGGAAAGCCGCCAAGACGGAGAGGAAATCGGTGAATTCTTTCAGGACATCACCCATGATGGTTATGGAGTTGGAGAAATAGGCCGCCGTGCCCATGAGGGCAAGATCCAGGAGGCAGAAGAGGAGGGCCGCCTGAAGGCTGCGTTCACGGGTTCCGGCTGGGTTGGGGCTGTTCATGGGCAAGGCTGGTGAAGCAAAGGGAATTCGGATAGAAAGGAAAAGATGAAAATAGAGTCTCGCGAATGGCAGGAAATATTCCCCGGTTCGAAGCCGAAAGTCTTTGCCAAGGGAGAAATCATGGTGGTGGAAGGTGGATTGCCGAATGAACTTTTGGTGATTTTATCGGGACGGGCCCGCGTGGAGAAGCGGATTCAGGGGCGGGATCCTCTCGTGTTGGCCAAGCTGGGTGCAGGTGAATTGATCGGTGAGCTGGCCATTCTGACGGGAGGCAGGCGCTCGGCCACGGTGGTGGCGGAAGCGAAAGTGAAAGCCTTGGTGATTCCAGCCAACCGGGTGAAGGCCCTCCTCGGGGGGGAGGTCGGAGCCAAGGGAAAATTCCAACGCCAGATGATGGAGTCTTTGGCGCGGCGGTTGGTGAGACTTTTGGGGAGGTTGCCTGTCTATCAGGGGGCTTTCGGGGAGCCGAAGACCGAGGCAGGCTTGCGGATGGCTTTGGAGAAAATGTACGCCGGTTGGGTGGTCTAGGGATACAAGAGGGAAGCTTGGCGGGGAGACGGGGGTAGGTAGTTTAGGGGAATGGCTACCCGAACGGCTGGGCCTGAGGCAAAAAGCTCCACCCTTCCCAAAACGGACATCACCGAAAATCTGGGACGTGCGATGTTACGCGCCCGGACGGTGGAAGATAAACTGGCCAGTCTCTACCGGGCCGGAAGGATTGTGGGCGGCGTTTATTTAGGCAAGGGGCAGGAGGCTCTTAGCGCGGCCGGCGGAGTCTCATTAAAAAAGGGGGATGTCTTTGCCCCCCTGATCCGGGACATGGCGGGGAGGTTGGCTTTTGGGGAGCCGTTGATCGATGCGGTGAGGACGTACCTTGGATCCCGGCTGGGACCGATGAAGGGGCGGGATGGAAACATCCATCGGGGAGATCTTTCCCGAGGAATTTTGCCGATGATCAGTCATCTCGGTGCGATGTTGTCGGCCACGGCGGGCGTTTTAATGGCCAAAAGGATGCGCGGGGAAAAAGGGGGCGTGGGTTTGACCTGCGTGGGAGATGGCGCGACTTCCACGGGATCGTTTCACGAGGGATTGAATTTGGCGGCGGTAGAGAAGCTTCCCCTGATTACGATTGTGGCGGATAACGGCTATGCCTATTCAACTCCCCACCAACGGCAGTATGCGTGTACGGATCTTTTGGAACGGGCGAAAGGGTACGGCATCGAGGGATACGGACTGGATGGAACAGATCCCGAGTCCTGTCTGGAGGTGGTGGGACGAGCGGTGAAAAGGGCGAGAGACGGAGCGGGACCCCAGCTGGTGGTGGGGCGTTTATTGCGTTTATGCGGTCACGGGGAGCATGACGACGGACTTTATGTGGATGAAAAGCTAAGGAGTTCTAACCGGGGTCGGGACTGTCTGGCCGTGATGGAGGAGAAAATGAACGCAAGGGGGCGGGCCAAAGATTGGAATCAATGGAAAGAGGAGGCCCAGCGTGAGGTGGAGGGAATTGTGGCGGAAGTTTCAACGGAGCCGGTGCCGGATCCGTTTGAAGAGGATTGGCGGGCCACGGTGACGGAGGGGGCGGCCGAGGCCATGCCGGAGGAATGAGCGTCACCTATCTCGAAGCCATCCGTGCGGCGCAGGAAAAAGCACTACAGGATGATCCCAAAGTTTTTATCTACGGCCAGGACGTAGGGAGATTCGGGGGTGCGTTCAAGGCGACAAAAAATCTGGCGGAGAAGTTTCCAGGTCGGGTGATGGATTCCCCCATTTCGGAGGATGCGATGGTGGGGATGGCCGTGGGGGCGGCCATGGATGGCATGCGGCCGGTCGTCGAGATGCAGTTTGCCGATTTTTCCACTGTGGGACTCAACCAAGTCCTGAACCATGCGGCCACGACCTACTGGCGGACCGGTCGGCCATGTCCGATGGTTTTGCGTTTACCCTCCGGGGGAACTCCGGGCAGCGGACCGTTTCACAGTCAGTCGATGGAGACCATTTATTCGCACTACCCGGGTTTGGTGGTGATGACGCCCGCAACGGTGGAGGACGCTTACAGCATGCTTTTGGAGGCGATTGGCATGGAAGATCCGGTGGTCTTCTGTGAGCACAAGCTTCTCTATTACCATCTCAAGGCCGAGACCCTTCCCACCGAGGCGGTGCCGTCGTTCCGTGCCCGGGTGGCGAGGGCCGGTCGGGATGTGACCTGTGTAGCCTATAGCGCGATGGTGCATGAGGCCCTGGCCGCGGCGGAGGAACTGGCGGCGGAGGGATATGAAACTGAGGTGGTGGATTTGCGTACGGTCAAACCGCTGGATACGGACACCATCTTGGCCAGCGTGGCCCGTACGGGAAGACTGCTGGCGGTGGGGGAATCTTGGCCGTGGGGCGGGGCTTCGGCCGAGGTGCTGGCCCGGGTGGCTTCCGAAGGATTCGAACTATTGGATGCCCCTCCCAAGCGACTGAATGCAAAAGACACACCCATTCCGTATCACCCCAATCTTTGGGCGGCGCATCGGCCAACGGCGGTGCGGATTGCTGCGGCCCTGCGGGAAGTTTTGCGTTATTAACCAACCCTCTTCGAGGAAGGGTTCGCTTTTCCCATTCATTCTCGATAGGAAAGAGCCTATGAAATATTCCCTTCGGTTGTTTTCGAGCCTTGGCTTGCTGACATTGGTTTTCGTGGGTTGTTCCGGCGGCCCTAGTGGGAAAGTCATACAGGTGGCCGTATCGCCTTCCTCGCCCCCCATGCTTTTCAGCGAGGGCGGTGTGATCCAAGGAGCGGATCTGGACCTGTTTGAGGGCTACAGCAAGTCGAGAGGAACCACCTTGAAAATCACCCCCTACGATTGGCAGGGAATGTTGGGTGCCGTTTCCAGCGGGCAAGCGGACGTGGCTTTTTCCGGAATTTCGATCACCGACAAACGCAAGGAGGTGATGGATTTTTCCCAGCCTTATTATGACAACGCCTGGCATCTGGTGGCGCTGAAAAGCCGAGGGATCAAGATCACTGACTTGGCTCAGTTAAAGCCTTACTCCATCGGCTACCCCCGAGGCATGGCCTACAATGACCTGATTAAAAACGAACTGGAACCGAAGGGGTATTACTCCCTGAGCCAGGTGAAGCTTTATCCCTCCTACAGTGAGGTCGTCACTGACCTGCAAAACGGGAATCTCGATCTCGCATTTGTCGAGGAGCCGGTGCTGGCCAACTACGTAAACAAAATGAAGCTCCCCATCGAAAGTGTCCGGGTGTTCACCGGTTTTGACCGGCTGGGTTTTGCCTTCGCCAAAGGATCCAAATACCGCGATGACTTCGACAAGTACCTGCAGGAACTCGGGCCGGAAAAAGTGAAGGCCATCATCGATGCCCGGATGAAGTAGGGGCGGAGATTTACCCGCACGTGAATTTTTGGGAAATCCTGGCTCAACTAGCTCAGGGGTTGGTCTACACCGTTTGGGTCACGCTGGTCTGCAGTGCCACGGGGATGGCGGTGGGTTTGACTGTCGCCGGGCTACGAAGGATGGGGTCGCCGGTATTGATTTCGATCCTCGATGGATACACCTATGTCTTTCGGGGGATTCCGGTTTTGGTGTTATTGTTCATGGTCTACTTCGGTCTGCCCAGCCTCGGGATAAAAGTCGGTCCCTTGTTGGCGATGGTTTTGAGCCTAGGTCTAATCGCATCGGCTTACCTGGCGGAGGTTTTCCGCGGGGCGCTGGATTCGGTGGAAGCGTCGGAAATCCTAGCCGCCGAGGCGATGGGCATGAGCCGATTGCAGGTCTTGACCCATATTGAGTTGCCGCAGATGTTCCGTTTTGCCGTTCCCGGGATGGTGAATGAGTTTACCTCGATTCTGAAGTATTCGCCTTTTGCCTACACGGTGGGTATTCCGGAAATCACCAAACAGGCGATGACCCTGACCGCGACCACCTTGCGGGGAATTGAAATCTATCTGGCGGTGGGAATTCTCTATTTTGCCATTTATCGGATTCTCTTGTTTGCAGTTCAATGGCTCGAGCGGCGCTATCAGATTCCTGGAATGGAGACGAACTAAGATGGCCCTGATCCAAATTCGTGACCTCGTTAAAAAATTTGGAACCCATGCGGTTCTCCAGGGCGTGAATATGGAGGTGCAAAAGGGGGATCTAAAAGTGGTGATGGGGCCCTCGGGTTGCGGAAAGTCGACCCTGCTGCGTTGTCTTAACCGGTTGGTGGAACCGACCTCGGGAGAAATTCATTTCCGCGGTGAGAATATCCTTGGGCCGAAGGTCGATGTGCGGGCGTTGCGGCAAAATATCGGATTCGTCTTCCAGCAATTCGCCCTTTACCGACATCTGACGGTTTTGGATAACGTTTCGCTGGGATTACGAAAGCTCCGCGGACTCAAAAGAGCGGAGGCGGAGGATAAAGCCATGGCCCAGTTGAAACATCTCGATATGGAAGCGCACCGGAACAAATATCCCGCCCAGATTTCAGGCGGTCAGAAACAGCGGGTGGCCATTGCGCGGGCCTTGGCGATGGATCCCGCAGTGGTGGTCTTTGATGAGCCGACCTCAGCCCTTGATCCCATGATGGTGCGGGAAGTGGCGGAGCTCTTTTCACGATTGAATCGTGAGGGCGTCACCATGCTTTGTGTCACTCATGACCTGGCGTTGGCCAGCCAGATTTCCGAGAAAGTGGTCTTTTTGGACCAAGGCGTGGTCCGGGCGGACGAAAAGATTCGGCATCTGGCCGGGGATCATGCGGACCCGCGGGTGCGAGCATTTTTCGGCGGGAAGGAATAAACGGCATGGCTGGTTGGGCATCCTTTCAGCGGGATCTTCTGGAACAACTTCCACTGATTCTGGCGGGGTTGCGTCAGACTCTGGAGCTGACGGTCGTCATGAGTGTGACGGGGTTCTTATTCGGGGTGGTGGTCTTTTATCTCTCGGTCAGCCGCCACCGGATCGTCCAATCGGTCACCCGGGGTTATATTTCCTTTTTCATCGGCACTCCCCTGATTGTGTTGCTTTTTCTCATGTACTACGGATTGCCCCAGTGGGGGCTCAAGATCCCACCCTTTTGGGTGGCGGTTATCGGCTTCACCATGAATGTGGCGGCTTATAATGCGGCTTATCTCACCACCGCTTTTCGCGGTTTGGATCCGGCGGAAATCGAGGCGGCCCGGGCGCAGGGCTTCGGACATTTCCAGATCTTTCGACTGATCACTCTTCCTCAGGTGCTGCGCGCCTCCATTCCGGCCCTGACGAATCAATGCATCGGAAACCTGAAAGACAGTTCCGTGGCTTTCCTGATCCAGTACACCGAATTCTTTGCGAGGGTCCAAGAGCTGGCATCGACCAACTTCCAGTTTTTCAAAGCCTATCTTTTTGCCGCCGTCGTCTATTTGATTTTGGTATCGATGATCGTGGTGGCGGCCCGCCAACTCGAACGATGGACGGTGTACCCTGGCCTAGGTCGTTAAGGGCTCTTTTTTCTCTCCGCTGCGACAAGCTGGAAGCAGAACCACCGGCCTTGGCGGCCCCGGCGTTGGAGTTTCCATCCCAGGCTGCGGGCCGTCCGGAGGACCGCATTTTCCTGTCCGCGAAGGATACCCGAAAGAATGACCGTGCTGCCTGAACGGCGATGCTTTTCCAGCCGAGGCAGAAGATGAAGCAGGAGCGAGTCGTAGAGATTGGCCAGGATCAGATCGGCAGGGGGAAGAGCGGAGCGAAGGGCATCGGCTCGCCGGAAACGCGCCCGCTTGGTCAGGCGGTTCAGTTTGGCGTTGCGGTCGGCTTCGCGGACGGCTGATTCGTCGTTGTCCCATCCCTCCCCCTTGGAGCCCAACCGGGCACCCGCAAGGGCGAGGATTCCGGATCCGCAACCGAGATCCAGAACGGCACAATTCTTTCTCGGAGTTTGCACAAGGAAGCGCGTCATATACCGCAAGCAGAGGTGAGTGGTGGCGTGTTCCCCCGTGCCAAAGGCAGGGCCTGCACGAATCTTGAGGCGGGGAATCGCACGTTCTTTGACGGGAAGCGTGCGGGAGTCGCTGGTGACGACAAGGCGGTCTCCGATGCGCAGATAAAATGGAGCGGATGGGCGAAGAGCCAGTTTCAAGATCCGGCCTCCGTGAAGTTTCTGGAGTTGGCGAAGAGGTTGTTGCTGCGGAGAGTAAATCTGAAGAACAGGGTTTCGACCCAGTTTCGTGATCCACGCTTGGGGAAGGTGGGTCTGAAGATTCGAAGGGGTTCGAATTTCCAGTGCGTGCATGGGTTAGCTGAAGATCAAGAGGAGATCTGATCAGACGAGGGAGGGAATGGAGGCGAGAAGACGTTGGGTATAGGGATGTTGGGGTTGGGTGGTGATCTTTTCGGAAGATCCTTGTTCCACCAGTTTACCATGTTCGAGGACGGCAATTTGATCGCTGACATGTTCAACCACGGCGAGGTCATGGGCGATGAAGAGGTAGGTGAGATTGAACTTTTCCTGAAGATCCATCAGAAGATTGACGATTTGAGCTTGGACGGAAACGTCGAGGGCACTGACCGGTTCGTCACAGATGATGAATTCCGGCTCCACGGCTAGGGCGCGGGCGATCCCAATCCGCTGGCGTTGTCCCCCACTAAATTCGTGGGGGAAGCGGCTTGCGTGGGCGGGATCCAGACCGACCAGACGAAGGAGTTCCGTCACTCGGGCGGTTCGGTCCGAAGCGGACATTTGAGGAAAGTGGATTTCCAGCGGCTCGGCCAGAATGGTGCCAATGCGAAGGCGGGGATTGAGGGAGTTGTAGGGATCCTGAAAGACCATCTGGATTTTTTTCCGGTAGGGCCGTAGTTCCGCTCCCTTGAGGGAGCTGATTTCCTGGCCGTTATAACGAACCAAGCCGGAGGTGGGATCCACCAGACGGACGATCACGCGACCAAGGGTGGTTTTCCCTGAACCGCTTTCCCCGACGAGACCTAGGGTGGTTCCTTTTTCGATCTGCAGGGAAACTTCGTCGAGGGCTTTGACGACACCCGTCTGGCGCTGGAGAAAACCGGAGCGCACGGGAAAATGGACCGAGAGGTGGTGGACTTCGACGAGGGGGTTCATAGAAGGGGTGATGAATCTTTAAGTAAGAAGGTCTGTCGGGCCGCGTTCCATCGCGGCCATGGCCC
>Ga0209598_10001763_pt1 | contig 17403 bp, 14 predicted proteins | sample M_140807_EF_Meta_FD_187317 | JGI IMG/M metagenome (GOLD analysis project Ga0209598, IMG submission 187317) | Freshwater microbial communities from Lake Montjoie, Canada to study carbon cycling - M_140807_EF_MetaG (SPAdes) (version 2) | ecosystem: Environmental > Aquatic > Freshwater > Lake...
AGAGTTGACAGGACTCGATGTGGTGGCCAGTGATGCCGCGGCGAAACAAGGCCGGGGTTGGATCGATCTGCAGTCGGGCGAGGTCATGGTGCAAGGCAAAGGCGGTAAGCGTCGCTCAGTGCCCTTGGGCGCTTCGGCCTTGGAGGCGTTGACCCATTGGCTGAAGGTGCGCACGCAGGTCGCCGGTGTGTTGTCGCAGGCCTTGCCCGGTGTTTCAGCCCAGGCTTTGGCCTTGTTTCCTGGCCAACACGCCACACGGTTGACGGCGCAATCTGTCTGGCAACGACTCAAGCGGCGCAGTCAATTGGCTGGTCTGGCGACACCGGTGCATCCCCACATGCTGCGACATTCCTTTGCCAGCCATCTGCTGCAGTCCAGCAGTGATTTGCGGGCGGTGCAAGAGCTTTTGGGGCATGCCAGCATCACCACCACGCAGGTCTACACGCGGCTTGATTTTCAACACCTTGCCAAGGCTTATGACGCCGCCCATCCGCGTGCCAAAAGAGGCGGTTCGGGTAACAATTCGGGCGGCGGGTCGACATGATCCGCGTTTGATCCGTGTCTAATCCGCGTCTCAGTCGGGTGCAGGTTCGTTCGGCCCGACAATAAGACCCATGAAAAACATCCGTCTTAAAGAAGGCAAAGAGAGGTCTTTGCAGCGCCGCCATCCATGGGTGTTCGAGTCTGCCATTGCCAAAGGGACGGCCGACCCTGGCGAAACCGTGCGCGTGGAGTCGCACAGTGGTCAGTTTCTGGCGTGGGCGGCTTTCAGTCCCGCTTCACGCATCAAGGCGCGGGTGTGGAGCTTTGACGAAGGTCAACGCATTGATGCCGCCTTCATTGCAGGCTTGATTCAAAAGTCCACAGCTGCCCGCCAATTGTTTGATATCCAAAGCGATGGCATGCGTTTGGTCCACGGTGAGTCCGATGGGCTCCCAGGCCTGATCGTAGACCGCTATGCCGATACCTTGGTGGCGCAGTTCACCTCCTGCGGGACCGAGCGGTTCAAACAAGACATTGCCGATGCCTTGTTGCGAGCAACGGGTTTGACGCGACTTTACGAGCGTTCAGACGCCAGTGTCCGTTCTCTGGAAGGCTTGCCCGAGGTGACGGGCTGGTTGCGTGGTGAGGGGCCAGTGGAGCTGCATATTCGCGAGCACGATTGGCAGATGTCACTCAACATCGCGGAGGGTCACAAAACCGGTTTTTACCTCGATCAACGCGACAGTCGGCAGCGGTTTGCTGCGCATACGCGGCATCGCCGCTACCAAAAGGTGCTGAATTGCTTTTGCTACACCGGTGGGTTCACCGTGGCGGCTTTGGCCGGTGGGGCTGGGCACGTCACCTCGATCGATTCCTCCGCGCCGGCTTTAGAGCGGGCGCAGGCGAACGTCGTGCTGAATGGTTTTGACCTGTCGCGCACCACTTTCATGGATGCCGATGTCAACGCTTCTTTGCGTGTCTTCATTGACCGCGGAGAAACGTTCGATGCCATCGTGCTCGATCCACCCAAATTTGCGCCAACGGCTGCGCACGCCGAGCGTGCAGCTCGCGCGTACAAAGACATCAATCGTTTGGCATTCAAACTGTTGATGCCAGGTGGGGAGCTGTTCACCTACTCCTGTTCGGGTGGCATCAGTGCCGATTTGTTTCACAAAATCGTCGCCTCTGCGGGCATGGATGCGGGGGTGGACGGATTTATCAGCGAACGTTTACAAGGCGCACCCGATCACCCCATGACGGTGTTGTTTCCTGAAGGGGAATACCTCAAAGGCCTGGTGGTGGTCAAGAAGCTTTGAAATCACCGATACACTTCGCATCTGCTCTCTACTGACACAAAGAAATTCACCATGGCTCTTATCCCTGTGACCATCCTGACCGGTTTTCTTGGCTCCGGTAAAACCACCTTGCTCAAGCGCGTGCTCACCGAAGGCCATGGCCAAAAAATAGCGGTGATCGAAAACGAGTTCGGCGAAGAAAATATCGACAACGATATTCTGGTCTCCGATACGACGGAGCAAATCATACAAATGAGCAACGGCTGCATTTGCTGCACCATTCGCGAGGACTTGCGTGTCACCCTTCAATTGTTGGGGGCCAAGCGGCGCAAGGGCTTGTTGGATTTTGAGCGCGTGGTCATTGAAACCACCGGTTTGGCCGATCCGGGGCCTGTGGCGCAAACGTTTTTCATGGACGATGAAATTGCCGAAACGTTTTTACTGGATTCGATTTTGACTTTGGTGGATGCCAAGCATGCGCCCACGCAACTCAATGATCGACAAGAGGCTCGCCGCCAGGTGGGCTTTGCCGATCAAATTTTCATCAGTAAGTCCGATTTGGTGTCAGCCCAAGAACTGGATGCTTTGCAGCATCGCCTGAAGCACATGAACCCGCGTGCGCCGCAAAAAGCGGTGCACTTTGGCGAGGTGACACTGGCCGAAGTTTTTGATTTGCGCGGATTCAATTTGAACGCCAAACTGGATATTGACCCGGATTTCCTTAAAGACGATACGCATGACCACCATGACCATGGACATGATCATCACGATCATGATCACGGCGAACATTGCGACCACCCTTCGCATCAAGCTGAACAAGGACACCACCACCACCATGACGATGACGTGAAGAGTTTCGTGTTTCGCTCTGAAAAGGCTTTTGATCCAGCGAAATTGGAAGACTTTCTGGGCGCTATTGTCAACATTTACGGTCCCCGGATGTTGCGATACAAGGGTGTCTTGAACATGAAAGGCACCGATCGCAAGGTGATTTTTCAGGGTGTACACCAATTGATGGGCAGTGATTTGGGACCTGTATGGGCCGATGGCGAGCAAAAATTGAGCAAAATGGTTTTCATTGGAATCGATTTACCCAAAGATATTTTGTTGCAAGGCCTGGAGCAATGTTTGGTCGGATGAGCATCAGGCACCGGCTTTCGGAAGCCGTTTTAGCTCAAATGAAAATTTAATATCGACTGATCCAGATTTTGACTTGTCCTGTCGCTACAATCGCCGCCCTGACAGGGTGCATTATTTGAGCGCCCTATCCATCCCAGGAAATTGAATCCATGGGTTTTGATGCAAATGAGCGCAAAGCGTTCTATGCGATGGGCTGGCGCACGGTGTGCGAGTAAGCTGCACGGCTAGGAGACAAGACGTGAAGACATCCAGTAAGTCATCTGTAAAGGGGGCTGCCGCCAAAGCGGCGCCAAAAGTTGGCGTGAAGGTCATGACCCACGCCAAAACTGCAGCCCCATCTGCAAAGAAGCCTGTGGCGCCCGCCAAGGCCAAGCATGCGCCTGTGAAAGTCAAACCTTTGACCGCTGTGGACAAGGCCAAGGCCCAGCCTTCAGTTAAAACCAAAATGGCCGCCAAGTCCCCAGCCAAGTCGGCGGCTCTGGCTAAGCTGAAGCCCGCAGTTAAAGTAAATCAGAAGGCGTCAGTGAAAGCGATGAGTAAAACGCCAACTAAAACCCTACCAAAGACACCAGTCAAGACACCAGTCAAGACGAAGACGGTCGCAGTGCCGGCCAGCAAGAGCAAGCCTCCAGTCAAGCGCGCAGCGACCGAAGCTGTCAGCGTTACCCCAAAGAAAACCCCAGTCAAAACTGCTGCAAAATCGGCAGTCAAGACGCCTCCATTACCCGCCCCAAAGGAAGTTTTGAAGCCAGCTAAAGCTACTGCAAAAGCCCCCATTGCAACGCCGCCTGTCAAGGTGAAGTCCTCCCTCAAAGCAGCAGCAACCACTGTGGCAGTTCCTGCTGCAGTGGTCATGCTTGCTGAGCCTGTTCCTCCGGTCGCGGGTGATGTACCTGCTCGGGCAACACGCCCTTCAGCCCGTTTGGCCCAAATCACCGTACCGTCCATGGCCCAATCCGTCGCATCCACAGCGGCCAAGGCCAGTTATCTCCACAATACGCCCACTCAAGTGATGACTCCAGTATTTACCGCATCCATCAAAAAAGACCCCAAGTTGGCCAACAATTGGAAAACCAAAAAGGTAGATGAACTCTCTGACCCTGAAATCCTGGCCATGTCTGACGACTTCTACATGAACGATGCTCAGATGGCGTACTTTCGTCGGAAACTGGTGATTCTCAAAAACGAAATTTTGGCCAGCGCCGGCCAAACCACTGAAAACCTGCGAGAAGACACGGTCGTCGTACCCGACCCAGCCGACCGTGCCACGATTGAAGAAGAGCATGCCCTGGAGTTGCGCACACGGGACCGCGAGCGAAAGTTGCTTAAGAAAATTGAGCAATCCATCACCCGCATTGATGCGGGTGACTACGGTTACTGCGATGAAACAGGCGAATCCATTGGTGTAGGCCGTTTGTTGGCCCGTCCAACAGCGACCTTGTCCCTAGAGGCACAACAGCGTCGTGAACTCAAGCAAAAAATGTTTGGTGACTGACCCGCACGGTTCAATACAGTTTTGTAATTCATGAAAAAGGCTCCTTTCAGGAGCCTTTTCTTATGCTTGAGTCCATTAGAAATTTGAATTTATTATTTTTAGTGATTCCTTTCGAATGCAAACTCCTTCACATCTTACTTTCATTCAATTCTCTAAGTCCCTAATTTAGAACGATTTTTTCTCAAAATAAAGATTTCAAATCACTTCTAACCCTTTGATTTAATTGAAAAAAATGTTCAATCTCTCTTTCTGAAGTACGTAATTCCTGATACAGTGCAAAAAAGTGCAATTAAGTGGGGAAAAGTGCCTGCTGGTTGCCTTGAATGTTCATGTCAAAGGAATACTGCGTGTTTCAAGGTGCTTCATCGTTGAGTCTGGATGCCAAGGGGCGGCTTTCTGTGCCGACCCGTCATCGTGACGTGCTCAGCGTAACGGCAACTGGGCAGTTGACCATCACCAAGCATCCGCACGGCTGTTTAATGATTTTCCCTCGGCCGGAATGGGAGAAATTCCGAGAACGTATTGCGCAGTTGCCGATGTCTGCACAGTGGTGGAAGCGTATTTTTTTGGGCAATGCCATGGATGTGGAAATGGATGGCACAGGCCGTTTCCTGATCTCGCCCGAGTTGCGCCAAGCTGCGGGTATCGCTAAAGACACCATGCTGTTGGGCATGGGCAATCATTTCGAGTTGTGGGACAAAGCAACTTACGATGCACAAGAGTCTCAAGCCATGCAGGGTGAAATGCCCGATGTCTTCAAAGACTTTTCATTCTGAGTTCAATGGCCATGAGCACCTTGAACCACACCACGGTCATGTTGAGCGAAGCCGTCGAAGCTTTGCTAGGCGGCCCGTGGGCTGATGCGGGTACGTATGTGGATGCCACTTATGGTCGTGGCGGGCATTCTCGTTTGGTGCTTTCCAGCTTGTCTGCACAAGGGCGTTTGATCGCTTTCGACAAGGATGTCGAGGCCGTGGCCGATGCGAAAACCATTGAAGACATGCGGTTTTCAATTCGACACGAGGGATTTGCCAACCTAGGGGAGTTGCCCGAAGCCAGCATCGCAGGGGTGTTGATGGACCTGGGTGTGAGTTCCCCTCAAATTGACAGCCCCGAGAGGGGTTTTTCTTTTCGTTTTGACGGCCCCTTGGACATGCGCATGGACACCACGCGCGGTCAGAGTGTGGCCGAGTGGCTTGCGTTGGCAAGTGGTGATCAGATTGCGGAGGTGATACGTGACTATGGCGAAGAACGGTTTGCTGTTCCGATTGCAAAGGCGATTGTGGCTCGCCGACAAGAACGGGGCCCAATTTCAACCACCACCGATTTGGCCGGGCTCGTGGCTGGTACGGTCAAAACCCGCGAGCAGGGCCAGAACCCTGCAACGCGGACATTTCAGGCTCTTCGGATTTTCATCAACGCCGAGCTTGCGCAGCTTGAACAAGCGCTAGAGGCCAGTTTACAAGTGCTCAAGCCGGGCGGGCGGTTGGTGGTGATCAGTTTCCACTCGCTGGAAGATCGCATCGTCAAACAGTTCATCGCCAAGCACTCCAAAGAGGTGTACGACCGCCGCATGCCTTTTGCCCTGCCTGTCCTTATGAAGCTCAAGGCCATTGAGCGCGTGCGCCCTTGTGCCGCAGAAGTGGCTGCAAACCCTCGTTCCCGAAGCGCCATCATGCGTGTGGCTGAGCGCATGGAGGTCACGTCATGACACGTCTGAATCTGGTTTTGTTGATCGCTGTGGTGGTGAGTGCAATGTATTTGGTGCACAGCCAGTATGAAACGCGCCGTTTGTTTGTCGAGCATGAAAAAACGCTTAAAGAAGCCGCCCAGCTTGAAATTGCCTTGGAACGATTGACTGTGGAGCAACGAGCGCAAGCCACTCCTTTGCGGGTTGCGAGGTTGGCGCGGGATCAATTGCAGATGCGCAACCCAGCTCCCGGTATCACGCAGTATGTGACAAGACCAGGCTTTGTGCGGGAGGCATCGCAATGAGAAGTCGAAGCGTTCAGCTCAGCTCCAGTCCCTTGCTGACCAGCAAAACGCCGGTCTGGCGCAGCCAACTGATTGTGGCGACGATTGCGCTTGCCTTTGCGGCTTTGGCCGTCCGCGCAGCCTATGTGCAAGTGATTGACAACGCTTTTTTCAAGCGACAAGGTGAAGTTCGATTTGCGCGCACCTTGGAATTGCCGGCCAATCGAGGACGCATCTTGGACCGCAACGGTTTGCTTTTGGCGACGAGTGTGCCGGCCCCCAGCATTTGGGCCAATCCGGAGGACATGGAGCGTGATCCTGAAAAACTTCGCCAATTGGCCCGTCTTTTGGGAGTGCTGCCCGCTGATTTGGAAAAAAAGTTAGCCAATGAAGACAAAACATTTGTTTGGCTAAAGCGGCAACTCGATGAGTCCGTGGCAAAAGAAATTCTGGCCTTGGACATCAAAGGTGTTTACACCATCAAGGAGTACAAGCGACTGTACCCCGAAGGTGAAGCGGCCGCGCACGTGGTGGGGTTTACCAACGTGGAAGATGTGGGTCAGGAGGGGATGGAACTGGTGTTTCAAAAGCAACTGGCTGGACGTTCTGGTTCACGCCGTGTGATCAAAGATAGATTGGGTCGTGTGGTTGAAGACATTGGTGAAGCCGTGTTGCCTGTTGACGGCGTGGACTTGCAACTGAGCATTGACAACAAAGTTCAGTTTTTTGCCTATCAAAAATTGCGTGATGCTGTGTTGGAGCACAAGGCCAAGGCGGGCAGCGTAGTGGTGCTCGATGCACAGACGGGAGAGGTATTGGCATTGGCCAACTACCCGAGCTACTCACCCGACAAGCGCGTCAACTTGAGTGGTGAGCAGCTGCGTAACCGTGCATTAACGGACACCTTTGAGCCGGGCTCGACCATGAAGCCTTTGGTGATTTCACAGGCCCTTGAAAAGGGCATCGTGAGACCAGAATCTCGCATCGAGACGGCGCCTGGTCGCTTGACCATTTCAGGCTCGACCATCTCAGACGCGCATCCCCAAGGGACGTTGACAGTGAGTGAGGTGATTCAAAAATCAAGCAACATTGGTACCGTGAAAATTGCGATGCAAATGCAGCCCAAAGACATGTGGGAAATTTTTACCCAAGTGGGTTTTGGACAAAAACCCCAGATCCCATTTCCTGGGGTGGTCAGCGGCAAACTGCGTCCCTATAAAACTTGGCGACCCATTGAGCAAGCCACGATGAGTTATGGGTATGGACTGTCCACCAGCTTGTTTCAATTGGCACGCTCCTATACCGTCTTCTCACATGATGGCGAGGTCATTCCAGCCAGTCTGATGAAGATCGAAAACCCCAGCGTGACGTCGGGGGCGCGTGTGATCAGCGCCGAACATGCCTTGGCTGTTCGGAAAATGCTGAACTTGGCGGCAGGACCCGGTGGCACAGCGCCTAAGGCTCAAACCGTGGGCTATTCGGTTGGGGGTAAAACCGGCACAGCGCATAAACAGGAGGGCAAAGGGTATGCCGGTAAAAAATACCGTGGCTTTTTTGTGGGACTGGCGCCGATTGAGCGCCCCCGAATCATTGTTGCCGTGATGATCGATGAGCCTAGCAATGGACGCTACTTTGGCGGCGATGTAGCAGCCCCAGTGTTCAGCGAAACTGTGCAGCAAACCTTGCGCTTGATGGGGGTCCAACCTGACATGTCTGTAAAACCACAAACCGCGGTTCAAGCCGTAGAGGAGTCGTTCTGATGTTGGAACTGCACAGCCCTATAGAGGCCGCACGATGGCTGCGTCAGCGTGTGACCGGACAATTGCAAACAGACAGTCGCAACGTCAAGTCAGGCGATGGCTTTCTGGCCTGGCCAGGGGCCTCGGCAGATGGTCGTTTGTTCGTGTCATTGGCGCGTGCGCAAGGTGCCGCAGCATGCATCGTTGAGAAGCATGGCCTGGACACTTTAGAAATGGGCGATTCGACTGAAATCGCCTGTTTTCAAGGCCTCAAGGCCAACGCCGGCTGGATTGCCAACGAATTTTACGAGTCTCCAAGCGAGCAGCTGGCCTTGCTGGCCGTGACGGGCACCAATGGAAAAACATCAACCACCTGGTGGTTGGCGCAAGCCTTGAATCAGTTAAAAGGCGCTGATGACTGTGGCGTGATAGGTACTTTGGGAACAGGTGTCATGTCTGCACTGACATCGACGGGTATGACCACTCCGGATGCTGTGTTGTTGCAAAGTCAGTTGCGCGGATTTGCAGATCAAAAAATGACCTATGTAGCCATGGAGGCTTCCTCTATAGGCATCCAAGAGCACCGCATGGATGGCGCGAAAGTGCGTGTTGCTGTGTTCACCAATTTGACGCAAGACCACCTTGATTACCACGGCGAAATGTCCGCCTATGGACAGGCCAAAGCGCGTTTGTTTGCATGGCCAGGTTTGAAGTCGTGCGTCATCAACATTGCGGACCCCTTTGGCGCTGAGCTGGCTGCATCTTTAGAGGGTAAGGGCTTGGATGTCTGGACCTGCTCACGCAGCGGTGGTCATGGACGTTTGCAGGCGCGTCAAGTCAAGAGTGTGCAGGATGGATTGGTGTTAAACATCTTAGAAGCAGGCCAGGTTGCTTCTTTGCAAACTTCTTTGATCGGCGACTTCAACATCGACAACCTGCTGGGCGTGATCGGTGTGCTGCGTGCCTTGGGTCATCCGCTCCACGCGGCCGTCCAAGCTTGTGCTCAGCTGTCACCCGTACCAGGGCGCATGCAACTGATCTCGTCACAGTCAAGTCATTTGCCCCTTGCCGTTGTGGATTACGCCCACACGCCTGATGCTGTGGCTAAAGCTTTGCAGGCACTTAAAAATGTGGCTGCAGAGCGCGAAGGTCAATTGTGGTGCGTGATGGGCTGCGGTGGAGACAGGGATCCCTCTAAACGACCACTGATGACGAGTGCAGCCGAGCAGGTTGCCGATCAGGTTGTGCTCACCAGCGACAACCCCCGCACAGAAGATCCAGTTCATATTTTGGAGCAAATGTCATTGGGTATGCGCAAGCCTTTGGATGCGCGCGTGATCGTAGATCGGGCGTTGGCCATTGAAAAAATTCTGTGCGAAGCAAAACCTTCGGATGTGGTTTTGATTGCTGGAAAAGGGCACGAAAACTACCAAGATATTGGGGGCGTTCGCCATCCATTTTCAGATATTGAACACGCACAGCGTGTGTTGCAAAAGCTGGCCTTGCGCAACGAAGGAGTTGCCTCATGACCGGCGGCATGCACCTTTCATTGCAACGCATATTGCACTGGGTAAATGGGTCTGTTGTGCATGGTGATGCGACCGTGCAAGTGGAGCGCGTGCACACCGATACGCGTACCTTGGAGCCTGGTGATTTATTTGTGGCACTGAGAGGTGAGCTATTCGATGGCGGGCAATTCATTGCGCAAGCCAAAGACATGGGCGCCATGGCTGTTCTGTGCGATGCCAAGGGATTGGCCAATGCGCAAGCGGCAGGGTTGGCAGCAGTTGTTGTGGCCGATACACGTTTGGCGCTGGGGCAGTTGGCTGCAGGATGGCGATCCCAATTCGATTTGCCATTGATCGCTGTCACCGGCAGCAATGGCAAGACCACCGTGACTCAAATGCTGGCCAGTATTTTTCAGTCGGCACTACCCCATGCCAGCTTGGCTACGCAAGGAAATTTGAACAATGACATTGGCGTCCCCTTGACCTTGCTTCGTTTACGCGCACATCATGAGATGGCTGTGGTGGAACTTGGCATGAACCATCCAGGTGAAATTTCCAATTTGGCGCACATGACACGCCCCACCTTAGCGCTCGTGAACAACGCACAACGCGAGCACCAAGAGTTCATGCTTACTGTTGAAGCTGTTGCACGCGAAAATGGTGCGGTCATCGATGTTTTGAATTCCAATGGAATCGCTGTTTTTCCGATTGATGACGAATACACCCCGATGTGGCAAAGCATGGCCGCAAGTCGCAGGGTCGTGACATTCGGCTTGAAGTCAGGGGATGTGCATTCAAGCGAGCCCGTATGGACAGAGGGTGCTTGGAACTTTGAATTGATAAGCAAGTCAGGACAGCGCCCGTGCCGTGTCCATGTGGCAGGTCGGCATAACGTCAAAAATGCCTTGGCTGCAGCGGCTTGCGCCCTGAGTGTGGGTGTTTCCGTCCAAAACGTTGCCCAAGGATTGCATGCTTTTGAGCCTGTCAAAGGACGCTCTCGTTCGATGACCTTAACAGATGCCACACATGACATCACAGTCATTGATGACAGCTACAACGCGAACCCAGATTCTGTCTGTGCGGCCATCGATGTGCTGTGTGAATTACCAGGCCCTCAGTTGCTGGTTTTGGGTGATATGGGGGAGGTCGGTGATCAAGGCCCTCAATTCCATGCCGAAGTGGGCGCCTACGCGCAAACAAAGGGACTGACACAAGTTTTCACCTTGGGCAGCATGAGTCACAACACCAGCACAACGTTCAGTGGAGGGCGGCATTTTGAGGATATGGCTCAATTGCAAGCGAACGTGATTCTGATGCTGCCTTATTTCAACAGTATTTTGGTCAAGGGTTCACGTTTTATGAGGATGGAAAGGGTGCTGGAAGCGCTGAATGCACATGGGACACCGGTGAAGGAATACAAGCATGCTGCTTAGCCTTGCCCAGTGGTTGCAGACATTGTCTCCAGAGTGGGGATTCCTGCGCGTTTTCCAATACATCACCTTCAGGGCTGTGATGGCCGCGATGACTGCTTTGTTGATGGGCTTGACGGCAGGACCTTGGGTGATTCGTCGTTTGACTGCGCTCAAAATAGGGCAGCCTGTGCGTGGTTATGGCATGCAATCCCATTTAGCCAAGAGTGGGACCCCCACCATGGGTGGCGTATTGATTCTGTTGTGCATAGCGATCTCCACTTTGCTCTGGTTTGATTTATCGAACCGATTTGTATGGATTGTGTTGATGGTGACTTTGGGCTTTGGCGCGATCGGGTGGGCCGATGATTGGCGCAAAGTGGTCAAAAAAGATCCTGAGGGCATGCGGTCGAGAGAAAAATTTTTCTGGCAATCGGTGATTGGCTTATTGGCCGCGCTTTATTTGGTCTTCAGCATTTCAGAAAATTCCAATATGCGGGTGCTGGATTTGTTTTTTCGCTGGATCATCTCTGGCTTTGATGTCAGCTTGCCACCCAAAGCAGGCTTATTTCTACCGTTTTTCAAGGAAGTCAGTTACCCCTTGGGCATTCTGGGATTTGTGATCATGACCTATCTGGTGATCGTGGGAGCCAGCAATGCAGTCAATCTGACAGATGGTTTGGATGGTTTGGCGATCATGCCGGTGGTGATGGTGGGGTCTGCGTTGGGTGTATTTGCCTACGTGACAGGCAGTTCCGTGTATTCCAAATACTTGATCTTTCCTTATATACCCGGGTCCGGTGAGTTGATGATTTTTTGTGCAGCCATGGCGGGTGCTGGATTGGCATTTTTATGGTTTAACACCCACCCAGCGCAAGTGTTCATGGGGGATGTCGGGGCATTGGCCTTGGGGGCAGCCTTGGGGACGATTGCAGTCATTGTTCGCCAAGAAATTGTGCTTGCCATCATGGGCGGTATTTTTGTGGCGGAAGCCCTTTCAGTGATGCTGCAAGTGATGTATTTCAAGTACACAAAGAAAAAATACGGCGAAGGCCGCCGTATTTTAAAAATGGCGCCATTGCACCATCATTTTGAAAAAATTGGGTGGAAAGAAACCCAGGTTGTGGTGCGTTTTTGGATCATCACCATGTTGTTGTGCTTGGTCGGTTTGTCTACTTTGAAGCTGAGATAAGTCATGCAGCAACTTCAAGGGCAAAACATCCTCATACTTGGGCTTGGCATCTCAGGTATGGCCATGGCCCGTTGGTGCGCTCGGTTTGGCGCGCAAGTGGTGGTGGCGGACACACGTGAAGAGCCGCCACATTTGCAATCACTTCAAAATGAATTGCCTGCAGTGCAATTCGTGGGTGGTGCTTTCACAGCCCAATTGATAGAAGGCACGCCAATCGGATCCGTTTTTGTCAGCCCTGGCTTGAAACCCGATGCCATTGCGCCGGTGACAGACGCGGCGAAGGCAAAAGGCTTGTCTGTGGGTGGTGAGTTGAGCTTGTTTGCACAAGCTTTAAAGGATCTCCAAACGCAACGTGCTTACACACCCCAAGTCTTGGCTATTACGGGGACCAACGGTAAAACGACAGTCACAGCATTGACCGGCAAGTTGGTGGAGCGGGCTGGAAAAAAAGTCAAGGTGGCCGGCAACATTGGTCCTTCCTTACTCGACACACTGAGCGCCGCACTAGACAGTCATTTGCCAGAAGTCTGGGTTCTTGAATTGTCCAGTTTCCAACTCGTTTTGGCAGGGTCCTTTGAGCCCACTGCGGCGACGGTACTCAATATCAGTCAAGATCATCTGGACTGGCATGGCAGCATGGCGGCCTATGCAATGGCCAAAGCCTCTGTTTTTGGTCCAAGTACTTTGATGGTGTTGAACCGAGAAGATGCGACTGTGATGGCGATGCTGCCGGAACCTGTTCGCGTCAAACTGCAAAAGCCCACAGTGCGCGACCATGTTACTTTTGGAGCGGGTATGCCACTGCGTCCAGGTGACTTTGGCATTGAAGTGTTGAATGGTATGACCTGGTTGGTCCGCGCAATAGCAGGTGACGAGACCCGCAAACGTCGCAAGGACGAAGTCGAAGAAATCCACATCCAACGATTGATCCCAGCTGATGCTTTGCGCATCAGGGGGCGACACAATGCGGTGAATGCCTTGTCCGCTTTGGCGTTGGCCAGCAGCGCTGGTTGCAGTTTGGCGCCTATGCTTTACGGTTTGCGCGAGTACCGTGGTGAACCCCATCGAGTGGAGTCGCTGGGTATTGTTCACGGTGTTGAATATTTCGATGACAGCAAAGGTACCAATGTAGGTGCCACTGTTGCCGCATTACAAGGCTTGGGGGTTGACCGTCAAGTCGTGGTGATTTTGGGTGGCGACGGCAAAGGTCAAGACTTTTCGCCATTGGTAGAGCCCGTTGCGCGCTATTCACGTGCCGTCATTTTGATGGGTCAAGCTGGCGCAGCCATTCGCCATCAATTGGCCGCTACAGGAGCCATCTTGGTGGATGCCCAAGATATGCAAGATGCGGTGAGTAAAGCCAGCCAACTGGCGCAATCAGGTGATGCTGTTTTACTCTCGCCAGCTTGTGCAAGTTTTGATATGTTTGAAAATTATGTCCATCGCGCTGAAGTCTATTGCCAGGTGGTCACCGCGTTGGCTGAAGCGTCCGGCGTTGTGATGGAGGCGCATGTATGAGCGAGCGCCAGAACTCTCTGATTGACCGTGCAAGCGCACGAATCAGTGGAACCTTGTATGGCTTATCGGGTGGCCTGATAGGGCTGCAGTCCATTCGAGAAGGCGCGTTGCCCGTTAATTTGGGCAGCTATGACTATGCCAGAGCTACAAGCGCTAATGTCAAGTTGCAGGGGCTTGATCAGACCTTGGTTTGGGTGGTGATGGCTTTGCTTATGTGGGGCATGGTGATGGTGTATTCGGCATCGATTGCGCTGCCTGACAGTCCAAAATTTGCACGCTATGCGCAAACGCATTTTGTGGTGCGTCACATCATTTCAATTGGAGTTGGTTTCGCTGCAGCCTTGTTGGCTTTTCAGGTTCCCATTCAAAAATGGGAAAAAGTTGCGCGTCCTTTTTTTGTCGTTTCATTGATTTTATTGCTTGCAGTATTGATTCCGCATATCGGCAAAGATGTTAATGGCGCGCGTCGGTGGATTTCATTGGGGGTCATGAATTTCCAGCCATCTGAGTTTGCTAAGTTGGCTGTGATTATTTACGCATCGGACTACATGGTCCGGAAAATGGATGTCAAGGAAAAATTTTTCCGAGCCGTATTGCCCATTGGAACTGCTGTAGCCTTGGCTGGCATATTGTTGCTGGCCGAGCCAGATATGGGCGCATTTATGGTCATCGCCATCATTGCGATGGGCATATTGTTTTTGGGCGGTGTGAATGCGCGGATGTTTTTCTTGATCCTGGCCGTGCTGGTTTTTATTTTTGCCATGATCATCATGACATCAGAGTGGCGTCGTGATCGCATTTTTGCATATCTCGATCCCTGGGATCAAAAGTATGCATTGGGCAAAGGCTACCAGTTGTCTCACTCTTTGATTGCTATTGGTCGGGGAGAAATATTTGGCGTAGGACTGGGAGGCAGTGTGGAAAAACTGCACTGGTTGCCCGAGGCACATACCGACTTTCTGTTGGCTGTGATCGGGGAAGAGTTTGGTCTGATGGGTGTGATTTGTGTGATCTCTGCGTTTTTATGGTTGAGTCGTCGCATCATGGTGATTGGTCGGCAGGCGATTCAGTTGGACCGAGTTTTTGCAGGCTTGGTCGCACAGGGTGTTGGCATTTGGATTGGATTTCAGTCATTCATCAACATGGGGGTGAACCTCGGGGCCTTACCGACCAAAGGACTGACCTTGCCTTTGATGAGTTACGGAGGATCGGCCATATTGCTCAACATGGTCGCCATTGCGATCGTTCTGCGCATTGATGTTGAAAATAAACAAATGATGCGTGGAGGCCGTGAATGAGTCTTTGCGCCTTGATCATGGCGGGGGGAACAGGGGGGCATATTTTCCCTGGATTGGCCGTTGCCGAGGCTTTGCGTGAAAAGGGTTGGCGTGTGCACTGGTTAGGCACGCTTGGCAGCATGGAAAGCGAACTGGTGCCTGCACGGGGTTTTTCTGTTGAGATGATTGATTTCAATGGTGTGCGTGGCAAGGGTCTCACCGCCTTTTTTATGTTGCCATGGCGCTTATGCAAAGCCTTTGTGCAAAGCCTTGCTGTGATGCAACGTGTGAAACCCGATGTGGTGGTCGGTATGGGTGGCTATGTTTCTTTTCCAGGGGGCATGATGAGCGTGTTGAGGGGCGTTCCCTTGATATTGCATGAGCAAAATTCTGTAGCCGGAATGGCGAATCGGGTACTGTCAAAAATTGCTGATCGCGTTTTTACTGCCTTTCCAGATGTCATCCAGGGGGCCTTATGGGTGGGTAATCCATTGCGCGAAGCATTTACGAAGCAAGCCTCACCATCGCATCGCTTTGCGCAGCGCAGGGGTCGGCTCCACGTGTTGGTTGTAGGCGGCAGTCTGGGAGCCAAGGCCTTGAACGATGTGGTGCCGCGAGCGCTTGCCTTGCTGTCTGAGGACAATCGCCCGCAGGTCGTCCACCAAAGTGGTGTCAAGCAAATTGATGCACTGCGTGCAAATTACCAAGCGGCAGGGGTGAGCGCTGAATTAACGCCTTTTATAGAGGATACCGCTACAGCTTTTTCGCAAGCCGATTTGATCATTTGTCGTTCGGGTGCGAGTACGGTGACAGAAATTGCAGCCGTAGGTGCCGCCGCGCTGTATGTGCCCTTTCCATTTGCAGTTGATGATCACCAAACAACCAATGCGCAATTTATCGTGCAGCAAGGTGGTGGCTGGTTGGTTCAACAAGCTGAGTTAACGCCAGAGTCTTTGGCCGCGCAATGGCTTGGATTGGGCAGAGCTGAACTGTTGTCAAAGGCTGAAGCGGCATGGAAACAGAAAAAAATAAATGCCACCCATGAAGTGGTTTCAGCCTGCGAGGAGTTGGCACAATGAAGCACGCCATCAGACACATTCATTTCATTGGCATCGGTGGCTCAGGGATGAGCGGTATTGCTGAGGTTTTGCTGAATTTGGGATACTCAATTTCAGGCTCCGACCTTTCAGACAGTCCCACTTTGAGACGTTTAGCCGCCTTGGGCATCTTCACCCATGTGGGACACAGTGCGCAAAACGTTCAAGCCGCTGATGCTGTTGTGACATCGACCGCCGTGAAAGCAGACAACCCAGAGGTCTTGACGGCCAGACAGCGGCATATTCCTGTGGTGCCTCGCGCAGTGATGCTGGCTGAATTGATGCGGATGAAAAAAGGCATTGCCATTGCAGGAACACATGGCAAAACAACGACCACAAGTTTGGTGGCCAGTGTATTGGCAGAAGCAGGACTGGATCCAACGTTTGTCATTGGTGGTCGATTAAACAGTGCAGGCGCCAATGCCCAACTCGGAACGGGCGATTACATCGTGGTTGAAGCCGATGAGTCAGATGCTTCATTCCTGAATTTGTTGCCCATGATGGCCGTGGTCACCAACATCGATGCCGACCATATGGAAACCTATGGTCATGATTTTGAACGCTTGAAATCCGCGTTTATTGAATTTATACACCGCATGCCTTTTTACGGCACCGCCATAGTGTGTTCAGATGATGCGGGCGTCCAAAGCATCTTGCCTCAATTGGAGCGTCCCGTGACCACCTATGGTTTGAATGAAGGCGCACAAGTCAGAGCCGTGAATGTACGACCTCAGAACGGACAAATGCACTTTTCTGTTCAGCGAAGCAATGGCGTCACGCTGTCTGAACTGAAGGTGGTGCTGAATTTGCCAGGTGAGCACAACGTCTTGAATGCGCTGTCAGCCATTGCCTTGGCCGTTGAATTGAATGTGCCAGATGATGCTGTGTTACGTGCGTTGGTTGGATTCAAAGGTGTGGGCCGCCGTTTCCAAAATTATGGCCAAGTCGCAGTGCCAGCCGTCCATGGTGGTGGAAAGTTCACAGTGATCGATGACTACGGACATCACCCGGTTGAATTGGCTGCCACATTGTCTGCTGCAAGAGGCGCTTTTCCAGGGCAGCGTATTGTGCTGGCTTTTCAGCCTCACCGTTACAGCCGAACACGCGATTGCTTTGAAGACTTTGTGAAAGTCATTGGAAAGGGCGCAGATGCGGTTCTTTTGGCTGAAGTCTATGCGGCAGGTGAAGCCCCGATCGTAGCGGCAGATGGTCGCTCTTTGGCCCGGGCACTGCGCGTTGCTGGCAAGCTTGAGCCTGTTTTTATTGACCCTATTGA
>Ga0209598_10001766_pt1 | contig 17377 bp, 12 predicted proteins | sample M_140807_EF_Meta_FD_187317 | JGI IMG/M metagenome (GOLD analysis project Ga0209598, IMG submission 187317) | Freshwater microbial communities from Lake Montjoie, Canada to study carbon cycling - M_140807_EF_MetaG (SPAdes) (version 2) | ecosystem: Environmental > Aquatic > Freshwater > Lake...
GATTTGGTGGCGGTGGCGCGTTCTAAATCCTCTAACCGTCAGACGCTTCGTCCCGATCAGTGCGACTCGATGGCTTGAAGTAGCAATTGCTTCAAGCCATCTTTCATTTTTGGAGTTCTCTGAGGATCCTTCGCTAGCTAGGTCTACGAACTCCAGTTGATGTGAATCATGCAACCCCTCGCCGCAAGAGACTCAGGGTGGGGAAGATCAAATGGATTTGCGGTGATTACTTTCCGCCATTCCAACGCGCATAGGGTATTCCCTTCAAATCGGGGGTTGTTTTTTAAAAGATTTTCAGCGATTATGGGTGAGATCCAGACAAATGTCCAATCTCCCTGGAAGATGTTGTTGCCTTTGATTGACCCACGCGCTCAAGGGGTCGCTTTTCGAGATTCACGTGAACCACCAATTTTTTTTTAGAAAACTGTTGGCGACAATTGCGCTCAGGTCGCTGGAACTTGCCGGAAAGACGTCTTGTCTTAGAAGTCTAAAATCGTTGCGTTCGTGCGACAAGGAAACCTCGAAAGAATTTCCGCGAATACAACGGCAGCAGAGGTTGGCCGATTTGATGAACTGTGCCTTGGGAACTTCTTTTCACCGCCAGAGGCTTGTTCTCTCAGGGATAGCGACGGAGGAAGTTAGAGGGGAGGAAGCGTTTGCTAACCTTACGAAGTTGGCACCTGTGAGCAAGACCTCGATTCGTACCGTTTTTCCGCAAGGAGTTGTCACGAAGGCTCGGAACGACAATCGAACCTATCGATCGACTTCCGGCACGACAGATGATCGGTTGACAATCGTTGCGGACTTTACGAGTAGAGATGTGGGCAGGGCGACGATGCTTTATGGGTTGGAGATAGCTACCAACAGATCAATCGGATTGTCCCTAATCGATATACCGCCCAACGCATGCAACACGGTTTGTGGGCTGGATGGACCTCCGGAAACTTCGATCCTGCGGCATATCAAAAAAGGGATCAGTTCCAAATCGATCGGTTCTGATAAATTTCGCTCCGATCTAAATGGGCTCTTCGAACGCAGGTTGTTATTTAGGCAGGATATTCTTCCACCGTTGGACGGAAGATCCTCCTCTGAACTCACTCAACAATTGGCAAAGGCATGGCGTGATATCGAGGCGTATCCGTCCGTATTGTTGCGAGCATTCCCTCAGTACTTATTGTGGTTAGCAGAGTATCGCTCCACGCAATCTAAATCGCAAACACCCATCGAATATGTGTCCCCCTATGGTGGGCTTGCGAGTGCCTCGTTGTTGAATCGAGTGCGAAGTTTGCTTGGAGTTGCTTCCAGGAATATGTATGGCACGAGCGAGCTTGGACCAATCGCTTCGGCATGTGACTCTCATACCCCCATGCACTTGTTCGATCAGTACCGAGAAGTCGAGATCATCAGGGGTCGTGACTCGGTAGAGGATGGTCAATGTGGTGAAATTGTTGTGACCGATCTATCGAACAAGGCTTTGCCGTTGATTCGTTACAGGGTCGGCGATGTTGGGCGGATTTTCAGAGGCAAATGCCAATGTGGACGGGTAACCCCGCGTTTGGAGGTGCTCGGCAGGGTCCACGAAACAATAATCCAGGGTGATCGTTGGACCACGGCTTCTGAGATCGCAGAGATTGCTTACTCAGACCCAGGTGTAGGTAATTTCAAGCTGGATGAAATACAGAAGAATCACTATGGAATTCAGGTAGTACCTTCCCTCACAGGATGCCAACCAGATATTGAATCATTAAAGGATCGCTTACGGGAACTCATAGGCGAGCCCGTGCGATTGACGCATCGCCTGCTACCGTTTATCACGCCGGAGGCTAACGGCAAGTTTCTTACATGCAGACTCAGGCCTACGGCTCTGAGCCAATCGCTTAAACAACCCCTATAAAAATGCTACCTGATTCGACCAAAGATGACTTTCCCGCGTTTTCCTACCCAGCACCGTGCGGCAAGGGATTAATCTACTTGGATAGCGCTGCGACTGCTTTACGCTCGAAATTCGTAGTCGATGCCGTCACCGACGCTTTAGTCTCCAAAAGTGGAGGAGTTCATCGATCGGTAAACTATCTTGGAGATCGGGCAACTGAAGCTTATGAGGAGTCTAGACTATTGGTGTCGCGCTGGCTTGGCGGTCTCGAAAACGAGATTGTTTTCACTCGCAATACCACCGACGGGCTGAACCTAATTTCCCATGGCTGGCCTGATAAACGTAGAGTGTTAGTGTCAGCTACAGATCATCATTCGTCACTTCTGGCATGCGATGCGGCGCGAACCACCCGAGTATTACCTAGGACCGATGGCTTAGTCGACGAAGAAGGAATCCTCCGAGAACTATCCGCGGGGGACGTTTCGTTGGTCTGTATCAGCCATGTGTCGAATGTGACAGGTGCGGAAACAAATATCCGACGCCTGGCAGACGAAGCCCATCGCCGGGGAGCAATCCTTGTCGTGGATGCAGCGCAGTCTGCTCCTCATGGCCCGCTGGATGTCCAGTCCTTGGACTGCGATTTCCTTGCCTTTAGCGGGCATAAACTCGGTGCCCCAGCGGGCATCGGTGTCCTCTGGGGGAAAGCTGACTGCTTGCAACGCCTTGAAACTATCATACGAGGTGGCGGAGTAGTCGATAGCTTTCGTGATGAGGAAATCAAGTACAAAGACAATCCTTGGCGACTTGAACCAGGAACCCCCGCCATCGAGGCAGTGGTGGGACTCGCAGCAGCGATTGAGTACTTGAGAAACTTCGACCCAGATTTAGTCGCCGCTCATCTTAAAACGCTCAGACAACATGCGTTCGATCTGTTGAGCCGGTTGCCAAAAATCCGACTGCTTGGAAGGCATGACCAAGACTCCATGGGACCGATTTCCTTCCAGTTCGACGATTTACCTTCTCATGCCATCGCAAGAGGACTAAGCGATTCCTACGGAGTATGTGTTCGGTCTGGATTCCACTGTGCAGAGCCTCTGCATCGATTTATTGGTGCTGGCCCGACGATCCGTTTATCCTTCTTTGTTTACAACCAAATTTCAGATATCGATCTTGCCATCCAAGCGATTCGTGAGTTGGTCACAGTTGCAAGATCATAGGCTTCGATTAGACTTTTTAGACACTTCCTCATGACCCATCGGTTATCCTAGAAACTTGATCGTAGCCAAAAGTCTCCATCGACTGAGCTGTTGATGCAAAAAGGCGAAAAAATCATGAAATCAGCCAGACCGCGACTTGGTTTCGAATCTCTTGAACAGCGTTTAGCACAAGACTCCTCGTGGCAAAACCCCTTTCTTCCCAACGATGTGGATGGAACCCAAAGAGTTGATCCTCTTGATGTTCTCGATGTCATCAACACGTTGAATCTAAATGGCGCAAGAGATCTTCCCGACACAAAACCACCCGAAGAGCCTTTTTGTGACGTTAATGGCGATCGTCGATTGGACCCCACCGACGTATTGACGCTTATCGATGCGATCAATCGAGCGAGAAGTCCGATTTTTGTACAGTCGGCTCCCGACTCGACTCAGGATTTGAATCGCAATGGCGTGGTCTTGAATGCCGACTTGCGTGTAACTGGCAAGACTCTGCCGGGGGCATTTGTCGATTACGTCAATCCACTCACGGAAACTCGCGGCAGGGTGACCGCTGACGATAACGGTGCATTCCAAATACCTCTGTTGCTCCAAGAGGGGGCTTACGACATTCAAGTTACCGCCATGGATGATCTTGGTAGAAAGCTGCCCATGATTTCCCAAGTTCGTGTTGGAAATGTAGTCCACGAATGGAACTCTGCGGTGTTAAACGTGGTAAGGGATTGGAGAGGGGTAACGAATGACCCCGCACCGAACACACGGTTTACCTCAGAACCTCCTCGGGTCGGGCGAAACATTGCGATGATTCAAGGAGCGATGTTTGATGCCATCAATGCCATCAGCCCTGCCTACGAGCCCTTTGTCTTTACAGCCAGTCTGCCGCAACAGGGATTAGATCCCAATATCGCCGCCGCAGCCGCAGCGTATCGAGCTGCGAGTTATCTTTACCCAACATTTTTGAGTGTTTGGGACTCGACTTTAGAGGAATCGTTGAGGGCGTTTAGCAATTCAGCAACGCGACAGCCGAGCATCGACTTTGGTACCCAGGTTGCCAACGCGGTGATCGAAGCAAGAGCCAACGATGGCTCCGACGCTACGGTCAACTATACACCGGGGAATCAACCAGGTGATTGGAATCGAACACCTCCTGCATTCCTGGCTCCATTCCTGCCACAATGGCCTGATGTAACTCCATTTGCGATGAGCTCGCCCGACCAATTCCTACCCCCGGCCCCCCCAGCCCTGAACACAGAGGCTTATGCCATTGCGGTCGATCAAGTCATGAAGCTTGGTTCAAAGACCAGCACAACTCGAACCGCCGACCAAACCAGCATCGCTAATTTTTGGGCTGACGGTGGGGGAACCTTTACGCCTCCCGGCCACTGGAACAGAATCGCAGCAGATACCTCTCTTAAAAATAAACAGAACTTGATCGACAGCGCTCGCACAATGGCCTTGGTAAACATCGCTTTGGCCGACGCCGGTATTAGTTGCTGGGATGCGAAATACCTGTACGAGTTGTGGCGACCGATCGACGCAATTCGCAAAGCCGATACCGATGGGAACCCCGCAACGGTCCAAGATCCTACTTGGAGCCCCTTGCTCGTAACCCCTCCATTCCCCGCCTACACCTCAGGTCATAGCACCTTCAGCGCCGCCTCGGCTCAAGTGCTCACCCTTCTTTTCGGTGACAACTATGCGTTTGTCACCCAAATGGATCAACCAACCAATACTTCCCAAGTCAATTACGATCCGTCCAAGAGAGTTGTTCGAAACTTCTCAAGCTTCACGCAAGCCGCAGAAGAGGCCTCGATGAGTCGCATCTATGGGGGGATCCACTTCCTATTTGACGGTACACAGGGCCTTGCTTCCGGCTATTCGATCGGATCGTTGGTTTACAACTCGAAGCTTCGGGCGTTGATCGGCTAATTACCAAAAGATCGCCCCCTAAGGTTCTACCCTCGGTTTCAACTTCGATATCAACTCCCCCAAGTCCTTCTGGGTCCTGATGGGCCTGGGATCTTAGAGGAGTTTAGCGATGCGATGAAAAGAGCGGATGCTCTTACCGAATCCGATCGGTCCAAATCTTACCGATACAGAACGGTTGCGTACCAGCCGTTTCGGCCCTTGGCCACACCGATTCCGATGGCTTGCCGCTGCCCCCAGTAACAGCAGCGTGAGACCGCATGATCGGCCGAAACGGTAGAGAACCCCACCCCTTCGTATCTGCCGGCTCCCATCGAACCTCCCACATGGCGGCATCGTCCCTCGGATGCTTGCTGCTGTGCCTTTTGCTGGGCGACGCAATGATCGCAGCCGAAGGATTCTTTCGAAGCTCCAAAAAGGATGCTTGAAATACCCACGACGAAAACCCATGCAATTCTTCGCATGCTCACTTCTCCTTCGAATCGAGTAATCTTATTCAGCGGATCGAAACAATCCATTGAACCGAAGCCGCCGACATCCAGCCATCGGCTTTCGAAACTCCACAATCCCTGGAGCAACCGTTTTCGTCAACCACCAAAATTTGTTCGCAAACACCCTATTGACAACCTTAAGTCCATACAGGAACTGAGAATAAACACTCAGGTTTTCCACGTGTTTAATAGCGAAAAAGAGCCCAGCTTGAAATTGCGCCTGAATTTATGTTTGCATTCAATGATGATGAAGTATACGATGCGTCTTCCGCTCAGACTATTTACTCGCAAGGAGACCCATCTTGAAAAAAGGAACGAAAAATTCCTCTAGCACGTCGCAAATCGTACGCGATTTCGCCGCGAAAAATCCGACTCTCAAAGCCTCGGAAATCATCAGGGAACTAACAGCCCAAGGACACAAAGTTTACCCGGCATTGGTTAGCCAAGCCCTCCGCGGAACAGCCGCTGGCACGAAGAAGCCGGGAAAGAAACGGGGACGCAAACCAGGCTCGAAGAATAATGTCGTAGCCTCCAAGTCAGATACCACCTACGGAAATCTCAAAGCAGCAGCAGATTTCGTCCGATCTAGCGGGTCTGCAGAAACCGCAATCCAATCGATCCGGGACTTCCAAAAGATCGTTGCACTGATCAACGGCTAGTCCAGACGGTGAGCATTGCCCAGTGAGCTCTCAGCTGTGGACCAATCCATGCGTCGGTTCTGATATACTCAAAGCCAAGTTGCCCACGGTAACTTGGCTTTAGTCTTTTACCCCCTTCCACAAAAATCAGTCCCAAAATCAACTTCCATGAACTATCGATCGAATTGGCAATTGTCTAAGCCACTGCCCTTGATGGTTTGCCTCACAGTTGTGGCTATTCTGGGTTCGATATTGCGCGCTCAAGACACCGAATTGTTTCGACCAGATCAGTCCGTGCTCCCAACACCTGCACCCCAAGGCGCTATTGTTCTTCTGGACTCTAAAGGCCACCAATTCTTAAGCATGAGTGGCAAAGCCATCGATTGGACCAAAGACGAGAATGGCTTGGTCGCCACCAAGAGTGAAAACCGAGTCAATCACGTTGTCTCACAGTGGCATTTTCGCGACGCCGATATCCATGTCGAATTTATGGTCTCTGAAATCGCAGAGGGAAATAGCGGGATCTACATCCACGGCAACTATGAACTGCAGATCTTCAATTCCTACGGAAAAAAAGAGATTACAGAACATGACCAAGGTGCTTTGTACGGATTCTCCAAGCCCTTAGTCAACGCATCCAAGAAACCAGGAGAGTGGCAGGTCTACGACATCCGATTCCGCGCCCCGAGACGCGATGAAAACGGAAAGATCACCAAGACCGGCAGCGTTACGGCTTGGCTCAATGGGCAACTCGTCCAAGACAACACCACCTTTGAAGAACCTCGATCCGTCTACCACCCTTTCCGCTACGGAACAACCGATTACCTCAAGAAGATCTGGAAAGAGCAACTAGCAACCCAGGTCGGTCCGGTCTTCCTTCAAGACCATGGCAGCCCTACACGCTTCAGAAATGTTTGGATCAAACCCTTGGACGACAAGGCGATCCTCTATAAAAATGACGGGTAGACCCAACTCAATATTTCCTCTCTCCCTCACCTTCGACAAATCCGCCATGCAAAACAAAAATCGTGTTAACGTAGGACTCGTCGGGATCGGTTTCATGGGCTGGATCCATTCCTTGGCCTACCGTCGCTCCCAAGTCGCTGACCTTGTTGCTTTTGCGACCAAGGACCCCAAGAAAAGGGCAGGGGACTGGCGCGGTATCCAAGGCAACTTTGGACCACCTGGAGAACAAATCTCCCTGCAAGGCCTCGATGTGGCAGATTCCCTAGAGGCTCTGGTCAAGCTCCCAAGCGTCGATTGCATCGATATCTGCTTGCCTCCGCACATGCACGTCGAGGCGGCCGTGGTTGCCATGGAGCACGGCAAAGATGTCCTGATCGAAAAACCAGTTGCCCTGACTCTCGAAGGTTGCAAACAGATCCAAGAGACATCCCGCAAAACCGGCAAATTGGCCTTGGTCGCCCATGTGCTCCCCTACATGGGGCCTTTTGCCTACGCCACCGAATTGGTCCGATCAGGCAAATTCGGCGCCCCCATCGGAGGGTACTTCAAAAGAGTGATCTCGGATCCGACCTGGATCCCTGACTTTTACCAAGCCGACAAAGTGGGTGGACCTCTGGTCGACCTGCATGTCCACGATCTGCACTGGATCCAACTGCTTTTCGGCAAACCCAAAAGGACACATGCCGTCGGAAGAATGAAGGGATCCGTAGCCAAGTACGTCCATGTGATCTACGAGTTCGATTCTCCGGATATTGCCGTGAGCAGCTCCTCGGGTGTGATCGATGGCCCCGGACGCCCCTTCACTCACGCCTTTGAATTGCACCTTCAAGATGCCACTGTCCACTTTGATTTTGCTGCCCACAGCGATCATGCCGAAACCATGCCGCTGAAAGTCATCACTCGCGATGGTCAAGTTTTGCGGCCTGAATTGCCTGCGGCCGACGATATCGATGCCTTCCAAGCCGAAATCGATGAGATGGCCCACAGCGTGCTATCCCGCACCAGCGCCCCGCGACTGAGCCTCGAACACGCCGCAGGGGCCGTCGAAATGGCCTTGGATATCCAATCCCAACTCGTCGCATCCCGCAGATAATTCTATGCCCCGTCCCCCGATGAGAATCTTGCCCAGATGCAAATTTTGGACACCGATTCTTGTGGCTTGCCTAGCCGTTCTTATCGTCCCGCAGAGCCGAGCTCAAGTCGAGTCGGCCGCCGGGATCAAAAGATTCTCCAAGGACCAATGGACGATCGTTACCGATCTTCCCATCGACTCTGAAATCGAGTCATGGCCTGGCATCCTGGACCAAGCTCTAGCGACTTGGTGCCAAAAATGGTCGATCGATCCGGCCCAAGCCAAATCCTGGCCTCTTGTCGTCCATTGCATCGGCGATCGCAAGCTCTTTGAACAAGCCGGGTTGCTCGAAGGGGTTCCACCCTTTGACGATGGATTCCAACAAGCCGATCGGGTCTTCCTCATCGAGCAACCCTCGAACTATTATCGTCGGCATCTGCTGCTCCACGAAGCGACCCATTGGGTGATGTACCATGCCTTTGCCGGAGGTGGATCTCCTTGGTTCATGGAAGGCATGGCCGAGGTCGAGGGGACCCACCAATGGATCAATCGCAAGTTGTCGTTGGCAATCATCCCCCGCGACCCTCAAGGGGTCCCCCATTGGGGCCGTTTCAAACGATTGTCCGATTCGATCGCTGCCAAAGGAATTCCAAGCCTCAAGCAGATTCTCTATTACGGCAACGACCGCCAGGACCGCCAAGACCGATATAGCTGGAGTTGGGCTGCGTGCGTTTTTCTCCGCAACCACCCTGTTTATTCAACAATGCTCCAAAGAGCCTCTGCGGCTCCACTGGATTATTCGCTGAAACTTACTCAGCTATTCGAAAACTCTCTCGCTGATCGCTGGGATTGGGTCGAACGGGATTGGAAGCTCTTCGTCGACGAATTTGACTTTGGCTATCAGCCCACATCCAACCTAATTGCCCTTGAACCTTTAACAAAAGATCTATCCGATGGCTTGCCAAAAAACCTCTCGGTGGATGTCGATTCCGCAAAGGGTTGGCAGATCGCCAACCTTTTCCTGCGAACCGGTCAACAAGTAGACATCAGCGCTGAAGGGACCTACGTCGTCCGCATGCAAAACCAACAAGCTTGGGAAAGCTCCCCGAGCGGGATCAGCTATCAATACTATCGCCACATGCCGATGGGTAAACTCATCGGAGGCTTTGTCAGTACCGATACGTCCCGACCCTTGGACGTTTTCGCGATCGGTAAGCAAACCGAGTATGTCGCCCAAAGCGATGGTTGGTTGCTGCTTCGGATCAATGAGCCAGTCGGCAAGCGACAGGACAATTCGGGCAAACTCACTGTTCGATGCACGATTGGCAGCAGGCCATAAAAAGCTGAGTTAACAAGCTTTCTAGCAATCGACAACGTTGACAGCCAACCCGCCAAGCGAGGTTTCTTTGTACTTGGCTTGCATGTCCACGCCTGTCTGCCGCATCGTTTCGATGACGCGGTCCAAAGAGACGAAATGCTTGCCGTCTCCGTAAAGGACCGCGAGCCTCGCGGCATTGATGGCCTTGGTCGCACCCATCGTATTGCGTTCGATGCATGGAACCTGGACAAGTCCAGCGATTGGATCACAGGTTAGTCCTAAATTGTGCTCCATGCCGATCTCGGCTGCGTTCTCGATCTGATCGATGGTTCCCCCCATGCAAGCGGCAAGTCCGGCGGCAGCCATCGAACAGGCCACCCCCACCTCGCCTTGGCACCCCATCTCGGCTGCCGACAGCGAGGCATTGCGTTTGTAAAGTAAGCCGATGGCTCCAGCGGTTTTTAGAAATCGATGCACCCCTTCGCGATCGGTGATGGTTCGATCGAAATCCGGATGCCCTGGGTCGGGGACGAGGTAGACATAATACCCAAGCACCGCTGGGATCACCCCTGCGGCACCGTTGGTCGGAGCCGTGACAACCTGGCCTCCGGCCGCGTTCTCTTCGTTGACAGCCAGAGCAAAAAGACTGACCCAATCGAGTTGCTGAAGCGGATCCTTGGGCTTCTCCTGGGCATGTTGCAAGAGCCATTGGCTAGGCAGCAACGGGGTTCCTCGGGTTAGCTTTTGGTAGATCGCTGGAGCTCGGCGACGGATATGCAGCGAGCCTGGCAAGATTCCTTCGGTCATGCATCCTCGATCGATGCAAGCGGCCATGACCGACCAGAGCCGATCAAGTTGCTCGGCGACTTGGTCGGCACTTCGCTCGACCAGTTCGTTCGCATCGATGACCTCATCGATACGAAGGTTGCTGGAGCGAGCCATTTCAATCAACTCGGCGGCGGTCGTGAAGGGATACGGAGCAAGCTCTGGCTCTCTTGCGGTTTTGTTCAAGGATTCTCTCAGCTCAGAGAGTCCCTGCTCGTCATAAACAAACCCACCCCCTGTCGAGTAATACCGCTTCGAGAACACAACTTGGCCCTGAGCATCGAGTACCGAAAACTGCATGGCGTTAGGGTGGGACGGCAGAGTCTGGTTTCGGAGCCAAACCAAATCCCGTCTTTCATCAAAAGGGATTCGGAGCTCTCCGGCGAGGTTCAAGTGAGAACTTGCCCGCAGCGACTCGACGGTCTGACGCAGTGCTTCGACTTCGGTGCGGTCCGGCAGGCAGCCGGCCAATCCGCAGAAGATCGCCGTGTCGGTGGCATGTCCAAGTCCGGTTAGTGCAAGGGACCCATAGAGTTCGACGCGAAGACGCGCCAAAACCGCTACAACCTGGGGTTGCTCGATCGTTTCCCGCGCGAATCGGCAAGCAGCAATCATCGGTCCCACGGTGTGAGAACTCGAGGGACCGACCCCAACCTTAAAAAGCTCAAAGATGCTGATCATGAAATACGTCCAATCTTTGGGTTCTTTATCAAAGGATATCGATCGGGGATTTGCTTAATTGAAAGCTTTTGATCTCGCCGCTATCGAACGTAATGCGAGCCATACGCTTGGGACCAAACCCATCGACCGATACGACACTCCCTAGTCCGTACCTAGGATGCGAGATCCGAGTTCCGTTTTGAAAGTGATCGACGGGGGTGCCAGCAAGGGTGATCGAAGCTCCGATGCTAGAACCGTTCTTGATCCCTCGAATGGCTTGACGAATCTCGGGCGCGGGCTCTTGGCAGTACTCGTCAAAACCCTCCGGCTCTAAGGATCGCTTTCCCAAGGTCTTCGATTTCTTGTTTGCGGCAGGAGCCTGCTCGTCGATATCAAAGTCTTGGTCATACTGGACATCTTGATTAACTCCCCAGTCGTCGGAGTCGGAGAAATCTCCAGCGTCTTGATCCCCCCAGGATAGATCGCGGGGGTTTGCCCGTGTGTAGTCAAGCATGGTCATCTCACCGCGTGGGAGTTCCATCAGAAACTGGCTTGGACAACCCATACGGCTATTACCAAAGCCGCGGCTAGAGGCATTGCTGATTTGGAGGTCGCGTCGGGCTCTAGTGATCCCCACAAAGAACAGTCGGCGTTCCTCTTCGAGTTGAGCCGGATCGTTTTTGCTTCGGACGTGTGGCAACACATCCTGTTCTACGGCAACCACAAACACGTTGTCGAACTCGAGCCCCTTGGCCGAGTGAAGGGTCATGAGCGTAACGCGATTTTCATCTTTGATGTTGTCGGTGTCGCTTGCAAGGCTGATTTCTTCAAGGAATTGCTGCAATCCGCCTCCTTCGCCCAGCAACGCATCTTTGTCTTGAGCATCGGAGAGCAATTCGCTGACGTTTTCTTTAACGCTCTCATCGGGAGCCTCGGACTTCTTACCCGAGAGATACTCGATGTAGTTGGTGGCTTCGAGCAAGTGCGTGAGCATCGCGACAATGGACTCTCCCGAAAGCTGGACCAGCTTTTCATAGATATTCAGGAACTCACGCGCTCCGGCCTGGGCTTTTTTACTCAGCATTCCGTGATCGATGGCAGCCCGCAGTGCCACGAGCATCGGAATGTCGCGAGAGCGAGCCAGCTCGGTGACACTCTGGAGGGCTTTGTCCCCTAGCCCTCGGGGAGGCAAATTGACGACTCGCTTAAAGGAAACATCGTCTTGGGGGTTGTTGACCAGTCTTAAGTAAGCGATCAGGTCACGGATTTCTTGACGCTGGTAGAAACGAAAACCACCGATGAGTTGGTAAGTGATACGACGGCGCATGAGCGATTGTTCAAAGAGCCGTGAGTGCGCATTGGTCCGATACAGGATCGCAAAGTCCTTAGGCTTGGCCGTCTCCTCGATGATCTGTTTTGCGATTTGATCGGCGATGTGTTCGGATTCATCTTTGGCAGATCCATACATGCACAAACGAACCTTCGAGCCGTCCGGACACGTCGGGATGAGCATCTTGGCCTTGCGATGAACGTTGCATGAGATCAACTGGTCGGCTGCCGAGAGGATTTGAGGCGTGCTGCGATAGTTCTCTTGCAATCGGACGACTGCCAGCTCGGGATAGTCCCGTTCGAAATTGAAAATGTTGCCGATGTCTGCACCGCGCCAACCGTAGATCGATTGGTCCGGATCGCCGGTGACATTGATGTTGGGATGGTCGATGGCCAAGCCCCGGACGATCAGGTACTGCGAGAGGTTTGTGTCTTGGTACTCATCGACCAGCACATAACGATGCTTGGAATCCAGGTCGGCTCGGAGGTCTTCGTTGGTCCTGAGGATAGTGGCCGTGTGCATGAGTAGGTCGTCAAAGTCCACCGCGTTGTTGGCAAGCAAGTATTTTTGGTAGGCCGGATAGACCTTGCGGACCGCCATCTCGAGGGCTCCTCGGGCCGGGTCGCTGAGCATCTCAGGGGTGATCGCGCGATTCTTCAGGTTGCCAATGCCGCGGGCAATGTCAGCGTATTTCAGATGGCTTAGCGACACACCGCTGAGTGTGATCGCCTCCTCGAGGGCCTTCTTGGCATCATCGACATCAAAGATCGTGTAGTTGTCTTTCAGGCCGATCAGATTTCCGTAGTAGCGAAGGAATCGTGCACAGTAGCCGTGAAAGGTCCCCATCCAAATCGGATTATCGCCCACGATCTTCGCCACCCGCTGCTTCATCTCCTTGGCAGCTTTGTTGGTGAACGTCAAAGCTAGAATCGAATACGGCGAGATACCTTGCTCTAATAGATAAGCGATTCGGTGGGTCACGACCCGCGTTTTGCCGGTGCCTGGACCTGCCAGAGTCAGCAGAGGTCCATCGACATGCGTGACGGCCTTATGCTGGGCTTCGTTCAATCCATCCAAGATCTGATTCATGCAGAAATAAGCCTCCTGCTCGGTTCCAGAGCGTTTGCGGTTCGGACCGCTTGGGATCATGACATTTTGTGTATTATCCGCTAGGGGGTTGATTCTTCCAAGTGCTCAGCGGAATTCCTGCGATTTCGCTTGACCGATCCACTAAGATGCCAGTGGGGAATTGTGCCGAAATACTAGCTTTACCCCGTTGAAACCTCGAACCCCTTGGACATTTTTGATGACGCAACAGGAATCCCAGCTTTCTCATCAGCAAAAACGCCCCGCGACCCTCGCCGAGCTCATCGCAAGCGGCTGGCGTTCTCGAAGCGTCAAGGAAGAGATCCGAGAGAATTTTCTTCGAGCCCTGGAATCCGGCGAAGAACTTTTTCCAGGAATTATCGGCTACCAAGACACGGTCTTGCCGGAACTCAATATCGCCCTGCTTGCCGGGCACGATCTTTTGTTTTTGGGTGAAAAGGGGCAAGCCAAGAGTCGGCTGATGCGAACCTTAGTCCGGTTTCTCGATGAATACGTTCCCTACCTAGAGATCGAAGATGTGCCGGTCCATGAGGATCCACTGCGTCCGATCACCCAACAGGCTAAGAATTTCCTCAAGACCCACAAGCTCGAAGAGACCCCGATCGGTTGGTGGCATCGACAGGATCGCTACGTCGAACGACTCGCTCCGGGTACCAAATTCGCCGACATCATCGGCGAGATCGATCCGTCGAAACTCACCGGTGGGGTGAGCATGAGTTCGGAGTCGGCATTGCACTTTGGCCTGATCCCACGAATGCATCGAGGAATCTTTGCCATGAACGAGCTCCCGGAGCTCGATGAGCTAGTCCAAGTCGGCTTGTTCAACATCCTCGAAGAGCGCGACGTTCAGATCCGAGGCTATCCGGTCCGCTTCGACTTGGACATCTTCATCCTCTTCTCGGCCAACCCGAGCACCTACAACCGCAGCGGCAAAGTCATCCCGCAGCTTAAGGACCGGATCGGTTCGTTGATCCAGACCCACTATCCCAAGGAGAGAGAGCAGGGGATCGAGATCTTAATGCAGGAGTCCGCGATCGATTTGGGGGGCAAGTACCCGGTGCAGATCCCTTATTTTATGATGGAGATCATCGAAGAGATCACTTCTCAAGCCCGATCAAGCAAGTATGTCGACCAAGCCTCCGGGGTTTCAGCGAGATTTTCTTTGGCGAATTTTCGCACAATGGTGGCATCGGCAAGGCACCGCGCGGTGGTGCTCGGGGAACCCCTTGCGGTACCTCGCATCAGCGACCTTGGGCACTTGGCCACCTCGTCGCTGGGCAAACTCGAGCTGGATCTGATGGGTTCGCATCAGATGTCCGAGCGCAAGGTCCTCGACGCGATCATCGCCAGCGCCATCAAAGTCGTCTTCGAGAAGTATGTTCAGGAGTACGGATTGTCTCAAATCGCGGAGATATTCAACAAGGGAGTGAGAATCGAGGTTGGTGATTTGCTCCCTAGTGAAGCTTACGCCGAGCGACTCAAGCATGTGCCGCCGGTTTGGAACACTGCCTTCGAGGTCAACGCGTCGGAGCATCCAGCCATCCGGGCCTCATGCGTTGAGTTTGTGCTATCTGGGTTGTATGCCATGGACAAGATCAGTCGTGCCAGCAAGCACGGCAAGGTGCAGTACGAGACCTAAAGGCAAATTCTTTTGCACGTCGGACGCCCGGGACCGATAGCTCGCACTCAGCCCTAGCGAAGATTCGCGATTCGGACTCGGGGGCCTTGATGTGGCCCCATCTGGGGACATCGACGATCATCACCGAATAGCCGCCAAAAAAGTCGCCATGCCAAGCGTCGCCAAACGCCCACTCCGGGCGAGTAGTCTTGTTCTGGCTGACTTTCGTACTCGTGCTCGTGCTCAATAGCGGTAGTGCTCGATTGTAGCACTCTGCAAGGCTAGAAAGCCGATCGATTACGAGAACGAGCACCGCTGCGATGAGCACAAGTACTATGGGATCCGATGGGTTGTCAGCCAGATCCGGTTTTATCCCTGAGGGCGGCACAAGAACTGCCTGCGTCCATGAGACACCCGACTTGGTAACTCGCGCTAGAATTCTATTTGCCGACCGGCTAGCCTCGCTTGAAACAAGCTAGGCCATCCTTAGTACCGGTCCATCTAGCAGTTTCCACCATCGATAAATGGTTGGTCCATCGATATACCACGAGATGGCCCTTGGAGAGAATCATTCACTGTTCCACAGACTCGCATTGGGTGGTAAGCCCATCGCGAAGGACATCATCGTGGTGTCAGGGGTGGTATTGTTCGATTTTAATTCCTCTAGTTGAAACAGGGTGAAAAATGCTAAGAAAACATCTTAGACTTTTTGGGATTAGCGCATTGGTATGCGGTTGGATGATGTCTTTCGTGGGGAGTAAAAGTGATGCGGCAGTGATGACCCCTCCTTTTGCTACCGACACGTTTCCATCCGCGTTTGATGTATGTCTGTATCTTCAGCCCGCGTACATCATGCAGCAAAATGAGGTACTCGTCAGGGCCAGAGGGAGTGACTTCCCCGGTACTTTGTCGACCGTACTCCGGGAGATCAACGCGTTCAATGGGGCCTTCGGGACCGACACGGTTAACACCGAGTTTCAATCGATGCACCAAGCCGGAAGCGTCGTAACACCTGGTGCCTTCCAGGGGATTCCCGTGCAGTTCAAAGTGGGTCAGGGCACTGGATTTCGCCCAGGGCTGGGACGTTCGCCGGGCCAGGTTGGGGAAAACCCCTCGACCCCACTGAACGGTCAGTTGGATGTCTTTCCTGCCAAGAGCGTCTTTGACTTGTTTATCGACGTTTGGGTAGATGTTAATACAGACGGGTTGGTTGAAGACGGAGAGGTTCTTCGGAATTTCAATCAAGCTCTACGTATGGAAAACCCCACGCTCAGTGGATTCCCACCGAAGTTTGGCGATGTTTATGTATCAACCGGGTGGGTGGGTATAAACGATCCTTTGCTAGGCGAGCTTGGTGCGATTGTATACACAAGTCGTATCGACCTCTATCTTGTCAATCCTGATGGCACCAACTCCAACTTCATAGCGGCTCAACTCGATCCGCTAAATTGCCCGGATGTACACACCATTACACCCGAGCCAACCAGCATGGCATTGTTTGGTGGTTTGATGATTGTGCCTATCTGGCGAAAATTTCGCGATGGCAAACGTACAGCCCCCGTCTGATTACTCCCCGGGTGCTTGGGGGATCTTTATACTTCATTAGGCAGGTTCTCATGTCCACGAATTCTTTATGGAAACGCATCAAGTCGCGCGCCTTGAGCGTTTCTACCGATGAAGTGCGACTTGTGCGACGCCGGATTGAGCCCAAAACTCCTGCTGCCAAGGAGCAGTTGGAAAACGTTGGGCTGGCATTCCTCGATGGCTACCACTGCGCTTTGAAGGACCTCGATGCTAGGGATCTCGTTTATTCGCTCGAACAAGGCCCCGCTAGGCTCCGTGGTTTTTCTTACGAAGGAGCAGCGATGGCCATTTGGTTGCTCGATGCGACATCGATCTTCTCCAAGCACCGCTGGGAGCGTTTTTATTCACTGGCCTCGATATCCCAGCCTTACATCGTTCATGTCGGTGTGGGCTGGGGCATCGCGCGCCTCCCATGGGCCAAACGCAATCCGGAGGCCTATCTGCGACGCTTCGATCCGATGCTCGGCTGGCTGGCGCTCGACGGCCTGGGATTTCACGAAGGCTACTTTCACACATCGACCTGGATTCGCGATCCATCGCGCCGATCACAGTATTCACCCTATGCAAATCGAGTCTTCGACCAAGGCCTAGGGCGCAGCCTGTGGTTCGTCGACGGCACCGACATCGATCGCATCGCAGCGACCATCGAGTCTTTTGATCCTGATCGACGCGAGGATCTCTGGAGTGGTGTCGGCTTGGCATGCGCCTACGCGGGCCAATACAGTGAAAGAGAATTGCATTCACTCATGGACTAC
>Ga0209598_10001767_pt1 | contig 17376 bp, 18 predicted proteins | sample M_140807_EF_Meta_FD_187317 | JGI IMG/M metagenome (GOLD analysis project Ga0209598, IMG submission 187317) | Freshwater microbial communities from Lake Montjoie, Canada to study carbon cycling - M_140807_EF_MetaG (SPAdes) (version 2) | ecosystem: Environmental > Aquatic > Freshwater > Lake...
TGGGCTGGCTCACCATGGGTGTGGTGGACACCGAGACCGACAAATTCCCATGGGCCACCGCACTGGGCATCAGGGTCACGCTCTGATTCATGACCACCGAACCGGTGCGAGCGTTGACGATCACTTTGGCCGGTGGCGTGACTGATGCCACATCGGTGTTTTCGAGCTCGGCCAGAAATGCCACCCGGCGCTCAGCCTCAGGCAGGCGCACACGGATCACCCGGCCGTCGATTGCCTGAGCCACAGGCTCGCCACCCGACGCACCCCGACGCCGATTGATCGCATCTGCGACCTGAGTGGCCAGTGAAAAATCGGTTGTCTTGAGCTCAAGCTGAAGCACGTCGTTATCCAGCACCGCGTTGGGCACGGTGCGCTCAACGGTTGCGCCAGAGGGCACGCGGCCTGCAGACAGATGGTTGATCTGCACCTTGCTGCCGGCAGCCGCAGCACCCGCACCGCCCACCACGACATTGCCTTGCGCCATCGCGTAGATCTGCCCGTCCGCACCCTTGAGCGGGGTGAGCAAAAGCGTGCCGCCGCGCAGGCTCTTGGCATTGCCCAGCGACGAAACCGTCACATCGATGGCCTGCCCGGGTTGCGCAAATGAGGGCAGCTGCGCGGTGATCATCACCGCCGCAGTGTTCTTGAGCTGAGGATTGACGCCAGGGGGCAGGGTCGCCCCGAACTGCTGGAGCATGGTTGCCACGCCCTGCGAAGTGAACGGCGCCTGGGTGGTCTGATCTCCGGTTCCATCGAGGCCGACGATCAGGCCATAGCCGATCAGCTGATTGGTCCGGACGCCCTGGACCGTGGCGATGTCCTTGATGCGCTCAGCGCGCACCGTAGCGCTCCATCCGAAGAGCGCGAGCGCAATCAGCATGAGGACCGTCGAGAGATGTGCACGCTTCATGGTGTGCCTCACAGTGGCGCGAAGCTGAAGAAGACCTTCTGCAGCCATCCGGTTGTCATCGCACGATCGATGTCACCCCGGCCACGGAACTCGACCCGCACATCGGCCACCTGCGTCGACTCGATCAAATTGCCGGGCCGGATGAAGCGTGGGTCAACCACCCCTGAAAACCGCAATGAATCGACGGTCTGGTTCACGCCAACCTGCTTTTCACCCACGATCACCAGATTGCCGTTGGGCAGCACCTCGATGACCGTGGCGGTGATCGCGCCGGTAAAGACATTGTCGCTGCCGCTTTCACCCTTGGCCGCCGAGTCATTGGTCAGGTTGCCGCCCACCTTGGCGCGCGACAGCCAGGGCGGCGTCTTGGCGAACGGAACCGCGGTGAGCGCACCATCGAGCTTGCCTTCGCGGTTGACCGAGGTGTTCGAACTCTGGCGCGCGCTGGTGTTTTCCTTGATGGCGACGGTGAGCAGGTCGCCTGCCCGGCGCGCCCTCACGTTTTCGAAGAGGGGCTGGTACGAGGCGCCCTGAAAGATCGCGCCTGCGCTGGCCGGAGGTGGAACCGGCACGGGAATCGCTGCAGTGACCCGAGGCGGCGGGGTCACGACATCGACCCGAGGCGTGGCCAGTTCGGCACAGGCCGCAAGCATCATGACCGCACCGGCTGAGGCAAATCGCAGGGTCACCCGTCGAACACCCGGAATCAGGTTCATCAGGTGCCTCACAGTTGCGACAAGCGACCAAGCATCTGGTCGGAGGTCTGAATCGCCTTCGAATTGATCTCATAGGCGCGCTGGGTCTGGATCATCGTGACCAGTTCCTCGACCACATTCACATTCGAGGTCTCGACATAGCCCTGGCTGACCGTGCCGTGGCCGTTCAGTCCCGGGGCGCCTGCAGTCGGCGTACCGGACGATGCGGTCTCGCGAAACAGGTTCTGGCCGATCGGATCGAGGCCGGCCGGATTCACGAAGGTCGCGGTCTGCAACTGACCGAGCTGCGTCGGCGTGGTGTTGCCCGGTGACAGCGCGGTCACGATGCCGTCGGCACCAATGGTCAGCGAGCTTGCATTGGCCGGGATGGTGATCGCCGGAATCGTGGCCTGGCCGTTAGCGGTGACCAGCTGTCCCTGAGAATCGACACGCAAAGCGCCATCTCGCGTGTAGGCAGTCGTGCCATCCGCCATCTGGATCTGGAAATACCCGCTGCCATTGATTGCCAGGTCCAGCGGATTTTCGGTGCGACTGAGGTTGCCCTGCGACAGGTTGCGACTGGTGCCCACCGGCCGCACACCCGTGCCCAACTGCAGGCCTGTGGGCAGCGTGTTCTGTTGTGTTTCCTGCGCACCCGACTGGCGCAGGTTCTGATACATCAGATCCTCGAACTGCGCGTGAGCGCGCTTGTAACCATTGGTGCTGACATTGGCCAGATTGTGGGAGATGGTGTCGAGCTGCATCTGTTGCGCATCGAGACCGGTCTTTGAAATCCAGAGTGATCGGATCATGATCGGAGCCCTTCTTAACCGTTGTTGGACAGCAGCTTCGAGGCGCGCTGCTCATTGCCTTCTGCGGTCTGCAGCATCTTCATCTGCATCTCGAACTGACGGGCTGCAGCGATCAGCCCGACCATCGATTCGACCGGGTTGACGTTGCTGCCCTCCAAAGCGCCTTCGACGACACGCACGGTCGGATCGACCTCTGCTGGATCGCCATTGGCCATGCGCATCAGGCCATCGGCGCCTTTGCGCAGATCGGCTGTGGGTGGATTGACCAGCCGCAGCTGTCCGACTGGCACCGGCGGTGTGTTGCCCTGTTTGGCACTGACCGTGCCGTCGCTGCCGATCGACACCGTGGCCCCCTGCGGTACAACGATCGGCCCGCCATCGCCCATCACCGGCAACCCGCCACGGACCTGAAGCGTCCCGTCGGCAGACAGTTCCATGCCACCTGCCCGTGTGTAGGCCTCATTGCCATCGAGCCCCTGCACCGCGATCCAGCCGGCGCCCTTGACCGCCACATCCAATGAACGACCGGTCTGGGTGATCGGGCCATCGGTGGCATCGAATCCCGCGGTCGACTCGAGCGAATGCACCCGGGTGGTCGCACCCTCGCCGCGCACCGGCACGGCACGAAAAGCGCTCAAGTCGGCACGAAATCCGGGCGTATTGGCGTTGGCCAGGTTGTGCGCGAGCGCATCCTGGCGAGTCATCGTGGCTTTCGCGCCGGACATCGCGGTGTAGATCATGCGATCCATGGCTGCAGTCCCTGGCTAAGTTCGTTGATCAGGCCAATCAGCGCAGGTTGACGATCGTCTGCAGCAACTGGTCTGCGGTCTTGATCGTCTGCGCATTGGCCTGGTAGACCCGCTGGGCACTGATCATGTTGACCAGCTCTGCAGTCAGATCGACGTTGGAGCTCTCAACTGCACTGGACTGAAGCGCCCCGAGCGTTCCGGTGCCGGGCGCACCGATGGTCGGCTGCCCCGACCCCACGGTTTCCGACCAGGCGTTGTTGCCCAGCGGCGAAAGCGCCTGGGGGTTGGTGAAATTGGCCAATGCAACCTGACCTTGCGGTTTGGACTGGCCATTGGTGTAGCGGCCGATCAGCATGCCGTTTCCATCAGCCGTGAGACCGGCCAGGCGCCCGGTGCCGTACCCATCCTGGGTGATCTGACTGATGCCAAACGGCGCACCGAACTGGGTTGCCTGCGAGAGGTCCAGATCGAATGTCAGGCTCTGCGCAGCCGCCGTGCCGGTACCGGGCGGAATCGTCAGGCTGAACTGTCCACCCGGCGCAACCACCTGGCCGGCAGAGTCAAAACTGATCGACAAGGGTGCAGCCGTGATCGAACTGCCATCGGCGGTCGCGTAGACATCCCATGCATTGGTCGTCGCGTCTTTCACGTAGTACAGCGACACCACATGATCGGACCCCAGCGAGTCGTAGACCGACAGCGACATCGAATTGTTATAGGTCGTGGAATTGGTCGGATCGAAGGCTGCGGTCGGTGGTGTGGTGCGCGCATCCAGATTCAGTTGCGCGGTGGCCCGCGTCGTGGGATTGGGTGCAATGTCGGCCGTGCTGATCCGCATGTCGGTCGGCGATCCGGTCGAGACCACGCCGTTTGCATCAATCGGAAACCCGCTCAGGCGAGCACCCCGAGCCGTGGTGATGAAGCCGTCCTTGTCCATTCGGAACTGGCCGTTGCGGGTGTATTCGATCGCGCCATCCAGAGAGGTGCGAAAAAAGCCTCGCCCGTTGATCGCCATGTCCAGCGGGTTCTGGGTCGAAACCACATCGCCCTGCGTGAACTGTTGCGCAACACTCGCCACCGAAACGCCAATGCCGGTCGCACCGGTCGATGAACCGTTCAGCGAACTGGCATACACATCGGCAAACTCCGCTCGGGACGCTTTGGCACCGACCGTGCTTGCGTTGGCGACGTTGTTGCCGATCACATCGAGGTTGCGCGATGCGGCATTCAGTCCGGACAGGCCTTGCTGGAAACTCATGGTCGACTCCTGAAAATTGGGACCAGGTCTTCGGTTGGAAACAGGATCAGAGGTAGCCGCGGATGTCGGCCATCGTTCGGGAGCCCAGCCCCCCCAGGTTCAGGGTGTTGCCCGCAGGACCTGGCACCACCGCATTGACCGAGGCGGCCGTCAGCGGGGTTGCGCTCACCGCCGTCTTGCCACTGCTCGCGGTGATGCGCAGTGAATAGTCGCCAGCAGGCAAGCGCGTGCCAGCCTGGGTTCCATTCCACTCGAGAACATTCAGTCCGGCAGGCACGGTGTTGCGCACACTCGAATCAAGCACCTTGCCTTTGGCGTCGAGTACCTCGATGCGTACCGAGTCGGCCGGCGACTCGAGCTGGAATCCGGCCTTCGCTGCCACGCCATCCTGAACTTGCATCCGATTGCCTTCGACCAGCACGCGACGCCCCACCAGTGAAGCCGCGTCGGCCGCACCACCCTGAGACTGCTCGAGCAATTTCTGAACGGTGGCATTGAGCTTGTCGATGCCCTTGACGGTATTGATCTGAGCCAGTTGCGAGGTGACCTGCGCGTTGTCCATCGGACTGAGCGGATCCTGGTTGTTCATCTGCGCGACCAGCAACTTCAGAAAGCGATCCTCGCCCTCGTCGGCGCTGGCGCTTGCGCCAGCCTGCGTGCCGGCTGCCGAGCCGCCTTTGAGCGATGCCACCAGCGAATCGAATGAGGCCGAGGCCGACGACGATGCCTGCGGCTGGCCGCTGCGGCTGGCCACTGACACAGCAGAAGTTGAATTGACTGCATTCACGGTCATGGTCTGCTCCCTTAACCGCTCAGCCCTGGCCCATCTGCAGGGTCTTCTGCAGCAACTGGCGCGCGGTGTTCATCACTTCGACGTTGTTCTGGTACGAGCGCGAGGCCGAGATCATGTTGACCATCTCCTCCACGACGTTCACGTTGGACTGCGTCACATAGCCTTCCTTGTCAGCCATCGGATGGCCGGGCTCATAGACCCGCTTGGCCGGCGCACTGTCTTCGATCACCGAGGACACCTTGACGCTGGCGCTGCCGTCCTGGGTCGGCTGAGTCTGAAACACCACCTGCCGAGCCTTGTAGGACTGCCCATCCGGACCGGCAACCGACTCGGCATTGGCGAGGTTGCTTGCCACCACATTCAGACGCTGGCTTTGAGCCGAGACTGCGCCGCCTGAAATCCCGAAAACCTTCATCAGTGACATGGCGATCGATCCCTGTCGTGTCTGGCGTTACTCGCCGCGGATCGCCGACAGCGTCGTGCGAACCGAGCCGTTGATGAACCTCAGGGCCGCCTCGAAGCGCATCGCGTTGTCTGCGAAATTGGCGCGCTCGCGATCGAGATCCACGCTATTGCCATCGAGGCTGGGCTGCTCGGTGACGCGGTACTTCAGTGCGGTCGAATCAATGCGGGCACCCGATTCACCAGACCGGCTCGCACCGCCGAGATGGCCGGCATGAGTGCTGGATGCGATCAAGGCATTCGAGCCCGCAGCCGAGTCGGCAGCTGAGCGCACCCCGGTCGCATCGGCCAGTGCCGATTTAAAATCGATGTCACGGGCGGCGTAACGCGGCGTATCGGCATTGGCGATATTGCTGGCAATCACCTTCTGGCGCTCTGAGCGCAACAACAGTGCCTTGCCGTGAAAGTCGATCGAGTCGGTCAGTCGGGTGTTCATCGTGGCCACTCCAGCCAGGAGTCATGAGGCCGATCCTCGCCGCAGTCCGGAAAACTTAAGCGCTGAATAGCGCCTGCATGGCGCCGTTAATCGAAGCTGTTCATCTGTCGCATCGACCTATGCTGGCTCCGTTTCCAACGTGCGCAGGTTGCCCGCATGCCCGCATCACCCATCGACTCTGCTTCGAGTGCGCATCAAACCGCTGTGCGGCTTCGGCCCGTGCAGTGGCATGGGCTGGCGCTGGTCGTGCTGCTTGGTGGCTTGTCGGCCTGGAGTAGCGCTGCGCACGCCAACAGCGACCCGATCCGCGGGTTCGTCGAGCGCAACCTGCCCGCCTCGGCAGCGCCCGTGGGCGCTCGCATTGAAGTCAGCGTGGGTTCACTCGACCCCAGGCTTCAACTCGCGCCTTGTCAGCGGGTCGAACCCTATCTGCTTGCAGGAACCCGGCTGTGGGGCCGCACTTCGATTGGCGTGCGATGCATCGAAGGCGCCAACTGGACAGTGACACTGCCGGTCACGGTGACGATTCGTGGCATGGCGGTGGTCGCAGCCGAACCGATGGCTGCCGGCAATCCTGCGGCGATCAACACTGTGCGAATCGAGGAGGCTGATCTGACCCGCGAGGCCGGCACCCCGATCACCGACCCTGCCCAGCTGCAGGGAAAGACCCTGATGCGCGGGGTCGCCGCGGGTCAGGTGCTGCGAATGGAGTACTTCCGATCGACGCCGAGCGTCGCGGTCGGCGACCCGGTTCGCATCGACATGATCGGCCGTGGGTTCATGATCCAGGCCGAAGGACAGGCGCTGGCACCCGGCGCCGAGGGGCAGACTCTGCGAGTACGAACTGAAAATGGACGAATCGTCGCAGGTGTGCTGCGCGGACGAACGGTCGAGATCAGGATATGAGCGGTCTCCTCGACGATTGGATGTGTGACGGAATTGGCGGAGGTGATCCTCAAGTCGGACCCATCCCGGACGATAATGAGTCCATGGGGCACCGTGATTCCGGCCCCGCAGGAGAAATGCAATGAAGATCGGACCGCAAGTTCCGGCGGGTCCTTCCTCACCCGGTGGTGCGGAAGGCGTTCGTCAGGACGGCAAAGCAACCGGTGCTGAACGCGCTCAGTCGACCAAACCCACCGAGGCGTCGGCCAGCCCGTCAAACCTCGATCGCGTGTCGCTCTCAGGGGCTGCCCCCGGTTTGGCCACCGAGCCAGTGACCGTCCCCTTCGACCAGAAGAAGGTCGAAGAAGTGCGTCGAGCCATTCAGGAGGGCCGCTTCCCGGTCGATGCCAAGCGCGTCGCCGATCAGCTGCTCGCTGACACACGGGACCTGCTCGGCTCGCAAGGCGCGAACAAACCGTGATCTCCAGCTCGGGGGCCCACACCGATTCTGCGCTCGAAGATGCGCCCGCACGGGCGCTGTCGGCTCTGGAGACTTTGCTCGCCACGCAACGCAAGGCTCTGGTGAGCGGCGACCTGAATGCCATCCGATCATCTCAGGCCAGCATCCATGCGCTCCTGGTCAATCCCGGCTGGCAGCGCGAAGCCGCGAAGCTGCGATCGAAAGATCGTCTGCGCGAAGCCATGCAGTCGCTTGCTCTCAACGCACAACTCGCCGCCCGAGGCGAGAGCGCGGCGTTGCGCGGACTGAACGCAATGAGCGGCTCGCCCGCCTTGTACGGTGCTGGCGGTTCGATGCTCAAGAGCCCTGGCGGTTTTCAGCGCACAGGGCGCGGACTGTCGGCCTGACCCGGTCCTGAAGCGGGTTCTGAAAGAACCCACTCATCCTCAGAACTGATAGGCAATCCGCAGTCCACCCCAGTGGCGCCCCTGGACGGTGATCGGCGCAGACAGGTCTTTCATCAGCGCAAACTGTCCACCACCCATGTCACGTCGGTAGGTCTGCAAGAGAAATGGTCGGGTGCTGCGCGCAGCCGCCAGACCGGTGCGATCCTGGAACAAGCGGCGGTTGCGACAATTGGCTGCATTCCAGAGCGGATCAGTGCCCTGTGGCCGAGAAAACCTGTGGTTGTGCGTAGGCAGGTATCCATTGCGATCGACCGCCGCGCAGAACACAACTTTTGGCAGGGTGGCCACCACGGCCTCCTGAAGCTCGGGCAACAGACGATCGGCGAGCGCCAGGAACCGCGTCGTGTACTGCACTGGATCGCTTCCGGCCACAGGCTGATAGCGCTCGTCGAACAGATCGTCCAGTGTGAGTTGACCCGTGGCCACGGCCTGCTCGAAGAGTGCCGAGATCTCGCGCGCCATTTCCATGCCCCGCTCGATATACGGTGTATCGACCGTCTGCACTCCACACGAGGCAGTGAGCTCGATCATCGATTCAGACACACCCAGCATGGCGCTGGTTCGCTCACGTGCCAAAGCCAGGGAACGCGCGGTCTGATCGACCTGAGATGACAAGGCGCGCACCGACTCGAGCACGGATGCACAGCTCGATACATTCTGATCGGCTGCCACCGAGATTTCGCCAGCCGATGCCTCAGCCCGTCCCAGGGCCGCATGGAAGGCACTGTCAGTACCGGCGTCATGACGAATCTCGCGCGAGAGCTCGTCGATGCGCCGATCCAGCTGGGTGACCGTGCCCATGATCAGCTTGGAGGACTGTTCCACCTTGGCGGCCAGGTCCTTGACCGCATCGGCTACCACGGCGAAACCGCGCCCGGCATCGCCGGCTCGCTTGGCCTCGACCGAAGCATTGAACGCGACCAGCCGGGTCTGCAGCGCAATCTGCGTGATTTCCGCGGCCGCCTGCGAGACCTCACGAAGAGTCTGCATGGCACCCGCAACACCCTGCCCAACACTCACCACAGCCTCTCTGGCCTCTTGCACCGCCTGGCGGTTCGCTTCTGCGGCCTGTGCAATCGCACGATTGGCACTGTGAATGCCGTCCATATCGGACGACAGCTGGCGGCAACCTTCGCTTTGCAGCGCGCCGGTGGCCGCCAGATCATCGATCGTGCCACTCACCTCGGCAGCCTCGCGACCCAGCGAGCCAGCCAGTCGGGACACCTGGACGAGCTGGCTTGAATCCAGCACGACCGGCGCAGCGTGCGCGGCGCCGTCTGCCGGGACAATCTCGGCCTGAGTGTTGCCGCGTAATTTCCGGATCAGCGAGGGAATCATCTGAACACCTTCCAGTTCTGGCTACCAGCCCTTGAGTTTCGAACGCAGCCGCGACACCGCCTGCGCGTGCAACTGACAGACCCGCGACTCGGTCACACCCAGCACGGCACCGATCTCCTTGAGGTTCATGTCGTGTTCGTAGTACATGCCCATCACCTGCTTTTCCCGCTCGGGCAGGTTCTCGATGGCAGCGATCAAAGCGCTCCTGAAACGGGTATCGCCCAGGACATTCGAGGGCTCCGAGCGTTCATCACCCAGGTGACGATCAAGAAATCCGTCCTCGGAATCTGCGCCACCGAGTTCATCGAGATACACCAGCTGCGCGCCACGGGCTTCACCGAGCAGCTGCTGGTAGTCGGTCAGATTCAATCCCATTTCCGCAGCCACTTCGGTTTCGTTGGCCGATCGCTTCAGTCGCTGCTCGACTGCATGGATTGCGGTGTCGATGCTGCGCTGGCTGCGCCTGACAGAGCGCGGCAGCCAGTCACCGCCACGCAGCTCATCGATCATCGCCCCCCGGATACGCTGGGTTGCAAAGGTCTCGAACTGTGCGCCATGGCCGGTTTCGTAGCGGGAGAGTGCATCCATGAGGCCGATCATGCCCGCCTGAACCAGATCGTCGAGTTCGACATTCGACGGCAACCTCGCAATCATCTGCGAGGCCAGCTTTCGCACCAGCGGTGCGTAATGCTTCACGGCAGCCGAGCGATCAAGGGTTCCGCGCGCGGTGTACATCGTTGATCCTTCCTTCAATGCGACAGACACGGGGCCCTCCCGAGTGAACGCTTGCAGGCCCAGTCAGCCAGATCGTCCGCGAGACGCCGATAGCCCCCGGGGACGGCCGCCGCAGGCGCTGCGCCGCCGAAGGCCAGATCGATGCCCAGAAACCGCGAAGCCGCCTGAGCCAGTCGTTCATGGCCGTTGCGAGCCGAAGCGCTTGAACTGCCGCGTTCGAACAGGGTACACACCTCTCGCACCGATCCAAAGCCGACCATCGCCTTGATGCGCGCATAGGCGGTCGCAATCGCCTCGGGTCCGGCACCAGCCAGCACCACAGCCTCGCTAACCGGCAGGTTCAGGCCTCTGACCAGCCTTCGATCGTCGACCGCCACCAGAGTCAGATCAACCTGCTCGCACACTGAATCGAGCAAGCGCAGATCGGGCCCGAGTTGCAGGGTGTGGCGCGCCATCAGGCCGTTGCGGTGACGCCCTTGGGCGAGCTGTGCGAGCTCCTGGTCGAAATCACTCACCAGCGCGATGCGCAGGCCGCCATCACACAGCGACTGCGCCAGCCTGGAGACGAAACCCGGATGCTCCCCGGCGCCGGCCACCGGCAACAGCCGACCGCCTGCAGGGTTCATCGAGCGGCGCAGACCGCTGGCCTGATCCTGGCCGTGATCAAGCATGAGCGGTCTCTGTCGAATTAGACGATGCCACACCGAACACAGTCGGCAGGCTCTCTGATTCCAGCCCGAAAGCACCCGCGCGCGCGCCATGCAGGGCGCGACGCAACAGTTTGTCAGCGTCGGCCTGCTGCCAGTCTTCCGGCACACGCTGGCCATCGCACATGCCCAGCAGCGGCAGGCGATGTCGCAGCAGGCAATCGATTGCACCACCGAGGCGGGCGGCTTCATCGAGCTTGGTCAGGATCACACCGTCTGCCTCGGAGGCCTGATAGGCACGCAGCGACTCATCGATCGACTCGGCCTGGGCGGCACAACTGGCCACCACCACATGACGCACCTCCGATCGCGGCAGCATCGACAGCAGGTTGCCAATGCGCTCATCGCGATGACCCATGCCCACGGTATCGATCAGCACAAGCTGGCGACTGTCGCGCAGGCGAAGCAGGTCATGCAAAGCAGCGGCATCATGCGCTATGTGCACCGGGACATTCAGAATCCGGCCAAAGGCGCGCAGCTGATCGTGCGCGCCCAGCCGGTAGGTATCAACCGTGATCAGAGAGACCGCCTTCGGCCCATAACGCAGCACCTGTTGCGCGGCGATCTTGGCTGTGGTCGTGGTCTTGCCCACGCCGGTCGGACCGATCAACGCAAACACACCGCCCGACTCGAAGGTCTCGAGCTGGGGCACACAGCGCAAATTGCGAGCCAGAACCTTCGACAGCCACACGGTGGCTTGTGCGCCCGAATAATCGGCAGGCAGTCGGCTGACCACCGAGCGGGCGAGCTTCAGAGAAAAGCCCGCCTCCACCATCGTGCGCAGCAACTGGGCCTGGACAGGACTGCGTGCCACCTCGTCGAACCAGCGCATCGAATCGAACTGATTCGAGATCAGGCTCTTGAGTGATTGCAATTCGGCCATCAGTGCATCCGATGATGGGCTGGACATCACTGCGGCGGGCGGCGGTGTCCGATTGACCGGGGCGGCCGCGGGATGAGTCACTTTCGCGCGCGGCGAAACGATCTGTGCCTTTGCACGCGTGGGCTCCGGGCTTGGGACTGGGGCTGGGGCTGGGGCTGCTGACTGACGGCCGCGTTCGCGCAGGCGCTGTCGCACATAGTCCTGGAACGAGACCGTGCTCATCGGCGGAGGCGTTCGCCCTGACTGAGCTGGCAAGGTTGCAGCCTGAAACACCGACTCCTCCTGCGACATCTCATCCAGGCTCGGGGCAAACAGAGTGGGCGGATTGTCGAACGCATTGGACAGGTCGGCAACGCCATCAGGCACTGCGGCGAGCATCTCGACACCCTCGGCACAGGGCCGATTAGCGAGCACCAGCGCGTCCGGCCCGAGCTCTTCGCGCAGCATCCGCAATGCGTCGCGCGCAGTTCTGCCGATGAATCGCTTCACGTTCATGTTGCCTCTCCAATGATCCGGCCGATCCGGATCGAATGCGTATCAGGGATCTCTGCATGGCCCAGCACCCGCAACCGGGGCGCGCCTTTTCTGAGCAGACGTGCGACCGGCACTCGAATCCGATCGGGAACCAGCAGGCACGCTGGCAAGCCGACCATCTCCTGGCGCCCGGCGGCCTCGCTTGTGGCTTTGACCACCAGGTCTGCCACACCGGGTTCGAGTGCGCCCACCGCACCCGGTGACAGCGCCTGTGCGAGCAGGTTCTCCAGGTTCGGGTCGAAGGCAATCACCTCGAGGTCGCGAGCCGGGCCATAGATCTGGTCGACGATCGCCGGCGCCAGCGCCACACGCACCTCGCGGGTCAGATCGGTCGGATCCTGCGTACGGGCCGCGTTCTCGCCGAGACACTCGACGATGGTTCTGAGGTCACGGATATGGATCGATTCATCCAGGAGGTTTTGCAGCACCTTCTGCAATGCGGACAGCGGCAATTGTTTGGGCACCACCTCTTCGGCGAGCTTGCCGGCGAAGCGGGTCAGATGATCAAGCAACTGCTGAACCTCGGTGCGCCCCAGCAACTTGCTGGCATGCACGCCCATCAGGTGGTTCAGGTGCGTGGCGATCACCGTTGCTGCATCGACCACGGTGTAGCCACCCATCTGCGCTGCATCGCGTTGTGACTCGTCGATCCAGGTGGCCGGCAGACCAAAGGCCGGATCGGCTGTGACCGGCCCCGGCAACTGCAGCATTGCATGGCCGGGATTGATCGCCAGCAGCTTGTCGGGGAACGCCTCGCCTTCGCCGACCACCGCGCCTTTGAGCGTGATCCGATAACCATTGGGGCGCAGCTCCAGGTTGTCCTTGATATGCACCGCGGGCGGCAGAAAGCCGACCTCACCGGCAAACTTCTTGCGCACGCCCTTGATCCGGGTGAGCAGGTCGCTGGCTTCGTTGCGCTCGATGAGCGTGATGAGGCGATAGCCGACTTCGAGGCCGAGAATGTCGACCGGCACCACATCCTCCCAACTCGCTTCGTTGTTCTGCACCGGACCGGTGGTCGCTTCGGGCGGAGCGCTGGCCTGCGCCGCTTCGAGCCTCTGGCGCTTGGACAAGGCCCAGGCAGCCCATCCGCAGGCACCTGCGAGCAACAGAAACGCCACATGCGGCATACCCGGGATCACGCCCAGCAGCGCCATGACACCCCCGCTGAGGCCCAGCGCATTGGGCATCGAGAACAGCTGCTTACCCACCTGTCCGCCGATGTCGTCTTCGTCGCCCACTCGGGAGACGATCAGACCGGCCGCCAGCGAAATGATCAGCGACGGAATCTGCGCAACCAGCGCATCACCCACCGCAAGCAGCACATAGTTGGACAGCGCACGCTCGATCGGCAGGTTGTGCTGGATCAGACCGATCGCCAATCCGCCGATGATGTTGATCGCGAGAATCAGCATCGCCGCGATCGCATCGCCGCGAACGAACTTCGAAGCACCGTCCATCGATCCGAAAAAGTCGGCTTCCTGCCCGACTTCGAGCCGTCGTCTGCGCGCGTCCTTTTCATCGATGAGACCGGCGTTCAGGTCGGCATCGATCGCCATCTGCTTGCCGGGCATCGCATCCAGTGCAAAGCGTGCAGACACCTCGGCAATCCGTCCGGCACCTTTGGTGACCACCACGAAATTGATGACCGTCAGGATCGAAAAGACAATCAGGCCGACCGCGAAGTTGCCACCGATCAGGAAATGGGCGAATGACTCGATCACCTTGCCCGCCGCATCGGTGCCGGTGTGACCGTGCATCAGAATGGCGCGGGTGGAGGCAACATTCAGTCCCAGCCTCAGCATCGTTGTGAGCAGCAGCACGGTCGGGAAGGCCGAGAAGCTGAGCGGCTTGACCGTATAGGCCGACACCATCAGCACGATCAGTGCGACCGCGATGTTGAAGGTGAAGAACACATCAAGCAAAAAAGCCGGCAGCGGCAACACCAGCATCGCCAGCAGCAGCAGGATCAGGACCGGCGCGCCCAGCGCACCCACAGCAGGCAGGGGAAACGGCAACCATGATGGCTGGTATCGGCTGTTCATCGTGCGCCCTCCTGCAGCGGATCAAGACCATCAGGCACCTGGATTCCAGGCTCGCGCGGCGGCCCGCCGCGACCTGCGGAAAACTGCTGGAGCTGGTAGACCCAGGCCAGGACCTGAGCGACTGCCGAATACAGCGCAGCCGGAATTTCCTGGTCGATTTCGACATGCCGATACAAGGCCCGGGCTAGCGGCGGTGCTTCGAGCATCGGCACATTCGACTCGGCCGCCAGCTCGCGGATCCGTGCGGCCAGCAGATCGGCCCCCTTGGCCACCACGCGCGGTGCGCCCATGGCGCCCTCGTCGTACTTGAGCGCCACCGCAAAGTGCGTCGGGTTGGTCACGACCACATTGGCCTGTGCCACTGCAGCCAGCATCCGGCCTCGCGACATCTCCCGCTGACGCTGGCGCAGCTTCGCCTTGACCTGCGGGTCGCCCTCGGATTCGCGGTTCTCCTGACGCGCTTCCTGCGGCGTCATCATCAGGTCCTTGCGATGACGAAAGATCTGCAAGGGACCATCGATCAGCGCTGCCACCAGCACCACACCGAACACGGACAGCAGACCCGCCTTAAGGTCTGATCCAGCGGCTGCGAGCGCTGCGGGCAGCGGCATGCCGGCATAGCTGGCGAATCGATGAAGACCCCCACTGATGACCCAGAACCCCACGAGACCGACTGCCAGCGCGATCAGCGCCAGCTTGCCGAAATCGATCAGCGACTTCATCGAAAAAATTCGACCCAGCCCGGCCATCGGATCGATCCGGGACAGATCAGGCGTGATCGGCTTGAGGGTGAAGACCAGTCCGCCGACCACGAGGGTGGCCAGCATGGCCGCGGCAATCGGCGCCACCAGAATCGGCATCACCGCCACAAAGGCCTCCCAGGCCTGGGAGGCAGCGCCGTTCAGTGCCAGCTGCGGATCACGGGTTACTGACCGGTCAAAGCGCAGGGAGCCGCGTAACAGCGCCATGCACCGATCGGCAAAGGCCGGGCCGTACAGTGCAACCGTCATAAATGCGGCCAGCAACGACGCGGCATGAGCGGCTTCGCGCGAACGGGGAATCTGCCCGTCTTCACGTGCCTTGGCCAGCTTCCGCTCGGATGCGGGTAACTGCCGTTCGTCGCGATCTTCTGAAGATTCCGCCATGGCTGCCGATAGCCCTCCGTAGGGGCATTGTGTGCCTGCGCCGGATCGCAGAACCCTCAAAAAAGGGGCTCAATGCCCCGCTTCTTCGTGCCGGTCAGCCTCTTGAGCGAAGAGGCGAAATGGCAGTGCACTAATTCCCGCTGGTGGCCTTAGGACTGGTCTGGCTTGCGGCTTCGCCTGAGGCTGCGGGCAATGACAATTGCCCGCTTCGAACCAGGGCACTTTCAACCGCCTCGACCGATCCTGCCTGCGGGTCCGTGCCATTGAGCAAGCGCTGCTCAGCCGACTTGTTCATCACCAGAATCGAGATGCGCCGGTTGATCGGGGCATTCGGTGCTGCCGCATCCAGCGGCATGACCGCCGCCAGTCCCACGACGCGTAAAACCTTGCGTTCATCGATCCCGGCTGCGATCAGCTCACGCCTGGACGCATTGGCGCGGTCAGCCGAGAGCTCCCAATTCGAATAGCCCCGCTCACCGCCCGAGAACGGTGCTGCATCGGTGTGCCCTGTCAGGGTGATGCGCGAGTCGACTTCATTGAGCACCCGCGCAATCTCGCCAAGCAGCTCACGCATGTAGGGTTTGACCACTGCTGCACCGGAATCAAACATCGGGCGGTTCTGGTCATCAACGATCTGGATTCGCAGTCCCTCGGTCGTGACTTCCATCCGCACCTGCGAGCGCAACTCGCGCAGCTTCGGGTTGCGCTCAATCGCCTCCTCGACCTTGGCCTTGACCCGCTTGGCCTGGGCCTCAGCCCGCTGCGCATCGGCCGGCATCGCCTGCAGATTGACGTTGCGGTGCGTCTGCTCGACATCGCCTCGCTTGACCTGACCCACCGTGCGGGTGAGGTCCTCGCCGCCGCCCTTGATCACACTTGAGCTGTCGCCCGAGCCGGATCCGCCTGAAAGCGCCACCTTCAGCGGGGTGTTGAAGTGGTCGGCGATGCCCTGCAAGTCGCCCTTGGTGGTCGAGCCAAGAAGCCACATCAGCAGGAAGAAGGCCATCATCGCCGTCACGAAGTCGGCATAGGCCACCTTCCACGCACCACCGTGATGACCACCGGCCATCACCTTGCGCTTCTTAATGATTATTGGCCGTACGGCCTCTTCGTCAGCCATGACCTTAGGCTGCCGGCTTGTTACGCAACACGGCCTCTAGATCCTTGAAGTTGGGACGTACACTGCTGAACAGCAGCTTGCGGGCAAACTCCACGGCAACCGGCGGCGGATAGCCACGCACGCTGGCCACCAAGGCCATCTTCACCACTTCAAAGGCTTTGCCTTCGTCATTGGCCTTGCCTTCCATCGCGGCAGCAATAGGGCCCACAACGCCATAGGCCACCAGAATGCCCAGGAAGGTGCCCACCAGCGCCGCACCCACCCGGTGACCGATCTCTGTGGTGCTGGCGCCATCGATGTGCGCCATGGTGGACACGATGCCCAACACCGCCGCCACGATGCCGAAGCCGGGTAGCGCGTCGGCCACCTTTTGCACGGCATGAGCCGGTTCGGCCGCTTCATGGTGATGGGTTTCCAGCTCATATTCGAGCAGGCTTTCAAGTTCGTGCGGGTCAAGGTTGCCGCCGGAGATCAGGCGCAAGCAGTCGGTGATGAACTCCAGCATGTGGTGGTCGCCCATCACAACGGGGTACTTCTGGAAAATATCGCTCTTCTCAGGCTCTTCAACGTGCTTTTCCAGCGCCAGCACGCCATCTTTTCGCGCCATGACCAGAATGTCGTAAATGAGCTTGAGCAACTGGATGTATTCTTGGCGCCCGTAACGGGGACCCTTGAGCAATCCCAGCGCGCCGGTGAAGCCGTCTTTGACGACCTTTATGGGATTGCTGATAAGGAACGCACCCAGAGCCGCGCCGCAAATGGTCACGATCTCGAACGGATGCCACAGCAGCAACAGGCTGCTGCCTTCAATAACGAAGGGCCCGAGCACACTAGCAAAGACGACGACCGTACCAATGATTGCGAGCACGAAACACCCTCTAAAAGTTGAGCAGCTGGCGGACCGGTCAGGCCACTGCTATCGAAGGCGAGTATGGGTGAGCC
>Ga0209598_10001768_pt1 | contig 17369 bp, 15 predicted proteins | sample M_140807_EF_Meta_FD_187317 | JGI IMG/M metagenome (GOLD analysis project Ga0209598, IMG submission 187317) | Freshwater microbial communities from Lake Montjoie, Canada to study carbon cycling - M_140807_EF_MetaG (SPAdes) (version 2) | ecosystem: Environmental > Aquatic > Freshwater > Lake...
ATAATCAGCACCACGCCACGAGTAGATCGCTTGAGCGTCATCTCCCACCGCCAACAGGTTACGATGTCTGGCTGACAATAAATCAATAAACTTGGACTGCAGCGGATTCGTATCCTGATATTCGTCTACGAGTACGAATTGAAATTTTCTCTGATAAATATCGGCAATGGCAGGATGGCTTTCCAGAAGGGTGGCGGTGGCAGAGAGTAGGTCATCGAAGTCCAGCGCGTTAGCCTCCAATTTGCGCTTCGTGTACGCCTCGCCGGCGCGCGTTATCAGCTCCGCCCACTCCTCCAAATGCGCAAACTTTTCCTTAATTACCGCTCCAACGGGTTGCCCCACATTCACCGCGTAGCTAAGGACATTTCCGACAACGGCCGGCTTCATGGGCAACTCCGACACCTTCCCACCCTGCAAAGCCAAGAGCACTCCCTGCAACAGTTCGTCCGCGTCCTCGCGGTCCATGACGGTAAATCCGTCCACATAGCCCGCCTCGCTAGGATGCCGTCGCAAAATGCGATTCCCCAACGAGTGGAAGGTCCCGCCCCAAAGTTCGCTCAAGTCATGAGGAACTAATGCAGCCACCCTTTCGAGCATTTCCCGGGAAGCTTTGTTCGTGAAGGTCAGGAGCAAAATTTGCGAGGGGTCCACTCCGTTTTCCAAGAGATAAGCGACTCGAAATGTCAGTGTTCGCGTCTTGCCTGAGCCCGCTCCAGCAAGAACCAGCGTAGGCCCCGGCGGAGAAGTCACCGCCGCAAGCTGTTGTGCATTCAATTCTTGCGCAAAATTAATGCGCGGCATTTCGACCACCGGTCGACGGATGACATATTCGCGAGCCATAAATTATTGGCTTCCTTTCCTCTCGGGCAAACCACGCAACACCAGGCCTCGAAAAGCCGCTCCGGTACGGAAGGTTGCCACACCAAGCGGTCGAGACAACTCGATCTCACCAGCGCGCAACGCCAGCGTCTTGCCCTGTGTATTGACGTCAGCGATTCGCTCTTCGTCGAGCCACGCTTGTACGCGAGTAGGTTCGACCCGAATGCGAATTTTGTACCAGCGAAAGTCGGTAAAGGTACGGGTTAAAGTAGTCTCGTTCATCGAGGCATCCCGCCCGTTGATCGAAGAAATCCCAACTGTGGCTCCGCCCCAACCCCCAAGAATTAAAGAAAGATGATTCTCACCTACGGGAAAAGTTACTCCGCAAAAGAAGTCCAGACCCGAGCGGCGCTGTGCCTCCAATTCAAACTCATAATTTTCTTTTGGAGCCGACTTGGTCCAGTGGACGCCGCTAAGTTCTTCTCCCGAATCTACCATGAGCACGCCGTTTTCCACGTAAGCCTCGCCGCCGCCTCCGAAATCCGTGCGTTTCCAGTTTCCCAGAGCTTTGCCATCAAACAGGATCTGCTCTGAAGCGGGGGAAGACGGAGCCTCGTGTGTGGCAGCTTTTTCCTCGGCTCGCGCCGGACAGGGCCACAGACTCACGGCGGATACACTGAACGCAAGGCAAAGAAGCGGTTTCACGAAAGTAGATTTTTGCACACCTACCCTATCCCTGCAGACCGCCGATTTCGCCAGCCAAAAGCGCAGGTCCCATTGCCTGCAATACGCTCAAACGCGGCGGACCTGCCGAACCGCCTCGTAAAGCACGATCCCTACGGATGTGGCCAAGTTCAAGCTTCGCGTCTCAGCAGCCATCGGGATCGTGATGCAGCGCTCCGGTTGCGCCTCTAAAAGAGCGTTAGGAAGGCCCCGTGTTTCTCTGCCGAAAACGAGGTAGTCGTCGTCCTCAAATTTCACATCCCAGTAGCAGCGTTCGGTCTTGGTCGTCGCGAACCAGAAGCGTTTCCCTTGAGGTTGAGCCGCGAGGAAGGCCTCCCAGCTTGGCCAATGACGCACCTCCACCAGCGCCCAATAATCAAGCCCAGCTCGCTTAAGCAGCCGATCATCCAGCGAGAATCCGAGAGGTTCGATCAAATGCAGCACGCTCCCTGTGGCCAGACACAGCCTGCCAATATTGCCCGTGTTGGGGGGAATCTCCGGTTCAACCAAGACAACGTGCATCATAGATGGGAATGCTGCCTGAGAATGCGGACCATTGCCAATCACCATGCGAAATGGCGTGAGTCCTGCTTAACCTACCGCGTGGAGTCGCCGCGCCTGCCAGAATGGAATCCGCGTCCTGTTTACCTCAGCCTTTTAATCGGTCTGAGCGCGGTCACCCTTGTTCAGACGCTGTGCAGCCTCGGTTTACTTTCGGTTGCTTTGCCGGCGAATTTCGATGGCCTCGGTTTGAGTGGGCGCAACTCGGACGTGCTGCTGTTGTTGCCCTTGGCGTGGGGGATGGCTTGGGTTGAGCTGGCCGTGGAATCTCGGATCTGGAGAGGCACGGTTCTTTGCGGTGCAATGCTGCAAGTGATTCTCGCCACATTTCTGAGCGCGCGTTACGGCCGCACCTTTCACCCAATGCCGCCCGCCCTTTGCCTCCTCCTTGCATGGGGCGTCCCAGAATGCTTGCGCCAGTGGGGTGGACTGCTTCAGCTACCCGCGAATTTAGATGCCCACTTCGACAACTCGAGCGAGAGCCAGAAGCCTCCACAAACTGCTCCGCTTTACGTTGAGTCCCCAGCCGCCGACCTTGAGCAGGGTGTCACGCATCCAGATATTGCGCCTATTCGCGTGAACGCGACCATTCTGCACTGCGCGATTGTGAATCACGCGCAACTGGCAGAAAGCCTGCAACCCGCGCAATGCGCCTCATTCCTCAATCGCCTGCTAACGCTCTGCACGGAAACCACTCAAGCCTACCAAGGCGTTCCAGTTCGCGCCGATGGCGAGGCGTTTCGTGCCGCATTCTGCCCATTGCTGGGCGCCGAAGAACACCCAGAAGCCGCCCTCCAAGCGGCTGCAGCCATCCGGCAACGTCTGGTGAGCCTTAGCCATGAATGCGAAGTAAAGTTTGGTCATGAATTGGATCTGCGCATCGGGGTTAGCACTGGAGAAATCCTTTTGACTACCCTGACGAAAGACGGCCAGAGCATCACAGGTTTGGGAGAGGCGGCTGATTGGGCGCAGAAGCTCGCCTTTGCAAACACGCTTTACGGCTCACGCATTTTGATCAGCGCCCGAACTGGCCTACTCGGTGGCCACTCTGTGGAGCGGCGTCCCATCGACTTGCTCCAACGCCACCTGCCGCCCCATCCGCCAGAGGACGTTTTCGAACTTGTCGCACTCCAAAACACACTGGACGCCTCCACCATGGCCCGCCTCGCGCAGTACCGAAAAGGTGTGGCGCAGTTCCGAGCACGCCATTGGGATGCTGCTCGGACTTTGCTGCTCGCCGCTCGCCCGCAGGATCGTTCCGACGAGGCGCTCGAGTTGCTGCTTCAACGCATTGCTGAAAACGAAGCGCGTGCTCCAATCCCCAACCGCACGGATGATGCCGTCGGGCGTAGATGAAACGCGCACAGTACCCAGCTCCCCTCCAGAGGCTTGTTGCTGAACTCAAGCGATTGCCGGGCATTGGGGCACGCAGCGCCGAACGTATCGCCCTCTGGATGATTCAATCCCCAGATGCGCACCCTGAATCGCTCGGACGCGCTATCCAAGAAGTTAAAGCGTCTGTGCACGCGTGTTCGCAATGCGGCTTTTTTACAGACTCCGATCCCTGCCAAATGTGCACCGATCCGAGCCGAGATCCGCATCTTTTATGTGTGGTGGAACAACCGACCGACGTTCTGCCGATGGAACGATCTGGTGCTTTTCACGGTCTTTACCATGCCTTGGGAGGAAAGATTTCGCCACTGGACCACATCGGGCCAGAGGCGTTGCGAATTCCCTCATTACTCGACCGGCTCAAAACGCAGATGCCCAACGAGATCGTCTTGGCTTTGGGGGTTGATGTGGAGGGGGAAGCCACGGCCCATTATTTGGCAAATTTACTGCGCGAATACCCCGTTAAAATTACGCGTCTGGCTCAGGGGCTTCCAGCCGGCTCGGGCCTAGAATACGCCGACGAACTCACGCTCAGCCGGGCCCTGAGTGGACGTGTGCCCATGAGCGATAACTAACTCGATTTTCCCCACTTTCGCACCCCCATGTTTCGCACTCGTTTTTCCATCCCTGGCACCGCGCCCGCAACTCTTTCGGTGCCCGAAGACGTATCCAATGCCCCCCCACGGATGCGTTTCACTCACTACAGCCAAGACACGCTGGAGGAGCAGGAGGTGACCTCCGTTTCGATGTTGCCGCCCATTCCCACGGACGGATCTGTGCTCTGGGTGGAGTTGGATGGCCTCACCGATCTTGGCCTCCTTCAAGACTTGGGAAAGGCGTTTGATCTTCACCCCCTCGCATTGGAAGACGTCCTCAATCTCGGTCAACGCCCCAAGGTGGAGCCTTACGAAAACCACCTCTTCATTGTTTCTCAAATGATGTCAGGGGAGGAAGATGGAGCGGTTTCCCGTGAGCAAGTCTCGATTTTTCTCGGTCACAGCTTTCTCCTGAGTATCGAGGAAGACCCCTCCACGGACACTTTTCAATTGGTCCACCACCGACTTCGTACCGCGCGCGGGCTCATTCGCAAACAGGGTGCCGACTACTTAGCCTACGCGCTTATGGACGCTATTGTGGACCACAAGTTTCCGCTTTTGGAAAGGTTGGGCGAAGCACTCGATGAACTCGACGATCACGTGGTGAGTAATCCTTCTATCTCACAAGTCCACCAACTGCACGACTGCAAGCGCTTGCTGGCTCATTTGCGCCGCTTTGTTTGGCCTGAACGTGAGGTGATCAGCGCTTTGTTGCATGATGAAAGTGGAATTGTGCGTCGCGAGACAAAGATTTATCTGCGGGATTGCTACGATCATACCGTCCAAATTATGGATCTCATAGAAAGTTACCGTGACGTGGCCACGGCAAACATGGATATGTATCTCTCGGCCGTCGGCATGCGAACCAATGAAATCATGCGGGTATTGACCGTGATTTCCTCAATTTTCATACCACTGACGTTTTTAGCAGGCATTTGGGGTATGAACTTTCAGTCGGCTGAGGGTGACAAAGCAATGCCTTGGAACATGCCAGAGCTTCATCATCCTTTAGGCTATGCCGGTTGCTTGCTTCTTATGCTGACGATCGCCCTAGTTCAGGTGTTTTATTTCAAAAGAAAAAAGTGGCTTTAACATCCTCAGTTTCATTTTCTCTTCTCCCCTAATTTTTGTCTCTGTTTCAATGCTTTCCGTAGTCATTCCATTATTTAACGAAGAGGACAATGTCGCCCCGCTTTGCGAAGAGATCGCGCAAGCTCTCAGCGGGCACCATTATGAGATCGTTCTGGTTGATGATAAATCCAGTGACCAAACCCTCTCTCGAATTCCAGTTCAGCCTCACATCCGTGTGATTAAGTTTTCTAAAAACACAGGACAAAGTGGAGCCATGTATTCCGGCATTCAGGCTGCCCAGGGAGACGTTTTAATTTTGATGGACGGGGACCGTCAAAATGATCCAGCAGACATCCCAAAACTCCTTGCCCGTTTGGAACAAGGCTTTGATCTGGTGTGCGGCTATCGCGCGTCCCGTAAGGATACACTTTCCAAGCGACTCACCTCCCGTTTCGCCAACGCAATCCGCTCTCGTTTCACTCGCGATGGCGTGCGCGACACTGGGTGCACCCTGAAAGTGATGCGACGCGAATGTCGCGAAGCACTGCTCCCCTTCAACGGAATGCACCGCTTCATTCCCGCTTTAATTAAGGGAATGGGCTTCCGAATCACAGAATTACCAGTCCACCACCGCCCCAGAGTTGCCGGAGTGAGCAAGTACGGCTTCGGCAATCGAGCACTGCGCGCCACCACCGACATGTTTGCCGTGCGCTGGCTGCTCTCGCGACAGATTCAGATTAAGATCCTCTCCGAGTGAGGGTCGCTGTGAAGCCCCCCTTGCTCGCCTCCGTAGACCAGAGGCCGCGGTGGCTTCATTTTGAATCACAATTTCCTCCAAAAAGCTCGGCAATTTGAAGCTATGAAACGCTTACACCCCCTTCTCTGCCTGATCCTTTTCACCGCTTCCCTTCATGCGGATGACAACTCGGTTCGTAAGAATATCCGCAAAATCCGCCGAGCATTTTTGGATGTCCTCGAACTGGTCCCCACCTCCGAAGAGGTGGATTGGTATGTTGTCTATAATCAGAACGGTTACGAAATGGCCGCCGATTATCTTGCTACCCATGCGCCCCCTGACAAAGCTACTTACACGCGTGAACTATTGTTGAATCCGACCTATTGGGGACGCGAAGATGAGTTGCTCGATAAAAGCGTGATTGAGAAGAATGTAGTTTATTTATCGGGTCTTTCTAAAACCGATTTCTCTCCTCAAAATGTGGAATTAGGGAAGGAGCTTTTGATCAAACAAGCGCTACTCGCAAGTGACGACAACGCTGCGAATACAATCGATTATCTGGTGAATGAACTCACTTGCAGGCCAGCGACATTGGGAGAGGCGAATGATTTGTTACAACTCTTCGCCAAAGTGAGTTTAAAAGCCGATGAAATGGATGCTTGGAAAACCGTGTTAGCTCATATTTTTGAACTACACGATTGCAAATACAAATAGCAGAACGACTGCTCCATTTACAGCTCCCCACCGGGTTTTCACTTCCGAGATATTTGGCACGCCTTGGGCCTGAAAATCTCAATTTGCGAAGCGTTACCTCGGCTTCTCACCGCAAGCTCGCTGCCGTCAGTACTCCAGAAAACTCTGTCGGCAAACTCGAAAAAACCAAACTCCTCCCGCATTAGCTCCGTATTAAGGTCCCAAATCCGCACGCTCCTATCCTCCGAAGAGGCCGTGGCAACCAGCGGAAGACTAGGGTGCCACGCGACCGAACAGACGGCCTCGTCGTGCACACGTAGCACCCGTTGCACAGCTAGAGTTCGGCCATCGCGGATCCGTAGCATTTTATCACTGCCCCCCTCCGCAATCTGGGTGCCGTCAGGGGAAGCCGAAAGCGCTCTCGCATAGGGCGCCGCAACGAAACACCTGCGGCTGCCGTCCTCCGCGTTCCAAAGCAACAGCGAGCGCTCAGCGGCTAATCCTCCAGCATCTTTGCTCCCCTCGAGACTGACGATTTCCACAACGTGAGAGTTTCCCACCCAGCGAGGCATTCTTTCATTGAACTCGGGGTCTAACACTCCACTACGGTCCAATTTCCACGAAGGCTTCACGGGATCTACCGCCAGAATCATGTCTCCAGCCCAAATGCGTTCTCCATTCGGGCTGAGATGACCATGTCCCCCGAGTGGCTTAGTCGGAGGAAGAGGGATTTCGGTTAGAACTTCTGAGTTCATCCGGAATAATCTGAGCAACTCCTTGTTAGCATCCTCGCCCTCTCCGTAAATAGTCGTGCAGATTAGTTCTCCACTTTGGTCGCTCGTAACCACAGGGCCGTAGCGTTTTTTGAGGCCAAACAGATGGGTTAAAGAAAACGGCATTGCCTTCGCGTGAGTATTCCCGATGCCGACTCCCACACCCCAACCCACTTTGCCTGACACACGAAATGCACCAGCCACAAAATCTGGCCTTTTGAGAAAAACGAAGCTGTCTCCCTTTGTCTCTGATTCTATTGGCAAAACCTTTTCCCCATGCCCAGAGGGAAAGCTCCACACTTTCATTTGAGTCCCCCTTGTAACCACAAACTGACCTGCTTTGGGAATTGCCACAATCGCCCAGCGCGCGCTGTCAGGGGTTCGTCCACTGTCCGTGCCCGTTGAAACTGGGACAGAACGCAATAAATCTCCGGTATCGACGTTCCAGAACTGGAGAATTCCGAACTGTGGAGATTGTTCGGCAATCACTCCTAAAACGTTTTGTTCCGGGAGATAGGCAATTTCCCCATTGAACGAAGCGCCCGCGGGAAGCGGGAATTTTGCCACGAACTTCCCCCCTTCCGCTTCCATATTAAAACAGTAGCCATTTCGCACAAAAAAAACAGACGCCCAAGAGGGATTGGCAATATTGATGTTTTTCCATCCGCCAAGCTTTGCCTGAGGCGAAGATCGCAAAACTTTTCCCGTCCAAGGGTCTCGCTGAGAAATACCCTCACGGTCAGTGCAGACCATGGCGTTATTCCCCTTGTTAGAAAATCCAGCGATAGCATGGCACTTTTGTGTACCACTCCACAGCAAGGTGCCTTGCCAAGCGTCGAACATATAAAAGCCAACTTCCTGAGAGGAACTCATTAGCAGCAAGTTCCCATCAGGACTGAAGACAAGCCGTCCGCGAAAGCCCAACTCTGTATCTTCGGGCATCATGAAAGAGCACTGAGTCTGGCCATCAGCGAGGTTAAACACCTCCAAATTTTGGGAGCCAATCCTTGGAGGTGAAGGTTCCGAGATTTGGCGATGCACCGCAACGCGTTTGCCGTCTTGGGAAACCGCGAGACAATTTTTCAGCCCATTGGGATCAATGCGGAATAGGTCAGTCACGGCCCCTGTGGAAAGATCCAGTAAACGAATCCAACCGTTGGATTGAAGCGTCACCAATAAATTCTTGTTGAGCGGATGCGGCACACAATCTCTCCAAACACTCACCCCCCTTGAATCAAACGTTTTAGTGGAGGTGTTGAGCTTTTGGTTGAGGTAACGCCAGGGTTGCTCGCGCAGATCCTCTGGAACCCGCGCCAAAGCACTTTGCATTTCCATTCCGTGCGCCTGATCTTCTGCCACGCTTGCAAGCGAGAGCTGAGCTCCCGCCTCTAAAACACGCGCGGCCTCTTTTTCCTCCAAAACTCGCGTGGCATTCGCTCGGGCGATACCCGCCTGTTTGTGAGCTTCTTGCGTGATCACCTTGGCCTCCTGCTCACTGAGCAGCGCTCTTTGCGCCTCCTTTTTAGCAAGGAGCGCGTTCTCTTTGGCCCGTTGTTCGCTCGCCGCTAGTTGAGCTGTGAAAACCGTACAACAAACTAGGAGCAGTACGCAAAACGCCGCTGCCGCTCGGTGCCGCCGCACCAACAATATGATCTGCCGCAAGAGCCCAGCCTGTTCCGCCTCAGTCGCAAACCCGTTCTGATAGGCCTCAATGTCCTCCAACATTTCGGCCACACTCTGATAACGCTCCTCGCGATCCAAGGCCATCGCCTTGCACGTGACAGCCTTCAATGCCGACGGGACTGCAATCCTTAAACTAAACCTCCGGCGGTATGGACCATCACGCGATTGGGAAATTTCTTTTTGGCGAGTCGCTCCCAGTAGGTGCTGTTGGGGAACTGCACGTAACCAATCCATTGGCAAAATCTCTCCAGTGCGCACTTTGGATAGGATTTCATTCACGCTCTTGCCCTCTACGGGGGAACGATAGGTCAAAAGCGAGAACAGCAATCCTCCGAGGGCATAGATATCCGAGCGCACATCTAGCGCAGTTCCATTTGCTTGTTCGGGAGACATATAAGTCGGGGTGCCCTGAATGTAACCCTTCTGCGCAGCTTCTTCCCCTTTTCCAGATCTCGATGCTGCGGCCTCGGAAACCGCCACGCCCCCACACATTTCTTCCGCCAGCCCCCAGTCCATCAGCAGCACCTCGCCGAACTCGCCGAGCATCACATTTTCCGGCTTAATATCCCGATGCAAATAACCCTTGGAGTGTGCAAATGCCGCTGCATCACACACTTTTTTGAACACTGAAATTAGCGCAGCGCGCGAATACCGCTTCGTCTTTGGAGCAACTCGGCGGCTGAGACCCTTCAGAACGGACTGTAAAGTACGCCCCTTGACCAACTTCATCGAATAAAAAGGCCGCCCATGTCGATCTTCGCCCAAGTTGTGAATGGGAACAATGTTCGGATGCGCCAAAACTCCGAGCACCTTGGCCTCTTTGAAAAACATAGAGTCCTCCCCGCTTTGCCCTGCCGTGCTCACTTTCACGGCAACCTCCCGCTCGAGCTTGGGATCGGTTCCTACATAAATACGCCCCATTCCTCCGCGAGCAATCTCCTCACCCAGAGCGTATTCCTTCTGGACGGAAACGGATGACTCCATCACCAAGACATCCTCGGGAGCCTCGAAGCACATTGTCTGCGTGACCTTGAGCGGGAGGGTGGTTTCACCACGATAATTCGGGTTCATTTTTGTGCGAGAATCAGTCGACTTGGGGTGGTCGTGTCCTGCGCTAAAAACCCTCCTTTATCCCCTCCTGTTTCAGCAAATTTCAGCAAATTTCTGAAAAAGACTGGGAATCGGTAAAATCTTTCGGCACTGGATGCATACGCCGAAGGAAGTAATTCTGTCAACCAGAAGAAGTTTCTAATTCAACTTGCGAATTGAAGGGGGCGAAATTGCAGCCGCTTCCAACCCCAAGAGAAAGCGCTTTCGCCCCAAGCCGCCACCGTAGCCCGTCAGCGTGCCGTCCGCTCCGATGACGCGGTGACAGGGCACGACGATGGAAATAGGGTTGCGCCCGTTTGCCAGACCGACGGCGCGCGTTGCACGCGGATTCCCAATGCGCCGAGCAATTTCAGCGTAGGTTGCCGTCGCGCCGTACGGAATCAATCGCAGCTCTTGCCAGACGCGCATACTAAACGTGGAACCCGCTGCATCAATGGCGAGGGAAAATTCGCGGCGCACACCCGCGAAATACTCTTCCATTTGTCTCCAAGCTTCGCGAAACGGAGCGCGATCCTCCACAGATTCAACAGGAAGCGCGGGTAAATGCCGATGCTCTTCCATAAAAACACCAGTGAGAGCGAGGTCGCATCCGCGCAATTGGATGAGGCCGATGGGTGACAAAAAGACGGCGTGATACGTTTTCATTCCCAGCCTTAAGTTTCACCAACGGCACTCATTTATCTGCTCGCTACAGGTGCTTAGCGGCTATGAGCCAAGATACTCAGGCAATACAAGGCTGCCGTTTCGACTCTTAAAACGATCGCCCCCAAGCTGACTGGGCGGGCGCCCCAAGCCACGATTTTCGTCATTTCCACCGCCGTAAAATCCCCCTCCGGCCCCACAAACACGCTGACATCGCCAACTAAAGGCACACTTAGCGCCTCACGAAAAGGTAGCGCTCCCTCATGCAGCGACGCAATCAGGGCATCCCCTTGGAGTGGCGAGCGCAGCACTTCGGGTAATGAAAGAGGCGCATGCACTGTCGGCAACCAATTCTGTCCACACTGTTTGCAGGCCTCGATCACGGTGCGCTGCCATTTCTCCTGTTTGCGAAAACGCTCCTCGCCTTCCAGATGAACAACAGTGCGCTCGCTCAGTAGCGGCTGGATTTCGGTCACCGAAAGCTCGGTCGCCTTCTCAAGAATCCACTCGAAAAGCTTCCCTTTGGGTACGGCTTGGATCAGCGAAGTGCGCGCTGTCGGCTGGCGCGCTTGTTGCAACTCCACAATCTCCGCCTCCACCTGACGCTTCCCCGCCACGACCAACCGAGCCGAGGCGACGCGGCCGGCTCCGTCAAAGATGTCCAACGCATCCCCAACCCGTAATCGTAACACTTCTACGGCGTGCCGCCCCTCGGCCTCGTCCAATACGATTCGGGCGCCGGACCACTGCGCTTTGGGCGCATAAAAACGAGACATAAAAGCCGACGTGAATTCCTAATTGTTTAGGGAAGGGCAACGCTTTGTTTAACTAAAAAAATCACGCGCTTTTTCCAGAAAACTTTTATGCATCGGCGAATTATCTTCACCCATAGATGCAGCAAATTCGATCAACTTATTTTTCTGATCGGCGTCCAAACGCATAGGAACTTCAACGATTACCCTAACTAATAAATCGCCGAAAACCGACGTATTGAATTCAGGCATCCCCTTGCCTCGCAGCTTGAATACCGTTCCACTCTGCGTGCCGGCCGCGACCTTTATCTGGGCCTTGCCCTCCAAAGTTGGCACCATGACTTCCCCGCCAAGAGCAGCGGTTGTAAACGGAATGGGGAGTTCGCAGAACAAATTACTGCCATCCCGCTCGAAAACGGGGTGCTCCCTGACCTGAATCACAACGTATAAGTCCCCGGGAGGCCCTCCTCGAACTCCCGCCTCCCCCTGCCCAGAGGAACGCAAACGCGAGCCATCCTCAATCCCAGCCGGAATCCGCAACTTGATGCGTGAGGGCGCAACCGCACGTCCCTCGCCACTGCAACGCTTACATGGCTTGTCGATAATCTGTCCTGAACCCCGGCAGCGTGCACAGTTTTGCGCCACTTGAAAGAAGCCGCGTGAGCGCAGAACCTGGCCACGGCCGCCGCAATCCCTGCAAACCACCACCTTCGACCCAGGCTCTCCGCCCACGCCGTCGCAAGCCCCGCACCGTTCGGTTTTGTTTACCTCAATCTCCTTTTCGCAGCCGTGCGCTGCCTCCTCCAAGGAAATCGTCAAATCGTAACGCCGATCCTCGCCTCGGTTGCGTTCCTCCTTCCTTCCCCCACCGCCCCCACCGAAAAACTGCTCAAAAATGTTCTCTCCGCCACCACCCGCACCGCCAAATACATCCTTAAAGATATCAAACGGATCATGGGAACCAGCACCGCGTCCACCACCACCGCCTTGAGCAAAAGCAGCATGTCCAAAGCGATCGTAGGCCGCTTTTTTTTCCGGCTCGGAAAGAACGTCGTAAGCTTCGCCCAACTCCTTGAACTTTTCTTCTGCGGAGGCGTCGCCAGGATTCTTGTCAGGGTGATACTTAACCGCCAGTTTTCGATAAGATCGTTTTATCTCTTCTGCTGAAGAATTTTTATCAATCTCAAGAATTTCGTAATAATCGCGTTTTGAAGCCATGAAAGGGGTGGTTTATCGAATAAACCTTAAAGTTTTAGTTAAGGGAAAAACATTCGTGGGCAGTCTCCATGAATCAGACCGTAGGAGTTAGATGAAGATCCTCCTCCCAACTCTCCCGAACCTCGCGAATTAGGCGGGGCCGCCGGAAACCACGACCAAGGCCGCCCGTACCAAACGGTCCTTGAGCTTGTAGCCCTTACGCAACTGGCGCACCACTGAGCCCTCCGGCACCTCGCTGCTGGGTTCCTGCGCGACCGCCTCATGCACGTTCGGATCAAAGGGACGCCCCGTGGCCTCCACGCCTTCCACCCCGAACTGATGGAGCACCTCGTCTAATTGTCGACCCACCATTTCCATCCCAGACACGATAGGCGCAGCCGCCTCGTTAGCGCGTGCGGCCACTAAGCCAAGTTCGAAACTGTCCAAAATCGGGACAAGCTTCTCCACGAAGGAAAAGTTAGCGAAACGCACCGCCTCCTCGCGCTCGCGAATCGAACGTTTGCGATAATTTTCGAAGTCCGCTTGGGAACGCAAGGCAAGGTCGCGAAAACGCTCTAGGTCCGCTTGGATTTGATCGATCCCGACATCTGAGGGACCGAAGCTGGCCTCCTTAGGATCTGTATGCGCTTCGAAAGGATTATCTTGGATAGTAGTGTCCACTGGGTTTTCTGGATGTTCTGGATTTTCAGAGAAGGATTGCTGTGTGCTCATTTTTTTCGAATCACTATCAAGGTGATGTCATCATGCTGCGGTGCGGCTCCGACAAACTTTTTTAAGTCTTCGGTAAGCCGCTGTAAAATCGCAACAGCGCCATCGGGTGCACTCTCTAATATAGCGTGGTTGGTGCGATCCATGCCAAACTCTTCTCCATCGACATCGAGGGCTTCGGTAACGCCGTCTGTGTACAAAATCAGGCAATCGTTGCGATGTAATTGCACTCCAAAGTCTTTCGTGACCCGGTTAAAGACCTCCCCGCTGTCAATCCCGACGGCCATTCCCGGCGGATTGACCTTGCTAATCGAATGGTCAGACGCCCGGTAAAGCAAAGGCGCGTCATGTCCAGCCCGACACAGCGTTACTTCTGAAGAATTAGCCTGTAAAACGGCGTAGGCCATGGAGATAAACATGTCCTCTTTGATGTCTGGAAACATGCGCTCGTTCACATTCTTAAGCACCTGCGCGGCAGAAAGTTCCCCAGACGCTTGACTGCGCAAAACGCTACGGCAAGTGGCCATGATTAAGGAAGCGGGAACGCCCTTCCCGGAGACATCCGCGATCACTACCCCACAGTGCTCCTTGTCCACTGCTAGAAAATCATAGTAATCCCCGCTCACATGCCGCGCAGGAACGTTCAAACCAGTGATCTCAAATCCCTCCACTTCAGGGGATTTCGATGGCAACAGAATACGCTGAATCTCCTGAGCCACTTGTAAATCACTGTCCAGTCGCCGCTTCTCCGCTGCATCGGAAAATACCTCAGCGGTGCGAAGCGTAAACGCGGACTGCTCTGCAAGCGTCTGGAAAACCTGCATATCTGACGCGGTGAAGGGCTCCGCAATCGGGGCGCGAGCCAGAACCAGCACGCCAAAGCTGCGGCCGGAATACAGCAACGGGACCACAGCCACATTCCCGGCAACGGCACCTAGGCGCCGCCCTGACTCCAACAGTGAATCCATATGTCCAAGTACTTGCGCCTTCTCGCTCTCCCACACTTCTGCGAGAATCCCCTCCCCTTTTTTTACGTGCCGAATGCGCAACTGCCTGTGTAGGGCCTCGAGCACACCGACGCCATCGGGATCAGTGGCCAACGTCAAATCCATCAACGCAGGACAACCTCTGGCGACGAAGGCGGGTTGGAGCACGCTATTGGAATCATCGGCGATGTAAATGGCACCGGCTTGGCCGCGCAGAATACGAAGCATGCCTTTTACAATAAGCGTATGCAAATCAAGCGCTTTTGCCGTCCCAGAAAGTGCCTCTCCCAAGCCATGCAGAAAATCAAACACCCGCGCTTCTTCCGTCACGACCTTCTCCTGAGCCTTTTTTAAGGCACGAATCCGCCCCTGTTGCCAGGCCACCACGCCAATCAAAGCGCTCAGCGTGGCTCCGCCGACGATTAGGGGCAGGTTATCCATAAGTGTTGTAACAACGAGAAGCGTTGCACTGAGGCAACACACTTTTCAAGTGTTAGAAACTTTTTCCAAAAAGACGGCGATGAAATGCATCCCCTCGGGCGTTACTTAAACTCATTCGAGCAAATCGAATTTTAAGAGGAGTCATGCCGAATCTACTCATTTTCAACGCACCGACCGAGCTTCAGTGCCATCTGGCTTCACTCGAAGCGCCACCCTCGCCCTGGAGTTTTTCGCGAAGTCTCGTTGATCCTCGGGCAAGTCCGGATCCACTAAGGCTAAGTCAAACTCTCTAAGCGCACTCTCGCCCTCCCCGCTCATCGCTAACGCCTGCCCCAAATACACCCGATACCAAGACGTCGAACGCCTTTCCTTCTCCGCGATGGCGATCAACTTTCGCAACACTCCGACTTCCTCTTGGATAGCGCGGACCTCATGGGCGATTTTTGCATGAGTAAAAAGCATCACGGGATCCTCCGGAGCCTCCGCCAACAATTCAGCCGAAAGCAGGTACGCCTCCTCGAATTGCTTTGAAAAATAAAGCCCCTGCGCCTTCACAGAACGCGCCGCTCGCCCCCGCCTTCCACTCCCTTGCAACGCCCGGTCGGCCGCCGCCACCGCCTGAACCCACTCGCCCCGCGCCAATCGATACGCCCCCTCTGCCGTCCACACCGCAGCGCTTTCACCGTCGGCAGCCTTTGCCAGTTGAAGCAACTCCACCGCCACATCCAACCGAGACGCCGCCACCAACCGCTCCGCCATCGCCGCCAGCGCCGTCGCCTTGACGCGCGCCCCCGCTCCATCCCACTGCGTTGCAATCCTCAAAATAGCTTCCCGCGTCAATCCGCCACCCGCTTGACGGCTATAAACGGAGCACCACGAATCTACCCAACTTAAACTCCAATCCTGCGTCTTGATCAGATGTTCGGTAAGCGCCCTGAATTGCACGGGATCGCCGACTAAAAGAAGTGCATCAAAATGCTCCTGACGATCCAGTTGCCGAAACAGTTTCGGGCTCAACGCAGCCTGTGCGAGGGACCTAATATGCTCAGAACCAGCCAACCGATCCCCAGGCTGTAGCCACGCAGGATTGCGCTTGATGACTGCCGGCAACGCCGCGCCATTAAAATAAACCGTCTTTACTCCCAAGCCCTCCAGATGAGCGAAAGCGGGCTCCGAGCTCTGCCACGCTTCGAGCGAAAGAGGCTTTGAGCACGCGCACAGACTCGCGTAAGCCAGACTCAAAGTAATTAAAAGACGCCGCATGGGGTTGCTAAAACTAGCACAACCAAAAGCAGGTGGCTTGCAAAACCCTTTCCAAACACCCGCCGCTCAATCACCCAACCGCAATGCGCGCCACCACCTCTCCCGCTGCCACAAACCCGAAAACGCCCGTCACGAAAGTCGCAGCCCCAAAGCCGCTGCTACAGTCTCTCGCCAGCGCGCCGCCTTTTTCCCGCTCCTGACACACCTCCCCGTTGGCCCAAGGATACACGGGGGCTTCTGGGGAATACACGCACGGCACATCAAATAATTGCGCGGGATCTTTGGGGAAACCGTAGTCCTTGCGTAAATCCCTGCGCACGACTTTCAACAGCTGATCCTGCCCAGTGAGCGCCAAATCGTTGACCAACACCGCTGCGCCATCCCGTTTTCCTCCCGCGCCTCCTACGGTAAGAACGTTCAGGCCGCGAGATTTGCAGCCGGCAATCAGCAGACATTTATGAGCAGGAACATCGATGGCATCCACCACCCAGTCGTAAGGCGTGGTAAAAAAACGCTCCGAAGTGGATGCCGTGAAAAACTCCTGCTCCGCGTGGACGTTGCAATCCGGGGCGATCTGCGCGACGCGTTGGGCCAGCACGGCGACTTTGGGCATGCCGACGGTTTCGGTGAGTGAATGGAGCTGGCGGTTGACGTTTGAGAGGCAGACTTCGTCAAAATCCACCATGCTAATACTGCCAATTCCAGAGCGGGCAAGCGCTTCCACCGTCCAAGAACCCACTCCCCCGACGCCCACCACGCACACATGAGCCTGCCGCAATCGCGCCAATCCTTCCCTTCCGTACAAACGCGCGATGCCGCCAAATCTAGGATCACTCCCCTCTTGGGAGCCTTGCATTTCCTCCATAAAGCCCTTCCGCTAATCCGCACTATTGCAATGCGCCTCAAGCGCTTCCCTTGAAATAACATACCGCGCTCCGCACCGGGGACAAGCCATGCGAATCGCCAATTCATCGCCAAACAACCCTTCCGGATCGATTCGCAAGACCGGTCGCAGGATGTCCAACATCTTCAATTCGTCGCAACTGCATTGCCAGCGGTAAACCCGCGTCTCCAAAAGTGCCAACTCTTCCTGAGTGTCCATCGAGAGCACATCACTCAACGTTAAGGACTCTATCCACCCTTCTTCGCAATCTGGTTGAGCGCATACCATCACGTAATCTTCTGGGTTCACTTCAAAAAAA
>Ga0209598_10001769_pt1 | contig 17368 bp, 16 predicted proteins | sample M_140807_EF_Meta_FD_187317 | JGI IMG/M metagenome (GOLD analysis project Ga0209598, IMG submission 187317) | Freshwater microbial communities from Lake Montjoie, Canada to study carbon cycling - M_140807_EF_MetaG (SPAdes) (version 2) | ecosystem: Environmental > Aquatic > Freshwater > Lake...
AACTGGCAGACGCCGTGCTCGTCTCTAAGAGCGGACTCACGCGTCGCATTGACCGCCTCGCCGTTAATGGCTGGGTCACGCGACGCCGCTGCACCGAAGACGGTCGCGTGCATTGGGCCACCCTTACGCCGCTTGGCCTGAGGACCTTTAAGGCTGTTGCGCCGGCGCATCTCACCGCGGTCGCTGAGCGATTTGGCGGCGCGCTACCGGCAAGCGAGATGGAACGCCTCACGCGCGATCTGCTGAAAATTGCCGCGAAGAATGCGGAGCCCGGCCGCAGCGACTAGCCGCGATCGCCGCTAGGAGAGCGGTGGTAGTGGTGGCGCACCAGCCTTTGCGATACGGACCGCCTCTGCCACGCCACCCGTCCACGGTTCGCCATGCCCTGTGAGTAGGTAGCGCGATTCGTATTCGGTCAGTGCGTCGAGCGAGCCCATCGCCGCTCGCGCATCCGCCGCAAATCCGAGAACAATCGTTGGTCCGATAATCTTCTTGAGCGGATTCGTCATAGAGATGGCATCGCCCGGAAGCAGCGCATCGTGCCCAGCAAAGTGGAGCGAACTTGATCCGAGGGTGTGACCAGGTGTGGCGATGACCGTTGGCCCCCCCGGAACGTCAAGGACTGCGCCTGCGTTCTGCCGCGTGAGCTCTACAACCTTTGGCGCGCCGGTCAAACCAAGTCGCACCATGCTGAAAAGGAAGCTAAAGAAGTTCGTGAGCGGAGGGAATGGCTCGGGCGGACGATTTGGGTCACGCATCATGCTGCGTTCGCCCATTGCTTCAGGAATGTCGAGTGGGTGGATGCGCGCAATGACTCGGCCGCCGGTCGCACGGCGTAGGCGCTCAATAGAGCCAGTGTGGTCTAAGTGGGAGTGCGTGATAAAGACGGCGTCAATGTCGCTGACGCTCTTACCCATATCGGCAAGGGTGCGCAAGATGCTCTTCCACTGGCCAGGTAGCCCGGTATCAACCATCGTTAAGCGTCCCGCCTCTTCCACAAAATAGGAATTGACCAAGCCGGTGCCGACTCGATGAATGCGTGGGGAAACTTCCATCGCCAAACTATATCGGTTGGCTAGTTTCCAGTCAGGAGCGGAAGAGCAAGTCGGTGTGCCCCTTCAATAAAGATCCCAACGGCAAAGCCCGCAAACATCACCGCGGAGATCAGTGAGACGGCGCGAATGGTGCGCGGTCCGGTGAATCGTCTGGTCGCGCCGACCACGCCTGAGATCACCGCAGAGTGCAGCACCGCCGCTGTTGCAAATCCCGAGATAAACGGAATAAATCCGGCGATGCTCGTCGCCTGCGCGGCGACGACGCTCCCGCCAACGGTGGCGGTCCAGAGGATCAGTGTGGGGGAGCTGAGAGCGACGCCGAGGCCGAGCCCAACTGCACGTAGGCCGTTCGCGCGACGGAGTGGCGATGCATCATCGATCGAGCCGCCGCGCACCGCATCGCGGAGCGCTGCCGCGGCGAACCAGCAGAGGATGGCGCTCCCGCCGAGCCAGAGCACCCAGGCAGCGGGAGGCCACTGGAGCAGCGCGCTGACGCCGAGGGCACCGGCGCACGCCCAGATCACATCGCCAATGCAGGAGCCAAGCCCAATGAGGAAGGCGGGCCAGGCGCCGCGATCAATGGCGGTGCGCACCAGCATGACGTTCACTACGCCAAGTTCAATATTGATCGAGAAGGCGAGGGCGGCGCCGAGGAGGAAGATCTCCACCGCTACTCGTGCCCCGACTCAACGACGCTCGTTGGAGTGTTGTGCGGATTGCTATGGGCGGCGGGGATCACGCCGAGCTTTCCTGCCTGGTAATCCTCAAATGCCTGCACCACCTCGTCGCGCGTATTCATGACGAATGGCCCGAGCCAGGCGACCGGCTCCTTAATAGGGAGACCGCCAAGGATCAGCACGTCAAGTGCTGGCGTGCGCTGGTCCTGATGCTCCGACGCCTTCACAACGATGCGGTCGCCGGCGCCGTACACGGCGAGCTGTCCCGCCTGAATCCCAACGCGCTCTGCGCCAACCGCGCCGCGACCTGAGAGGGCATAGACGAGTGCATTGAAGTCGGGGCGCCACGGCAGGTCGAGCTCGGCACCAGGCTGCAGCGTTGCGTGCACTAGCGCAATCGGCGTTTGCGTAGAGCCTGGTCCGCTATGACCTCCAACGTCACCAGCAATCAGTCGCAGGAGTGTTCCGCCGTCAGGCGAGGCGAGGAGCTTGACCTCTCTTGAGCGAATGTCTTGATAGGCGGGTGGTGACCACTTCTTGGCGCGCGGCAGATTCACCCAGAGTTGGAAGCCGTGGAAGAGGCCGCCACTCGCGACTAAGAACTCTGGTGGCGTCTCAATGTGCAGGATGCCGCCACCCGCAGTCATCCACTGTGTGTCGCCATCACTAATCCGTCCACCACCGCCATTGCTGTCGCGGTGGTCAAGGATGCCGTCGAGCATATAGGTGACCGTCTCGAATCCGCGATGTGGATGCCACGGCGTCCCCTTCGGTTCACCCGCGGCGTACTCCACCTCGCCCATCTGGTCGAGCATGATGAATGGATCAATTGCCGCAAGTGGTGCGCCCATGAAGGCGCGGCGCACTGGGAAGCCCTCGCCCTCAAAGCCGCTCGGCGCCGTGCTCAACGAGATCACGGGGCGCGGTCGGGCGGTGAGAAGGTCGGCGACAGGCGTTCGCTGCAGCAGGGTAATGTCGGGAACGGTTACAGCTGGCATGCGCAGATCATACGCGTGGTGGCGCCGCGCTGTGCGTAGTCCCGGTGGCTCGCGGCCGCTCCCCCTTAGGGGGCGAGAACGTCAAAGTCGGCGTACATGCCGGCTTTGTAGTGGCCCTCGATATTGCACATCACCACGTAGTGACCAGGGGTCAAGGTAACGGTGACCGTTCCTGGAACACCTGGCTCGTACTCTGGCTGCTCGTCGATCACGTCGAGCAGGGCCTCGTCAATGCGCTTGGTCGTGGCGTCAACGTTCGCCAACAGCGCCGTTGAAGTGAGGTCGCTGCGCACCACGAGGAACTCGTGGGCAATCGTCCCAGCATTCGTGAGGTCGAAGGTGATTGACCCAGCCGTATGCGAGTACGAGTCGAGCGAGATGGCCCACTCTTTCTCCTCGCCCTTGACGGCACCGGTCGCAGGATTCGCCGCGACGACCTCTAGGTCGGCATACATGCCCGCCTTGTAGTGGCCGGCAATGTTGCACATCACCACATAGTGGCCAACTTCAAGGTTCACGGTGACCATCCCTGGTACGCCTGGTTCATATTCAGGCTGCTCATCAATAACGTTCAACTGCTCCTCGTCGATGCGATTGGTTCCGGCATCAACGCTGGCGAGCAGCTCTGTCGCGCTCTTGTCGCTTCGCACCACAAGGAACTCGTGGGCAATGGTGCCGAGGTTCTGCAAATTGAAGGTGGTCGTGCCAGCCTCATGCAGGCTGGAAGAGATTTCGATCGCCCACTCCTTCTCGGTGCCAGCAACCGGCCCAATGTCGGCAACTGGTTCAGGCGCTGGGGTGCGCTCCACAACGGAGCCGTCCGGGGAGTCAGAGATGATCAGATCGGCGAACATGCCGTTCTTGTAGTGACCCTCGATGTTGCACATCACTACGTAGTGGCCCTTCGGGAGGGTGACGATCAACGTTGCGGTGGTGCCAGGTTCGTACTCTGGCTGCTCGTCAACGACGTCGAGGGTCTCTTCGTCGATACGGTTCGTTGTGGCGTCGACGCTATCAAGGAGCATCGTGCCGCTCTTGTCGGTGGCGACAACGAGGAACTCGTGCGGCACGGTGCCGCGGTTGTCGAGGTGGAAGGTCACATCACCGGCGGTGTGCGCATTGGCGGAGATCACGATCTTCCACTCGCTCTCCTTGGCGGCAATGGCTCCTTGGGTTGGGATCTGGGACCAGATGGCGATGCCGATGCCGATGGCAGCGGCGAGGCCCAAGACGATCGAGGCGGTGCGCCCTGGGGCGAGGCCGGCCTTGGCGAGCGTGCTCTTTCCCTCCGATGTGCCAGCTGCCCGCTTCGGGGAGCGCTTCGCTGCTCGAGCCATGTGGTTTGATCTCCTCGCCTTGCGCCGCCTAGGTGGCGGGTATCTGGGGGAGTATGCGCCACGCTGGCCCAACATCAAGGGCAGTTGCGGTTTAGTTGTGGAATCGCGCCGCTTGTGCGGCTTGTGGTGCAGGGCGGCTATGATCGCGGCTATGGGGGCATACGCCCCAGCCACGGAGGGAGCCCAGACTAGATGAATCGCCGTTACGTAGCGCCACTCCTCATCGCTGCGGTTGCCCTGATTGCGGGCGGCTGCCAGGCAGTAAGCCTGCAGGAGCCGGTCACGGAGCAGGCGCTGCTAGTGAAGGACCTCTACAACCTGGTCTTTGCCGTTGCCGCCGTTGTCTTCGTGCTCGTTGAGGGCCTGATCATTTGGTCAGTCATTCGCTATCGCCGTAAGGCGACCGATACGAATCTGCCAGTTCAGACCCACGGCAATCTCGTCCTTGAGATTATTTGGACGGCGATTCCAATGGTCACCGTCTTCTTGCTCTTCATCGCCTCATGGAACGTGATCAACGTGGTTGATGCCCGTGACGCATCAAAGGCCGAGGTAAAGGTTGAGGTCGTTGGCTACCAGTGGCAGTGGAAGTTTGCCTACCCAGACAATGGCATTGAAGTGTTCGGCACCGCTGATCAGAATCCAGAGCTCGTCGTGCCAATGGGCAAGGTCGTACAGGTCACCCTCGTCGGCCAGGATGTGAACCACGGCTTCTACATTCCGCAGTTCCTCTTCCAGCGTGATGCTGTTCCGGGCCATGTGAACGTCTTCCAGTTCACGCCGAACAAGCTCGGCACCTTTACCGGGCAGTGCTCCGCCTTCTGCGGACTTCTGCACCACGCCATGCGCTTTACGGTGCGTGTCGTGACTCCTGAGGAGTACACGGCGTGGCTCGCCGACACCAAGCCGAAGCCGACCCCGCCGGCGACGGGCGCGATCGATGGCACTGAGAAGGAGTGGGAGGTCAAGATCTCCGCTGCGAAGCATGTGCCTGGCTCCATCACCTTCAATCTCACGAATAACGGCACCATTCCGCACGAGTTCCTGGTTGTCCGCACGGACAAGACTGCTGCGGAACTACTGAATGATGTTGACCCTGCGACCGGCCGTATTGACGAGGCGCTCCTCGACGTGATTGATGAGCAGTCGGAGTACGAAGCTGGTACCCCAGGGGCTGTCACGGTCAATCTTCCCGTCGGCCATTACGTGGTGATGTGCAACATCCAAGGTCATTACAAGAACGGTATGTACGCCGATCTAGACATTGTCGACGGCCCAGCAGCGATGCGACTCACAAGCCGCGTGGCTTTTTAGGTAGAGGAGGAGTCACTTATGGCAACCACCGCAGTCCGATCGGTAGCACGACCGCGCACTACCCTCTATGAGTGGCTGACGACTACTGACCATAAGAAGATTGGCATCCTCTATACGATCTCGTCGTTCATCTTCCTCGGCGTTGGTGGTTCCCTTGCCCTCTTCGTCCGCGCTGAGCTCGCTCAGCCTGGGCTGCAGTTCCTCACTGAATCCACCTACAACCAAATGTTTACGATGCACGCCTCGGTGATGATCTTCTGGGTCATCATTCCGTTCCTGGCGGCAATCGGTAACTACGTGGTGCCGCTCATGATCGGCGCGCCAGACATGGCCTTCCCGCGCATCAACGCGCTCAGCTTCTGGATGGTCCCCTTCTCCGGCCTGGTCGTCGTATCGGGCTTCCTACTTGGCGGAGCCGCCGACGCGGGCTGGACCGCCTACCCACCAGTCAGCAGCATTAAGTTCAGCCCCGGCCCGGGGATGAACCTGTGGATCGTGGCCGTCATGCTCGTCGGCACCAGCTCGATCCTTGGCGCCGTGAACTTCATGGTGACCATCTTCCGCATGCGTGCACCAGGCATGACCCTCTTCCGTATGCCGATCCTCACCTGGACGGTGCTCGTCACCAGCGTGCTGGTGCTCATGGGCACGCCCGTGCTGACTAGCGCGCTCGTGATGCTCTTCATCGACCGCAACTTCGGCGGCGCATTCTTCGATCCAGCGCTTGGTGGTTCGGCGATTCTGTGGCAGAACATCTTCTGGTTCTACAGCCATCCGGCCGTGTACATCATGGTGTTGCCGGCGATGGGTGTGATCTCCGAGATCATCCCCGTCTTCAGCCGCAAGCCGCTCTTCGGCTACAAGGCGTTCGTGTTCGCAACAGCTGCGATCGGCGCGCTTGGCTTTAGCGTCTGGGCCCACCACATGTTTACGACTGGCAGTGTCTTCTTGCCCTTCTTCTCGGTGATGACATTCTTCATTGCTGTGCCAACAGGGGTGAAGTTCTTCAACTGGATCGCCACGATGTGGCGCGGCCAGATCACCTTCAAGACACCAATGCTCTTTGCCGTCGGCTTCTTGAGCATGTTCTTGATCGGTGGCATCAACGGCGTCTTCAGCGCACCAGTGCCTGTTGACTACGCGATTCACGCAACCTACTGGATCGTTGCGCACATTCACTACGTGCTCTTTGGCGGTTCGTTCCTTGGCATCATGGCCGGCATCTACTTCTACTTCCCGAAGATGACGGGAAAGATGCTCGACGAGCGTCTCGGCAAGGTGAACTTCGCGATGATGTACATCGGCATGAACTTGACCTTCCTGCCAATGCATACACTCGGCCTCTCTGGCATGCCACGCCGCATCGCTGACTACTCGCCAACCGCTGGCTGGAACGACCTCAACCTCGCAGCAACCATCGGCGGATTCACGATTGGCGCGAGCATGATTCCGTTCTTCTGGAACGTGTACATCTCGCTGCGCAACGGGGAAGAGGCGGGCGATGACCCTTGGGAGGCGAACACTCTTGAGTGGGCGACCTCGTCACCACCGCCAGCCTGGAACTTTGACCGACTCCCTGCGATCACCTCTGAGCGGCCACTCTTCGACGCCCGACATGCGCGCTCGGAGCAGGAGCACGAATAATGAGTGACGGCGCAGTCATGACGAGCGGCCACGGCGCCGGTCACGGCAAGAAGGGGCTCGGCAACCCAGTACTTGGGATGCTTCTCTTCATCGTCTCCGAGATCATGTTCTTTGCGGGCCTTTTCGCGGCCTACTTCAACCTGCGCACTGCAACGGGGATCTGGCCACCTGAGGGGAACGGCGCGTTCGAGCTTCACAGCGAGGTCCTCTTCCCCGCGATCATGACCAGCTTGCTGGTCCTCAGCTCAGTCACCTGCCAGATTGCCGTGTGGCGCATTCGCAAGGGCGATCGCCAGGGCATGAACCGCGCCCTCCTCATGACCGTGCTCCTTGGCGTCACCTTCTTGATCGGTCAGGCATACGACTACACGCAGCTCGGCTTCGGCATCGCCGACGGGGTATTCGGCAGCACCTTCTATGTGCTGACCGGCTTCCACGGCGCGCACGTCCTTGGCGGCGTGTTGATGCTCAGCGTCTGCCTCTATCGCGGTGGACTTGGACAATTCTCAGCCGAGCATCACGACATGGTCGAGGCAACCTCGATCTATTGGCACTTCGTTGATGTTGTCTGGATTCTCCTCTTCGCGCTGCTGTACATCATCTAAGTCGTCAGGTTAGGGAGGGCACACCATGTTTGGTCTCGCACTCGTAATCGGCGGAATCTTTGAGGTTGCGGCCCTCGTCTTCTTTGTGGTCGCCGACGATCCACACATGGCCTTCATGCTGGCTGTCACCGGCCTTGCGATGGGCCTTATGACCTACATCCTGCTTTATGCTCAGAGCACCGCCGAGAGCCACGCCGAACTTCCCGCATGGAAGAAGTTCTCTGGGAAGCACTCACCGGCCGCGAAGAGCGCGCCAGCTGGCGTGCATCTGCCACCGCCATCGATCATGCCGATCGCCATCTGCGTTGGTGCTGCGGTGATGTTCTTCGGCCTCGCCGTGAACCTGCCGTTCTTCACCCTCGGCACGGTGCTCCTTGGTATGGCCATGATCGGCTGGCTGATTGACTCCCGCCGAGAGTGGAAGGCCGTCGCCACAGCGGGCAGCGGTCCCATCAAGAATCCAACACCGCTTCGCCCATCACGCCGCATCGTTGACGTTGTGCTGATTGCCTTCTTCAGCCTGCTGATCGGACAGTCGGCAATCTTCGCCGGCGGCGCAAAGGCCGATCCAGGGCCAACTGGCGCAGATCCAATGGCCCCCGCCATTACCGCCTCAGGGGTGAAATTCAATCTCGACAAGCTCATTATCAAGGCGGGCACGGAAGTGACGCTCATGATTACAAATAAGGACAGCGGGATCCCGCACAACCTTGCGATTGTCGAGAGCGGCACGACCGTCTTCTCTGGCGAGCAGTTCGCAGGCGTGGCGACTGAGGACTACACGCTTCCCGCGCTCGATGCGAACAAGATCTACACCTTTAGGTGCGAAGTACATCCGAACATGAAGGGGACGATTGAGCTCGTTCCCTGATCCTCAGCGGCGAGCCTGGCTCGATTCGGAGTACTCCCCAAGCCGCACCGCACGAGACGCCGCTGGTTCCATGTCAGCCGGCCGTGAGCGCACCGCACTCGCACGGAGTACCGCACAGACGAGTGGCGCCTATCACCGCGTCGCATATGGACCGAGTGGGGCCAACCACCTAGAGATCTTTGCCGATCGCGCTGGAGCCCACCCCACGCTGCTGATGTTTCACGGCGGGTGGTGGCAGGAGGGTTCAATCGATGATGGCGGTCGCTACGCAGCGACGCTCGCTCCGCTCGGCGCAACCCATGTTGCCGTTGGCTACTCTCTTGCACCAGCCGCCACCCTCCCAGCGATCGTTGCGGAGGCATCGGCTGCGGTGACGTATCTGATTGAGCATGCGGCGACGCTCGGTTGTGATGTGAGCAGGATCGTTGCGGCTGGGCACTCTGCAGGGGCGCACCTTGCAGCGACCCTAGTGACAGAACTTGCACCGGTGCATGTGCAGCGCGCGATTTCAGGGCTGCTACTCATCGGCGGCGCATTTGACCTTGAGCCGATCGCTGAGAGCTACGTCAACAACCTGGTGGGCATGAGTGCTGATGAGGCGAAGCGACTCTCACCTGTGCACCACCAGCCGCAGCGGAACATTCCGGTGCTCCTCCGCGTTGGCGAACATGAGCCATCGGAGTTCCACCGGCAGTCGGAGCTCCTCCGCGAGAAGTGGGCGAGCCACGCCACCGTTTCGCTCGCAACCGTTCCTGGCCGTGATCACTTCGATGTGCTTGAAGAACTTGATACGCCAGGAGGCTCACTACTACAAGATGCGCGTGCCTTGTTGGAGATCTCTGGTACGTGAGACGATAGGCTCATGACGCAGCCCACCCCTTCAGCGGCAGAGCTCGACGCGCGCGATCCCCTCGCCGCGCTGCGAGAGCGGTTCAGCCTCCCCGCGGGAGTGGTCTACCTCGATGGCAATTCTCTCGGAGCGCTCCCCATTGGTGTGCACGACCGCCTGGCCAACGTAATTGACCAGCAGTGGGGCGAGCGGCTCATCCGTAGTTGGAACGAGTCAGACTGGTACAACCTTCCACTTAGCGTTGGTGACCGGATCGCCCCACTTCTCGGTGTCGGAAAGGGCGAGGTTGTAGTTGGTGAATCTACGTCGGTCTCACTCTTCCGCGTGTTGGCCGCTGCGCTGCGGCTACGTGGCGACCGGCAGGTTGTTGTCACTGAGCGCGAGAACTTCCCAACCGATCTCTATATCTTGGATGGCCTACGCCAACTGCTCCCCAGCCTGGAGGTGCGCTTCTGGGATGAGTCGGTCAGCGCGGCGGCGGTGCTTGATGGGGCAGGGGTCCTGATGTTGACGCACGTGGATTATCGAACCGGTCGGATTCGTGACATGCGCGAACTGAGTGCCGCGGCCCGCGCTGCTGGCGCGCTGACGGTGTGGGACCTCTCGCACTCCACCGGAGTCCTTGAGCTTGATATCGCTCGCGATGGCGCCGACTTTGCGATCGGCTGCGGATACAAGTACCTCAATGGTGGGCCAGGCGCCCCCTCATACACCTGGGTTGCACCGGCGCTGATTGAGCAGGTGCGGCAGCCGCTTGAGGGCTGGCTCGGCCACAAGAGCCCGTTCGCATTCGTGCCCGAGTATGAGCCCGCCCCCGGCATTCGGCGCTTCATCACCGGCACGCAGCAGGTGCTCAGTCTGGCGGCACTCGATGAGTCTCTGAAGATGTGGGAGCGGGTCTCAATGTCTGAGATTCGCCGCAAGTCGATGGCTCAAACCTCTCGCTTCATTGAGCGAGTTGAGGCGGAGTGCAAGGGCTACGGCCTCACTCTCATCTCACCACGGGAGGGCCAGCTACGCGGCGGACAAGTCTCGTTTGCGCACGAGAGTGGCTATCCGATTATGCAAGCGCTGATCAGTCGCGGAGTCATCGGAGATTTCCGTACGCCAAACATCCTGCGCTTCGGCTTCTCGCCGCTCTATGTGAGCTTTGCCGACATTGATCGCGCGGTAGCGACGTTCGCCGAGATCCTTCGAACCGACGCATGGCGTGCCCCAGAGTTTGCCTCGAAGCAGACGGTGACCTGACCGCTCCAACTACATTCGGTCGCGAATGGCCCAAAGGTCTGGGAAGAGCGAACGGCGCAGGCTTGCGGCGAGATATTCGACACCGGTAGAGCCACCCGTGCCCGACTTTCGGCCAATGGTTCGCTCCACCATCTTGACGTGTCGATAGCGCCACTCTTGAACACCCTCATCGATATCGACGAGCTGCTCGAGGAGGCTCGCCGCCTCGCCTCCAGCACGATAGATCTCAAGCAGCACCTCTTGCAGCTCCGCGTCTCCTTCATAGGGTTCCGACACATTTCGGCTGAGCAGTCGCGCTGGGACCGCAGACCCGCGGGCCGCCAGCCAGTGGATCGTTGCGTCCCAAAGGCTTGGTGCCCGCAGGGTGGCGCGTACGATCTCTCGAGCCTGTTCATCTGGGAGTAGGTCGGCGAGACGCGCGTTGCGGATTCCGAAGAGCGCCTCGATCTCGCGGAACTGCGCTGATTCAAATCCACTTGATGTTGCAAGCCTGCTGCGGAACGCCGCAAATTCGAGTGGGGTGAGCGTCTCCAGGATGTCTACCTGGGCAACGGCAATCTTGAGAATGTGTCGTACTCGGCTAAGCCTGTGGGAGGCACGCCAGCTCTCGTTCGCAGCGAGAGCGCTCATGGCACCTCGGACTTCGTGCAGGATCTGCTTGAACCAGAGCTCATAGGTTTGGTGAATCGTGATGAAGAGCAGTTCGTCATGCTCGTCTGAGCGCGGGCGCTGTAGCCCGAGCAGCTCATCAAGCGCCAAGTAACTCGCGTACGTCAGCCCTTCTGTATCACCAGGAACCCGATCGTTACTCATGGCTGCATAGTACGCCCCACCGCCATAAAAAGGAGACCCCCACCCAGTTGGGCGAGGGTCTCCAGGTACCTCGTAACGGGCCTAGTTCGATGCTGGCTGGAAGACTCCCGACCAGACCTGCCAAGCGAGCAGGGTCTTCGCGACAAGCGAAAGGATCATGTAGCTGCGCTCACCGTGAAGGTAGTCAGCCCACTTACCAATCTTCAGCCGCTGCAAGACCATGTTGATCGCGAAGATGTTGAAGCTCACGAAGAGGCTCACATAGATCACGATCAAGACAATCTTGAAATCTTCAAAGCTCACACCGGTTGGCGTGGTGCCCGTTGGCCAGTGCGCGAGCGAGAGGCCGAACGAGATGAAGATGGCGATCCACGGCGCAATGCCGGCGATGCAGCCAAAGATGTAGTGGCTCCACTGCACGTTCTTGCGACCGATGTTCGCCTCCTCCATCGACCAGCCGAAGAGGCACATAGAGGCATTCGCCACGGCGATTGCGACTAGTGCGCCTGCGTCGGTGATAAAGCTCAGCGAGGCGATCCCGATGATCATGAGCGTAGAGCTCAGTGCGTACTCTGCCCAACGCATTGGGTTGAACTCGCGAGCGAGCCAACCCTCATAGCGCTTGCGCAGCGGGTAGGCCACCAGGAAGTGCGCCAGGGCCGAAAGGCCGAAGAACCCCGCAACCAGGTAGGCGAGTGGGAAGCTGAAGAGGAGCTCCGACGCCGCAGTCAGCGTTGGCATGCCGTTGACTACTGGGCCTTGGGATGGGTACTGGCCGATGAACCGAACCGCCGCGGCGGTTGGGCTGATCGCCACGATGATGATCGCCTGGATGCCGTGCAGTACGACGAGCGCACGGTTCCAGTTAAAGAGCTGCTTCGCTCGGGCAGCCGGAATGGCGGCAAACGTCGTTGCGACCCCGGTGCTGACGGCGGCCGCGCGCTTTGGCGCGGACTTCTTGGCTGTTGCCATGAAGGTTCCTCCCTATTCGACTCCGCAAGCTGGAATTCAGCCTGATGACCAAGAGGGTAGCGGTGCGGTTGTGATTTGCTCAAATCGTGCGTGAAATTGGCCCTGAAGTTGCGCTTTCTGAACCTGATTCGTGCTTGGGCTGCGGTAGGATGAGGCGATCGCGGAAACCCCGCGACGGCCGGGCCATGTGCCCGGGCCAAACTCGCCATCGAAGGAGAACACATGAAGAACCTACGGATTGGTGCCATTCTTGGCGCCCTTCTCATGGTCGCTGCGGCGTGCTCAAGCACCCCTGCAGCGAAAGAGGGCGGAACCCTCATCGTCGCTCTACCAGGCGACATCGTACGAACCGATGCTGCGTTGATGGACGACAGCAACACGTCGTACGTCATCCAGCAGGTCGTCGAGACCCTTGTTGGCCTTGAGCCAGGCTCGACCTCAAAGGTCGTTCCAGTGCTCGCAGAGAGCTATGAGATGAGCGCCGATGGCCTCACCTATACGTTCAAGCTGCGCAGCGGCGTCAAGTTCCATGACGGCACCGACTTCAATGCCGATGCAGTCGTGTACAACTACAATCGCTTCCTCGGGCTGCCAACGGAACTCCGAGACTACGCCTTCTATATCGGCGACATCTTCGGTGGCTATGGCAGCGAGAGCAACCTTGAGTCCGCAACGAAGATTGACGACCTCACCGTCGCAATCAAGCTGCGCAAGGCCAGCTCAAACTTCCTGTTGACCCAGACCCTTCAGGTCTTCGGCATGCAGTCGCCAACGGCACTCGTCCTTGGTAAGGCTGACAACACCGAGTCTGATGTGACCAAGATCACCGGCGCCCAGGGTGGCGCTGGCGCGATGGTCGGTACTGGTCCATTCAAGTTCGTGAAGTGGATCACCGGCGATAGCGTTGAGATTGAGAAGAACGCAGCCTATTGGGACACAAAGCACATCGCACACGTTGATGCAATTGTCTTCAAGGCTGTTGCCGAAGAGGCGCAGCGCGTAAACGGTCTCGCCTCAGGCGAGATCGACCTTGCGCAGACGATCGCCCCAGCGACAATCGCAACGATTCAGGCAAATGCAAAGTTGCAGCTGATCGATCGCGGTTCGTCGTTCAACACGTTCCAGATCTCAATGAACCACACCTATGCTCCAGTGAGCAATCCAAAGATTCGTGAAGCGATCGCCTACGCGATCGACTACGACTATCTGATCAAGACCTTCTACGCCGGCGCGGCGGTGAGGGCGACGAACTGGATGCCAGCTGGCGTGCAGTACGCCAAGGACCTCGGCCTCCCAACGTATGACGTTGAGAGGGCAAAGGCCCTGATCGCGGAGTCGGGTGAAACCGACCTCACGATCGATTTCTGGTATCCAAACGACGTGTCCCGCCCATACATGCCTGATCCAAAGGGCCTGTTTGAAGCGATCACGGCGAACCTTGAGGCTGTTGGCTTCACCATTGTTCCTAACAACGCCCCATGGCGCGGTGGGTACCTTGATGATGAGAACGCCGGCAAGTACGAGATGTGGTTGCTTGGTTGGACCGGCGACTGGGCCGGGCCAGACAACTTCTTGAAGACGGCGTTCTTCGGATATAAGAACGGCGCCCCTTCAAAGGAGTTCGCCTACAAGAACGATGCTCTCGACAAGGCGATGAACGACGCTCTTGCAGCGGGCACCGAGGCAGAGGCGAAGACACTGTGGGAGACGGCGCAGGACTTGATCCGTGCCGACATGCCAACAGTGCCAATCGCGAACTCGAAGCCGCAGGCAGCTGCCACGATCGACCTGAAGGGCTTCATCGGCTCTGCAGCGTTGAACGAGCCGCTCAACCTGGTCTGGCTCGATCGTCCGTAACTGAGTAAGGCGTCGCCTTCGGGCGTCGCACACTCGCTCTAACAAGAGCATCTGTCGCCGCTCCCTTGGCCGTGAGGCTGAGGGGGCGGCGACGGCGTTTCGCCCCTAGAATGCCCCGATGGGCAGATACATCGTTCGCCGCTTGATCGCCGCGATTCCCGTGCTGATCGGGCTCTCCATTCTGCTTTTCGCCTACATCCGCATCCTCCCCGGCGACCCGTGCGTTGCCATCCTTGGGCAGCACCGCACCCCTGAGGCATGCGCCGCGCTCCGCGTCAATCTGGGCCTCGACCTGCCGCTCTGGCAGCAGTACATCTCGTACCTCTTCAAGACGCTCTCGGGCGACCTTGGTGCCAGCGTTGTGAACTCACAGCCATTTCTCGCCGAGTTTCTGACTCGGTTCCCTGGCACCATTGAGCTCACCTTTGGCGCGCTCCTCTTCTCCATCGGCGTAGGGATTCCCCTGGGCCGTCTGGCTGCCCGAAAGGTGGGCGGCTGGGCTGACGGACTGATTACCGGTGTGAGCCTCTTTGGCGTCAGCATCCCTGTCTTCGTGCTTGGCCTCGCGCTCGTCGTGATCTTTGGCGTGATCTTGGGCTGGCTCCCAACGCAAGGTCGAATTGATGCGCGGGCACGATTTGATGCCACCTCGGGCATCTTGCTCATTGACACACTGTTGGTCGGGCGCTTCGATCTCTTTGTCGACGTGGTGCGCCACCTCATCCTTCCCTCCATTGCCCTCGGCTCAATCCCTCTGGCGATCATCACGCGCATCACCCGCGCCTCCGTGATCGAGGTGGCGAACGAGGACTATGTGCGCACCGCTCGATCTAAGGGTTTGAAGGAGAAGACGGTCGACAACCGTCACGTCATGCGTAATGCCTGGCTTCCAGTGACCACCGTCGTTGGTCTACAAATCGGCGGCCTCCTTGGCGGTGCGGTGCTCACAGAAACGGTATTTGTGTGGAACGGTGTCGGACGCTGGGTCGTTGACGCTATTGAGAACCACGATTACCCGATCGTGCAGTCGACGATCCTGGTGTTTGCGGTGATCTTCCTCATCGTGAACTTGATCGTTGATGTGGGGTACGCCCTGCTGAATCCAAAGATCCGATACCAATGATGTTCCGTGCCGCCCTTGTAGATCCACAGATCGCGCGGTCTTCGCGCGGGCTCTGGGGTGATGCCGCCCGCCGTCTGCGCCGCAACCGCCCAGCGCTCGTCGGCCTCTTCTTCATCGTCCTCTTCGCCCTAGCCGCAATCCTTGCACCGTTCATCTCGCCGTTTGATCCGTATGCCATGAACGGCAGCAGCCTTGATGCTCCATCTATGACACATCTCTTTGGTACCGACCTCCTCGGGCGCGATATCTTCTCGCGCGTCCTCTACGGAGCGCAGATCAGCCTCTTCGTTGGCGTTGGCGCCGTAGTCCTTGCCCTCGTAATCGGCGGCGCCCTTGGGGCAATCGCAGGCGGATTCGGCGGGCGCATCGACGGCGTGATCATGCGCGCAACCGACGTCTTCCTCTCAATCCCGAGCATTCTTCTGGCAATCGGCATCGTCACTGCTCTCGGGCGCGGCATGGCTCAGCTGATGTTCGCGATTGCGGTGAGCTATGCGCCAACGTTTGCGCGCCTGCTGCGCGGCTCACTTCTGGCGCTTCGCGAGGCTGACTACGTTGTCGCAGCGCGCACCATCGGTGCATCACGCATGCGCATCTTGGTGCGACACATGCTGCCGAACGCACTGACGCCACTCATTGTTCAGGCGACGCTGGTGCTCGCGACCGCCATCATTGACATCGCTGGCCTCGGCTTCCTCGGTCTTGGGCCGGCAGACCCACGAACCCCAGAGTGGGGGACGATGCTCGTCGACGCACGTCGCTTCATGCAGACCGCCCCGCACATTGTGGTCTTTATTGGCGGTGCGATCGTCATCTCGGCGATCGGGTTCAACCTTCTTGGAGACGGGCTGCGCGAGTCGCTTGACCCGAAGTTGAAGCGATGAGCGACCAGCACCTTCTCGAGGTTCGCGACCTGGTAGTGCGCTTCCGCACGCACGATGGTGCGGTGCATGCCGTGAATGGTGTCTCGTTTGATCTGGCTGCGGGCGAGACGCTCGGCGTGGCGGGAGAGTCTGGCTGTGGCAAAAGCGTTACGAACCTAGCGATCGTTGGCTTGCTGCCGAAGCCTGCTGGCCGCGTTGAGGGCGGCAGCGTCAAGCTCGAAGGGCGTGAACTCACCACCCTGAAGGAAGAGGAGCTACGCAAGGTGCGCGGCAGTGAGATCGCCATGATCTTCCAAGACCCCATGACCTCGCTCAACCCGGTGCTGCGCATTGAGGAGCAGCTGATCGAGACGATCCAGGCCCACCGTGAGGTGTCAAAGGAGGCGGCGCGGACCCGCGCCATCGAGCTGCTCACCGCAGTGGGCGTTGCCAATCCAGAGTCACGACTGCGCAGCTATCCGCACGAGTTCTCGGGCGGCATGCGCCAGCGCGTGATGATCGCCATGGCCCTCGCCCTTGAGCCGCGCGTCCTTATCGCTGACGAGCCAACCACGGCGCTCGACGTCACCATCCAGGCGCAGGTGCTCGACCTGCTCCGCCGCCTCACCGAGGAGCGCGGCACGGCGACGATCCTCGTTACCCACGATCTTGGCGTCCTCGCCGGCATGGCCGACCGCGTCAACGTGATGTACGCCGGCGCGGTGATTGAATCGGGCACCACCGACGACCTCTTCGCCAACCCGCGCCATCCGTATACCGTTGGCCTGCTGCGCTCTATTCCACGCCTCGACGGCGAGACTGGGGGCAAGCTGGTGCCGATCGAAGGTCGACCACCGGATCTGATTGATGCACCAGTGGGTTGTTCGTTCTATGCGCGCTGCGCCTGGCGCACCGATCGCTGCGCCACCGAAACACCTGCCCTGCTTCCGATTGATGGCGGCAAGGGACCGATCGTGACAAGCGGCCCAACCGCAACACATGTCGTGGCCTGCTTCAACCCAGTCGCCCCTGCAGAGGTTGCCGAGGGGCGACCACTGCCACGTTCCGGAGGAGCCACACGATGAGCCGCGAACCCCTGCTAACGGTCAGAGACCTCGCAGTCCGATTCCCGATTCGCGAG
>Ga0209598_10001772_pt1 | contig 17350 bp, 12 predicted proteins | sample M_140807_EF_Meta_FD_187317 | JGI IMG/M metagenome (GOLD analysis project Ga0209598, IMG submission 187317) | Freshwater microbial communities from Lake Montjoie, Canada to study carbon cycling - M_140807_EF_MetaG (SPAdes) (version 2) | ecosystem: Environmental > Aquatic > Freshwater > Lake...
TGTACTATCTTGTCCGTCATAATTTAAAGCATCATAATAGTTTTTTAACTGAATAGCTGTGTCTTTGCTATTGTCAGTTACTAAAAATTGAACTTCATATCCTGATTCTTCCAATTGCATATTATAAAGGCTTCTCATAAATTGTAATTCTGATCCTTCATACGCTTTTTTTCTTGCGTTTTTCCAGATGAGTTGTTGTTGTTCGGAGGAGTCTTTCATGGCTTCAAATAATGGATATCCCGTATAAACACTCATTTCATTATTATACTCATGAACAAAAGAATCCAATTCATATCTTATTTGATATCCCAAGTATTTATTTATAATGAGTACCGGTTCTTTTGCTAAAACTTTCAGTCTATTTTTTCTTTTAGAATAATAAAAAGTTAACGATTCTGGATTTTGAATCGTGCATGAATCCGCATTTGATGTTTTCCCAATAAACTCTTCCAAGAAAAATTTACCATATTTTTCCCAACCGTTTTTTACCTCGTTACTTGTGGTTATAGAAAAATCCTGGAGTGTTTTTTCTTTTGGAGCTAATTCAAATAGCATTTCTTTATTATCAGCATTAGTTACTCTTGCGCTTTGTGTTGTGAAACTCGTAAAGCTCACAATTAAATCATATCCACCATTTGGTAAATACAAAGTAAAATCACCCTCTTGATCAGTTGCCGTTCCAAGAGTAGTGTTTTCGGCAAATACAGAAGCGCCTTGCATAGGTGCATGTGATGTAGCATCTAAAACTTTTCCTTTTACAATAAAATAATTAGCCTGACTAAATAACGAATGGCATGCGAAATAAAATGTGGCAATTAAAATAATTCTCTTCATATAGCAATATAATTTTTTGACTGATTATAAAATTATTTCAATCTTTCTCTATTGTAAAAAGGGATGCTTAAGGGCATGTCTTGAAATTATTTTATAACATACTTTGCTTTCAATTGTGTACAAGTATGATGTATACTATCCTTTAAACTATAATATCGAAAAGACGGGATTACTTTCAATAGTTTTGACGAATCAAAATTAACAGTAGCCATTGCTGCGGCTGATGTTTCTTTTGTTATCAATGGCTCTTTTTGTAATAAAAAACTTCTAATAACTTCGGCTCTCCACACTATTTTTACAACAAATGGATTTGCTTTTTTATAGGGCTTTCTTTTTTTAAATTCTTCCGCTATCCAAAACATTAGATTCTTAAAACCTGTATTTTCTGCGTTTAAAATAAATCTTTGTGCAGTAAGTTCAGACTCCATCAATATTATCATTGCCTTGCAAACGTCTCTCACATCAACAAATCCTGTTACACCTTCTGTGTACCATTTCAAACCATCATAAACTTTTTTAAAAATAGCAGTAGAGCCTTCTTCCCAATTTCCCGCTCCTAAAATTATACTTGGATTTACAATAATGGCATCCAACCCTTCGGCAATTCCTCTCCAAACTTCAAGCTCGCCTAAATATTTACTCTCTCCATATCTGCTTCCTCCCGTTTGTTTTGTCCATTGATGCGTTTCATTTATCATTTCATTTTCTCTCATACGACCCAATGCCGCAACAGAACTTACATGTACAAGTTTTGTAACACCTGCATGTAAACAAGCATTAACTACATTAGCAGTGGCTTCAACATTAATTTTAAAAAGATGCCCAATGTTTTTTGATGTGAATTTTACCAATCCTGCGCAATGATATACGTGAGATATCCCTTCCATCACCTCTTCTAATTGAATAACATCCAGTAAATCACAGGTTATTATTTTTAAATTTGGGTGAGGTGGAATTTCTAAAGATTTATGATGAATGATAGCATTTACTTGATATCCGGATTCCAGTAATTGTAAAATCAATTCACTACCTACTAACCCTGAAGCCCCTGTAACAAGAATGTTTTTTGATTCTTTCATCTGAATGGAAATCTAATAAATAGAATTTTTCTTTTAAGTTTTGAAGTTCAATAAAACTATTGATACTTATAAAATCCTTCGCCGGTTTTTCTTCCTAAATTTCCTGATTTAACTTTTTCTTTTTGCAAAGCCGATGGCTCAAATCGTGATTCTTGATTGAAAGCATCATATAGAGATTGAGAAACAGCTAAATTAATATCGTTACCAATTAAATCCATCAATTTAAATGGACCCATTTTAAAACCAGATGCTTCCATAATTTCATCTACCTGCTCAATGGTAGCTTGGTTATTTTCAACAAGTCTCATTGCTTCTAAATAATAATGTCGAGCTACTCTATTCACAATGAACCCTGGTGCATCAATACACACAACCGGAGACTTCTTTAATTGTATACAAAAATCAGTCAGCTTGGCTATAACTTCAGCGGTTGTTTTTTCTGCTTTTACTACTTCTACTAACTTCATTATTTGTGCTGGATTGAAAAAATGCAATCCGGCAACTCTTTCTGGATTAGAAATATTTTGTTGTAATAAATTAATAGATAAAGAAGAAGTGTTGCTGGCAAAAATGCTGGATGGATCATTATGTTTCGACAATTCATTAAAAAGTTGAATTTTAATTTCTGCTTTTTCAATGATCGCTTCTATTATTAATGGAGCCTTACAGGTATTAATTTCTGTAGTAAAAACAATTCTATTTAGAATTTCTGTTTTTTCAATTGTTGTTATTTTGTTTTTTTCTATTAAGGCATTGAGATTTTTTTCAACGGTTTGTTGAGCTACTTCAAGCACACTTTTATTGTTGTCGAATAAAATAACTTCTACTCCATTTTGTGCAGCACACATAGCAATTCCAATACCCATTGTTCCAGCACCTGCTACGCAAATTTTATTAATCATGCTTGTGTAAATTGTTTTAAAAACCGTTGGTCATTTTCACTAAATAATCGCAAATCTTTTACCTGATAGGTTAACATCGTTATTCTTTCTATTCCCATTCCAAATGCAAACCCTGTATATTTTTTAGAATCAATTCCGCAATTTTCTAACACTTTTGGATGAACCATTCCACAACCCAAAATCTCTACCCAACCTGTTCTTTTGCAAACACTGCAACCCTCTCCACCACAAATCAAACAACTAATATCCATTTCAGCACTCGGTTCTGTAAATGGAAAATAAGATGGTCTGAAACGAACTTTTACATCAACCCCAAACATTTCTTTTACAAAAAAATATAAAGTTTGTTTTAAGTCGGCAAATGAAACATTTTCTGCTATGTATAGTCCTTCTATCTGATTAAAAAAACAATGAGCCCTGGCGCTGATGGTTTCATTTCTGTATACTCTTCCCGGACAAATTATTCTTAGTGGTAAATTACCTTTTTCCATTTCTCTGATTTGTACACTACTGGTGTGTGTACGCAACAACCAATCTGGATTTTGAGAAATATAAAATGTATCCTGCATGTCGCGAGCAGGATGATTTTCTGGGAGATTTAAAGCTGTAAAATTATGCCAGTCATCTTCTATTTCCGGACCTTCAGCAATAGAAAACCCTAATCGTTGAAAAATTGAAACAATTTTATTATGAACAATACTTATTGGATGTCTGGAGCCAATTGGTAGAGAATGTCCAGGCAAGCTAACATCTATTTGACTTTCTTCATTCAATTCTTCACCTTCTACTAAGTGAGAAGCGCTCTCATAGAAGGATTCTACAAAAAGTTTAAATTCATTCAATAATTGACCTGCTTCTTTTTTCTGATCCACAGGAACAGATTTCATTTCACCCATTATTGATTTAAGGAGTCCTTTTGTACCAAGATATTTTATTCTAAATTCTTCAAGTGATGCTTTAGAATTGATTGTAGAAGATTGAATCTCATTTTTATATTGTTCAATCTTAGATATTAATTGATCCATAAAGCAAAGGTAAAGCTCAAAAAGTTAAAAATATGGTTTGATTAAATAAGTAAATAAAAAAATGGATAACTTTAGTCAAAATTTTTAATTATGTCACTATTCAAATCGGGAAATCCCACCCTTTCAGAAAACAAATTCAGGGATACAGTCATTAGTATTTCTAACGAAAACAGTATGAGCATCAAAGGAACCCTCAACAAGTTTGGGTTTATGCTATTGATGTTAATGGGTTCGGCATTTTATTCTTGGAAAGAATTCGCTGAATCAGAAGGCACCAGCAGCAATTTAATGCCTATAATTTTGGGAGGCGCTATTGGTGGGTTCGTCATTGCTTTAATAATATCATTTAAAAGAGAGTGGTCTCCATATCTTGCTCCTTTATATGCACTCCTTGAAGGATTGTTTATTGGAGCCATTTCCGCTATGTATAATACTATTTATGATGGAATCGTATTGCAAGCAGTTGGACTTACATTTTCTGTAGGAATAGGCATGTATTTTTTATACGCTTTTAGAATAATACGAGCAACTGAAAAATTTAGATCTATACTTTTTTCAGCAATGGCAGGAATAGCAATATTTTATTTAGCCACTTTTGTCTTAAGATTATTTCATGTTAATATTGATGAATCAATGCCATTCATAAATGGGGGCGGCATGTTTGGAATAGGTTTTTCATTAATCATTGTGGCAGTAGCCGCTATGAATTTAATTTTAGATTTTGATATGATTGAACAAGGTACAGAAATGGGAGCTCCAAAATACATGGAATGGTATGGTGCTTTTGGTTTAATGGTTACATTTGTTTGGTTATATCTTGAAATATTAAGATTGTTATCAAAAATAAATAGAAGATAATTTTAAAACTTTTTATGTTTAAAAAACCGGGCATTTGCTCGGTTTTTTTATTTACTTTCGATATGTTTTTTTAGGATAATTTTCACACAATAAATTAAATAATAAAGGGATGAAAAAATATTTTTTGCCGATTGCAATATTGATTGTGTTTTTCAACACAGGTTTTTCACAAACAAAACTGATTGAAAAAATTGAGAAGAAAGAAAATGAAATTATCATTCCTTATGAAAAATACATTTTATCGAATGGGCTTACCGTTATTTTAGTGGAAGATCACAGTGATCCTATTGTTCATGTTGATGTAACCTATCATGTAGGCAGCGCCAGAGAACAAATAGGCAAAAGTGGATTCGCGCATTTTTTTGAACACATGTTATTTCAGGGAAGTGATCATGTAGCGGATGAACAACATTTTAAAATCATTACTGCAGCAGGAGGCACTTTGAACGGAAGCACCAACTTAGATAGAACCAATTATTTTGAAACGGTTCCCAGCAATCAATTAGAAAAAATGCTTTGGTTAGAATCAGATAGAATGGGATTTTTTCTGGATGCAGTTACACAACAAAAATTTGAAATTCAAAGAAGCACTGTAAAAAATGAAAGAGGCCAAAATTATGATAATCGACCTTATGGATTAGTGAGTGAAGTAACGAATAAAAATCTCTATCCATATGGACATCCTTACAGTTGGTTAACCATTGGATATGTGGAAGATTTAAACAGAGTGGATGTAAATGATTTAAAAAACTTCTTTTTAAGATGGTACGGACCAAATAATGCAACACTGACTATCGGAGGAGATATACAAACTAAACAAACCCTTGCTTTAGTGGAAAAATATTTCGGCAGTATTCCAAAATGTCCGGAGGTAAGTAAAACTATTTTACCACAAGTAAGCTTAAACGCAGACAGATATGTGTCTTATGTGGACAATTACGCTAAGGTTCCTATGTTAATGAAAACATACCCTACAGTGCAAAATTATGATAAAGACATGGCGGCATTATCTTGTTTATCACAAGTTTTAGGACAAGGAAAAACATCAATACTATATCAATCATTAGTTAAATCACAATTAGCATTACAAGCAAGTGCAAACAGCAGATTAAATGAGCTAGCGGGTGATTTTGCCATTCAATTAGTACCTATGCCAGGTAAGTCATTAGCTACAATGGATTCATTGTATAAAGAAGCATTAATAGCTTTCGAAAAGCGTGGTGTTACAGATGAGGACATTGATAAGTTTAAGGGCAGTATAGAATCTCAATATATAAATGGATTACAAAGTATATCAGGAAAAGTTTCTCAGCTAGCTGCTTTTCAAACATTTACTGGAAATCCAAATCAGATTGGCAACATGTTATCATTGTATCAATCTGTTACGAAAGAAAGTGTAATGAATGCATACAATAAATATATAAAAAATAAGGGCTGCGTAACCGTTAGTGTATTGACAAAATCAGATAAAAATGCACCGGCATTAGCTGACAATTATAAAGTAGATACAACAAATTATACAGAACCGAATTATGGATACAATGGGTTGAAATATGTAAAAGGAAAAGATAAATTTGACAGAAGCGTTATGCCAGGAACAACTTCAAACCCAACTATAATTGTGCCTGCTTATTGGAAAAAAGATTTACCTAATGGAATAAAAGTTATTGGAGCTGTTTACAATGAATTACCGCTTGTAAATATAACAGTGACTATTCCTGGCGGACATTTAGCTCAGGCTGTTGACACGGCTAAAATTGGTTTAGCAAATTTTGTAGGAAACATGCTAAACGAAGACACAAAAAACTATACTGCAGAACAAATGAGTGTTGCCCTTCAAAAATTAGGAAGTAATATTTCTGTGGGTAATACTTTTGATGGCATTCGATTTAATATTCAATGTTTGAAGAAAAATGTTGATGCAACATTAGATTTGTTTAAAGAAAGAATCTTAAATCCAAAATTCACAGAAACTGCATTTAAACGAATTCAAAAACAAGCATTGGAAAGTTTTAAGCAATCAAAATCTCAACCATCAACCATTGCAAATAACGTGTTCAGTAAAATTATTCATGGCGCAGATAATATTTTAGGTATGAATGATAATGGAACAGAATACACAATAAAAAATCTCACATTGGCTGATGTTGAAAATTACTATACAACTTACTTGACTTCTAATAGAACAAAAATTGTAATTGTAGGAGATATTACCGAAGAAGTTATCATGCCTAAGCTTTCTTTTTTAAATCAACTCCCTAATAATAATTTGCCAATTGCAAATCCTACCATAAATTATAAAAATGGAAAAACTGTTATTTACTTAGTTGATGTTCCTAAGGCTGCGCAAACAGAATTTAGAATTGGAAAAGCAGTCGACATGAAATATGATCTAATAGGCGAATATTATCAATCCGATTTAATGAACTATGTATTAGGCGGAAATTTCAACAGCAGATTAAATTTAAATTTAAGAGAAGATAAAGGCTGGACATACGGTGCAAGATCTGGCTTCAGTGGGGATAAATATGGGGTAGATTTTATTTTTAGCTCTGGTATTAAAGCCAATGCAACAGATAGTGCTTTGAGTGAGGTTTTGAAAGAAATGGACAATTATTCAAAAAATGGAATTACAACAGATGAAATGAATTTCATGAAAAGCGCACTAGGACAAAGAGATGCATTACAATATGAAACTCCCGGACAAAAATCTGGTTTTGTTTCTAAATTATTAGAATACAATTTGGAAGGAAGCTTCATCAAATCACAAAACAATATTTTAAAAAATATTTCGAAAGCGCAAATAGACGAATTAGCAAAAAAATGGATTCAGTCAAATAAAATGAATATTTTATTGGTGGGCGACAAAGAAAAAATATTACCTGGTTTGAAAAAATTCGGTTTTGATATAGTTGAGTTAGATTCTGACGGCAATATGAAACTCTAAAATCTATTTTGATAGTTGTATAATTTCATCATAAGCGCCATCCCATAATGAAATTCTACTTTGAAGAGAAGCAATAGTTGCTACTGTTGCTTCTTCCCAATATTGTTCATCTGTACAACAAAGGTTTTCTGTCATTTTTAATGCCAGATGACTGTGGTGATCTCCATCTACCTCTATATGTCGTTCCAAATAATATTTAAAAATAGAAATGCTATCAGGGAATTTTTTATCAATATCATTAATAATTGAATGGAACATTCCAGGAATTAAATCCTCTCTGCCGAAAGTAAATATTGCTGCCTGCAAATGAGCTTTTCCTGACTGAATTATGTCAAATGTGTTGTTGACAAATTTTTGCGAAGCAATTGGTGTATTTGATTCTTTGAAAGCTTCTATAAAATCACCTGATTGTTTTAATGTTGATGTAAATGTTTCTATACAAGAAACATTCGCTCCTGATTGTCTCATCGCATCAAGATAAATTTCAAAATGACTTTTTCTATTTCCCTGTTGATCAACATCGGACTCTTCACCAGTTACAATTTCATTAATTAGGAATCTTGTATCAGCCGATCCGACAGGGAACCATGGGATGGAGGTGCAGGTTAAATTGTTTTGTAAAGATTTTAATAAAGACATGAAATCCCACACTGCAAAAACATGATAATTCATGAAAATATTTAACTCTTCAAGATTATTGATAGCGCTGTAAACTTTATGATGAATAATTTCTTGACGAAGAGGATGGATGGCGGCTTGTAATTTTTCTACAAATAGTTTTGTGTTCATATTTTTCAATTTGATGCCGCAAGTTAAAGGCAGGTTCTCAAAACATGAAAATATGTTGATGTTATTAATTTAAAGAAGCGAAAATCTTTAATCAAAAAAGAAGAAGAAATACAATGCAGCTTGTGATGGTTTGATGCTTTCGTAATAACCAATGGTGTTACCTGATGAATTTTTTACCCGGCCATCTTCTACATAACCAATGGTATTTCCTGATGAATTTTTTACTCGGCCATCTTGAACATAACCAATGGTGTTACCTGATGAATTTTTTACTCGGCCATCTTCATAATAACCGATCGTATTACCTGAGGAATTTTTTACCTTATTTTCTTCAAAATAGCCAATCGTATTACTACTAGCATTTTTTACCCGACCATCTTGAATGTAACCAATAGTATTACCTGACGCGTTTTTTAATTTTTGAGCAAAGCTTGTGATAGAGAATAGAATAATACACAAGAATAAAAATAATCTTTTCATAAAATAAGATTTTATTGTTGTACATAAATTTAATTAAATAATTTACAGTTTACAATGTTTATTATCACAAATTTTTGTTGTATTACAAAAAATTAAACTAATGTAAAATGAATTTTCAATCTATTAACTTATGAAAGCAATAGTTGATTGCAATAGTTTTTATGCTGCATGTGAACGGCTATTTAAGCCTTCTCTACATGGGAAGCCTGTAGTTGTATTAAGCAACAATGATGGCTGCATTGTGTCTCGAACCGATGAAGCAAAGGAACTAGGAATTAGAATGGCAGAGCCTTATTATCAAAATAAATTAGCAATAGAAAGAAATAAAGTAGCTGTGTTTTCGAGCAATTATCACTTATATGGTGACATCAGCCAACGTGTAATGGAAACGTTACGAACTTTATCTCCATCGGTAGAAGTATATTCTGTGGATGAATCATTTTTAGACCTTACCGGAATAAATGAAAACAAACTATACGATTATGCACTTTTTTTAAAAAGCACTACTGAATTATGGACAGGAATTCCTGTTTCTGTGGGAATAGCGCCAACAAAAGTATTGTCTAAAGTAGCAAATCGATTAGCAAAAAAAGACAAGATTGGAACAAAGGGTGTCGTGGTTCTTCAAACTCCTTCTCAGCAAAGAGAAGCATTGGAAAAAACAGCAATTGAAGATATCTGGGGTGTGGGAAATGCCAATGCAAAAAAGTTGAGGCTCTTCAATATCAATACTGGATGGGATTTACGAAATATGAATGAAGAGTGGGCAAGAAAAAACTTGGGCGGTATTGTAGGTGTGCGTTTAATTAAGGAATTAAAAGGGTTTCCTTGCATTGAAATGAAAGATCCATTAACAACAAAAAAAATGATTGCTACAACAAGAATGTTTGGCAAACCAGTGTATGAATTGCAGGCACTTAAAGAAGCCGTATCAACTTACCTTTCTCGAGCTGCAGAAAAACTAAGGCGACAAAAAGGTGCTTGTAAAACAATTACAGTATTTGTTGTGAAAAACGACACAACACATTTTCAGGCTGATTATTCCCCAGCTTCAAAAACAGCTTATATAAATTTACCTTCTGCTACGGATTTAACGAATGTAATGATAAGTCATGTAATGCCTTTAGTAGAAATGTTATACCAAAAAGGAAGCAAGTATATCAAAGCGGGCATCATATTAGGAGATATCGTTCCGGCAAATATGATACAATACAATTTGTTTGAACCTATAGAAAAATTAAATCAAAAAAAATTAATGCAAATAATGGATAATATTAATTTTGGCATTAAAACAGATTTGGTAAAATTTGCAGCTTTAGGCACGAAACGAGATTGGAAAATGCGCCAGGAAATGCGAAGCAAAAGATTTACAACCGTATGGGATGAGTTGAGAGAAGTGAGGTGAGAAGAGATTAATTAATATTGTGAAAACCTTTCTTATTGTATTTATCAAGCGTAAATAATACAAAGCAAAAAAATGAATGTAAAATTGCTTATTGAGCTTTGATTTGAGAATTAAAATACTAATATAATAAACTGCTACTTCCTTTATTATGCTGTTATTGTCAATTGGTATTAATAAAACAGATTCAACAATTCTTCTGCATTTTTTACAGCTTATAAAATATTATCTCCTTCAAACATATTTTGATCTTAGCATTCTCCCGAACTTAATTGAGATAAAATCACTTTTTAAAAAGAATTATTTTAGATATAATCATCTTTGTTTATTGTAAATATTAGCTTGCTTTTGTAATTTATTTTTTTGTACTATAGATAAAACCAATTAATTCATTAAATATTAATACATAAAAATCTATTAATTGAAATAATATTTAATTGAAATATATAAAATGGTATGTATTATAGAACGTCATAAAATACTGATGTTAGGATTAAGCTTTTGCTTTAAAATGGATATTAATTCTGTAAAAGATATAAGAAATAGATACATCAATGCAGAAAACAAAAACCCTAAAGGAAAAATTATTGGTGATTGGCTCTTTTGAAATAAAAAATAAAAAAGCATTTGTGTTAAAAAAGAAATTATAATTAACGCTAAAAGAATTTTACTTTGTTTTTTTAATTCAAACTTTTTGTGAATCAACATAGCAAATTGCCAAATAAAACCTGTAAGAAGAACAATAAACCCAATCCATTTATATGTAATTGTAGGATTTATTTTTAAAATATGTAATAATAAGTCTGCGCCAAACAACCAATACATGAAAGTTGTAATAGTTAAAGCAATTATTTCGAATAAAAGAATTTTCTTTAAAAGCTTTTTAATTTCATGAGTATTTGAATTTTGATAGGAAAGTACTAGAATAGGATATATTGAGGTTGTTACTGGTGAAATAATAATCCCAATACTTTTATATATTAAGTCAAATATGGCTTGATAATTACCTTGATAGATTGGTCCAAAAAATTTAAGCATAAAAATTTTATCTATGTAAGATAACAAATGAAAAAAAATAAACCATAATGACATTGGTACACCATATTTAAAAAAAGAAGATAACAATTTAAAATCAAATTCATATGAATTTGATTTTAAATTGTTAATCCATTTTCTTTTTAATTGAAAAGCTAAATAAATTAAAGACAGAAAGTAAGAAATTAAACTAGAAAATAATAATGAATGAATGAAAATTATTTTAGTAAATGTCAGTAAATAAACTGAAATTATAAAGAAAGATAAAGTCCGTAACAATTCAGACCAAATTACTTTTTTAGAAAGAAATCCTGATTGTATAATTGCAAGCACTGAAAACTGATGAGATGAAACTATTAATAGCAAAACACTCAAGATTGAAGTAATAATTTCATTACTAAAAAAATAGGCTGCCAAAAAAGCAGGCAATAAAAACAATAATTGTGTCTTTAAGCAAATCATTATTGTTTTTTGAATAAACGCTTGTTTGTTTTCTGCTTCTTGATAAAATCTTAAAACGCTTTGACTTATCCAAGCAGACAAAACAGCTACTACAATTAAAATTGCATTTAACCATATAGAAAAATACCCATATTTTTCAGGTCCCAAAATATGTTTGAATATTGGTACTGAAATTCCAGAAATTATAGAAGGGAAAATTATACTTAATAGATAATTTAAGTAGTCTTTTTTAAAAGTTTTGAACAATTCCATTTTTTGAAAAGCATTTATTTCAATACAAGAAAATAATTCATGCCTATTTTTTTAAGTTAATAATAATATTAGCAATAACAGCAAGTGCACTCATCGCAATTGATAATTCAGTAACCGATAATCTAGACTTATTTTTATCATTTTGTTTAGGAACAAAAATTTCTGATTTTGGTAGTATTTTAGGATAGTGCTTGATAAATAAAAAACTCTTCACCGATTTTACTTTTCCATTGGGGTAAATCACAAAAACTTTTGATTTATTAGCGGTATTTAAAAACCCGCCAGCTTGCTTAATATAAAATTTAGCGTGCTTGCCTTTTATGATTGGGGAAAATGTTTGAATATAAACCTCTCCGTTAACTTTTACTAAATTTGAGTTCTTTGCAATGGTAATATAGTCTCCATCTTCTAGCAATAAGTTATCAGGAGAATTATTAAATTTCATGATTTTATCAAGATCTAATGAAATAACATACTGATCTCGATAAATATTTTCTTTCATCTTAAGAATATTATTTGCTGTATCATTTGATCCACCTAGAACATTCTTAATAATTCGCTCCCTTTGTTCTTTTTCTATATTACTATTAAAACTTCTTTTTATTATTATAGAATTACTGTCAGCAGAGGATTTAAATCCTCCAACTCTTTTTATAATGTCACTAACTCGCTCATTTGTTTTATTTAAAATATAACGGCCAGGTAATACAACTTCTCCTTCAATTATAACATTTCTTTCTTTTATAATGCGTGGTAGATTTTTTACAAAAACCATATCATAAGGCTCCAGTATAAAATCATCACTGGAATCTTCAATTTTGAAAATATATGATTCGGTTTCATTTAAACTATTTGATTTCTCTTTGATTTTTCTTACTATTTCAATATTAGTTGAATCTCCATCGTGATTAATACCACCTGATATTGTAATTAAATCTTTTAAAGTCATTTTGTCTTTCCATTCTATTTGAATTGGATTTCTAACATTACCCTGTATCTGAACATATTGAAAATCTTTGAAATCAAAAATTGAGTTCACAATAATTTTATCATTCTTTTGTAAAGAGACATCAGTGCCAGATTGAATAAGTGAATCTAATTTATAAGAAGTTACAAAAGGTACTTTATTGTTGTAATATCTATAAATGGTTACCCTGTTTTTGTAGGCGTCCTCTTTTAATCCTCCAGCTTTTTCAATAACATCTAACAATCCTGTATTTTCTTTGAGTTCATAATCACCTGGCATATAAACAGCCCCGGTTATTTTTACTTTATTTGCGTACTCATCACCAATTGTTTTTATTTGAAATACATCACCACTTTTTACAATAAATTGACTAAACTCTAATGCATTCAAATCAATTATTTTTCTGTTTTTTTCTGTAAGTCTATAAACTGTCAAATTTTCTTTATAAGCTACATCTTTAAAACCGCCGCAATATTCTAATAAGTTCCAAAATGATTCACCTTCTAACATTTCAAATTTCCCTTCTCTTTTTACAGCTCCATTTATAGTTACTCGTTCTTTGTAATATGGAATTTTTATTAAATCTCCTTCTTGAAGCAATACATTATCACTTTGATTGCCTTTACACAAAAAAGAATACAAATCTGCTGTTCTCTCTAATTTATTTTGTCGAAACAATTCAATATTTCTATAACTACCTTGATCGTTTGGACCTCCACACAAATACAATAAATTATATAAGGTAGTTAATGATGATATGGTATAAGTTCCTGGCTTTTCCGCTTGTCCAATAATTGTTACTCTGATACTTTTAATTTTTCCTAAGCTTATTTGCACACTTGTTCTACCAGAATTAATTGCCTGATATATTGTTGATGCTAATTTAGATTTAATTTTTTTTGTTGCCTGTTCTATACCCAAACCATTTACAAGAATTGGACCCACATTTGGAATATATATTTCACCTTCAGGACTAACGGTTAAATTATACCTCTTTTCACTATATCCATAAATATTCATAATAATTTCATCATCTGGACCTAGGACATAATTTGAAGGTGTGGCGATTCTGATATTTGGTTCAAAAACTAAACTTGATTTTGTAAACAATTCAGATCCAAATATGCTTAGATCTTTGTTTAATTCTTGCATTTCATCTTGTTTAGGAATTTTTATTTTTTCTTGACTCTTTTCGGATTTTATTTCTTCTTCATTTGATTCTTTTTTAGGATTTTTTTCAAACCCACTAAGCCTTGCTTTTAATTTGGTTATCTCATCAGCTTTCATTCCTCTGCCATTCAATTCCCGAAACAAAACATCTTCGCTCATGTTCATTTCAGCGGCTTTATCTAACATCGATTGTAATTCTTGATCACTATATGTATCAACCGTAATTTGAGATAAATCTTTACTATCTAATATTGAATTTTGAGCCTTTACAGTTGAGGCAGTAGAAAAAAACAGTAGTATAAATAAAATGGACTTAGTAATAAATTTCATATGTGTATTCATTTATTGTTTTTTTAGGTCAGAAGTTATAGGATTTACCAATTTTTAAAGGCAAATCATTATGACTAATTTATTTTATTTTTTTTGATTTATACAAGGCTATTAGGTTATTATTTACCTATCGGCAAAGTTAGATATTTTATCGTAACCATGAGTAAAATTGAATGTTTAAATAGAAAGCATACTTAACATTTTACAATAGCACACAAGCTTAGTGTATATTTGCAGCTATGCATTATGCTTCTATAGAAAATATCAGTAAATCATTTGGAATAAGACATTTATTTAAAAATATTTCTCTGAACATCGAAGAGGGTGATAAAATTGCGTTGGTTGCCAGAAACGGATCCGGAAAAAGTACTCTTATGAAAATTGTAGCAGGTTTAGAATCTTCGGATAATGGCACAGTTTGGGTTCATAAGGATATAAAAACAATAATGCTGCAACAAGACCACAATTTCAATCTCGAAAAATCAATTTGGGATAATTTACTAAGTTTAGACAATCCAATTGTACAGGTAGTAAAGGCTTATGAAGAGTTTCTTGAAAAGGGATCTGAAGATACTGATCTGATGTCAGATTTAATGGCTCAATTAGATGACCTTAATGCTTGGAATTTTGAAAGCAATTTAAAACAGATATTAGGAAAACTGAACATTCATCAAATTAATGAAAAAGTTGGCAATTTAAGCGGGGGACAAAAAAAAAGAGTAGCGCTTGCTCAATCACTAATTGAAGCTGAGTTACATGAAGGAAAATGTCTTTTAATTTTAGATGAACCTACTAACCATTTGGATGTTTCAATGATTGAATGGTTAGAAGAGTACTTAGGTGCTCAAAAAATCACTCTTTTGTTAGTTACACATGATAGATATTTTCTGGATGCTGTGTGTAATGAAATTATTGAAATTGATGAAGAAAAAGTTTTTACTTACAAAGGTAATTATGATTATTTTCTGGAACAGAAAAGTCTTCGCTTAGAAATTCAAAATAGTGAACTTCAAAAAGATAAAAATATTTTTAGAAAAGAGTTAGAATGGATGCGGAAGCAGCCTAAAGCAAGAACTACTAAAAGTAAAAGCAGACAAGATGCATTTTCTGAAGTAGAAAATAGAGTCAAGCAACAAAAAGAAGTAGCAGAAGTAAGCCTTCAAGTAAAAATGACCCGACTCGGAGGAAAAATTCTTGAACTTAAAAAAGTAAGTAAGCAATATGGTGATTTAGTAATTATGAAAGGTTTTGATTACACGTTTAAAAGAGGCGAGAGAATTGGAATTGTTGGCAAAAACGGTGTTGGCAAATCAACTTTTTTAAAAATTGCTTTACAATTAGAAGAACCTGATAACGGAAAAATAAATCATGGCGATACGGTTGTTTTTGGAAATTTTAGTCAAGAAGGATTAATTTATAAAGAAGACAAAAGAGCCATAGAGTATGTAAAAGCATTAGCTGAATTTTTTCCTTTGGCAGATGGCAGTAAAATTTCTGCTAGTCAATTCATGGAAAAGTTTGGTTTTAATGCTGAACAACAATATACTTTGTTGAGTAAATTAAGTGGCGGTGAAAAAAGAAGATTACATCTGATGAGCGTTCTTTTTTTAAACCCCAACTTTTTAGTTTTAGATGAACCTACTAATGATCTTGATTTACAAACATTAAGAACTTTGGAAGAATTTTTACTTGAATATCCCGGCTGTATTTTAATTGTTAGTCATGATCGATATTTTATGGATAGAATGGTAGATCATCTTTTTGCTTTTGAAGGCGATGGGATAATTAGAGATTTTCCTGGCAATTATTCTCAGTACCGTGATGCATTATCAAAAGGTTTGCTGAATGACAAGCCACAACAGATCATGAAATCTCATGAAGAAGATAATAAAAATGAGCAACCCGACCTTCCTATAAAATCAGAAGTCTCTCAAAAAAAATTATCTTTTAAAGAAAAGTTTGAATTTGAATCACTTGAAAAAGAAATGCCCCAGTTGTTAACAGAAAAAAAAGAACTTGAAGAAAAAATTTCACAGCCTTTGCCCTTCGAAGAACTTCAGAAATTATCAGAACGAATTAGTCAAATTATTCATCAGTTAGATGAAAAAGAAATGCGTTGGTTAGAATTAAGTGAGAAATCTTAATATTAATGACGGTTTTCATTGTCTTGTTTGATAGTCATTCTTATTTGTTTTATTACTGAACAATAGTTTTATGTTTTTAATTTAATCTTTTAAACAAAAAACTTTATGTCAACAAAAACATTAACAAGAAATGGAAGTAGCATGCCTACTGTATTTGATGATTTTTTTAAACCTTGGAATGAATGGTTCGATTCTGGATCTAATTTATTTAATAAGATGTTAACCATACCAGCCGTAAACATTATTGAATCAAAAGAAGATTTTAAATTAGATTTTGCTGTGCCAGGAATGAAAAAAGAAGATTTTCATCTAAATATAGAAGGAAATATGTTAACTATCAGCAGTGAAAAAGAATCTTCTAAAGATATGAATCACGATAGCAGATATACAAGGAAAGAATATAGTTATTCTTCTTTTAGTAGAAGCTTTTCTTTGCCTGAGGATGTGAATTCAGAAAATATTGAAGCTTCTTATCATGATGGCATTCTTAATATCACCATGCCTAAAAAAGAAGAAGCAAAAAAGTTGTTAGTGAAAAACATTTCAGTTAAATAAATTTTGTATAGCCTTTTCACTTCGAAGAGGCTTTTTTATAAAATCAATATTTTTTTTGTGGCTATTTGATTTTTACTTTTTATGCTCAATAAATAGATTCCTTTTTCCATTCTATTTTT
>Ga0209598_10001773_pt1 | contig 17348 bp, 17 predicted proteins | sample M_140807_EF_Meta_FD_187317 | JGI IMG/M metagenome (GOLD analysis project Ga0209598, IMG submission 187317) | Freshwater microbial communities from Lake Montjoie, Canada to study carbon cycling - M_140807_EF_MetaG (SPAdes) (version 2) | ecosystem: Environmental > Aquatic > Freshwater > Lake...
GGGCCACCCATGCCGATCGAGGCATTCTTCGTGGCGATGATCACATCGCAGCAACCAAGCAAGGCCGCATTGCCGGCAAAACAGTAGCCTGACACCACGCCCACCACCGGCACCAGCCCCGAGAGCCGCGCGAACTGCGTGAAGGTCGGGCCATCCAGGCCGGTGAGCCCCAGGCCCTCGGTGTCTCCGGGCCGACCGCCGCCGCCCTCGGCATACAGCACCACCGGAATGCGCCAGCGGTGCGCCAGCTGCAGCATGCGGTCCTGCTTCTTGTGGTTCATGTGGCCCTGCGTCCCGGCCAGCACGGTGTAGTCGTAGATCAGGCCCATGCAGCGCGCAGCCTCCTCACCGAACTGCGCCGCATTGACTGTGCCAATGCCCGAGACCACGCCATCGGCCGGCGTGTTCTCGATCAGGTCCTCGATCGTGCGTCGCTTGCGCTGCGCTGCGAAGGACAGTCCGCCGTATTCATGGAAGCTGCCCTCATCAAAAAGCTGTGCGATGTTCTCGCGCGCAGTGCGCTGGCCGGTAGCACGCCGGCGGGCCACCGCCTTCGGCCGGTTTTCATCGCGCAAAAAGGCTTGACGGGCGATGAGTTCAGCCAGATCGGGGCGGATGTGATCCGGATCGATTTCGATGGCCTGCACGGCCTGGGTTTCGCCGGATTCGTCCGGTTCGATGAAGGCGATCGGCTCACCGGCCATCAGGGTGACGCCGGTGGCGGTGGCCAGCGCGCGAACCGTGCCGCTGCACTGTGCGCTGATCACATGCTCCATCTTCATCGCCTCCAGCACCGCCACTGCCTGGCCGGCCTGAACCTGCTGGCCAGGCTCGATATTCAGGCTCACCACGGTGCCCTGTTGTGGCGAGGCGATCGCCACGGTGCCCGGTGGGGCGGGCATCGACCCGGGTGCATGGGATGCAGCCGTGCCCGGCAAAGCACCCGGCTCGCTCTCCGGATACAGGCGCGGCGCAGGCGGCGCGCCATGCAGCAGCTCGACGAGCCGCTCATCGATGAAGCGCGTGTTAACGCGATTGGCAGCGAAATCGGCATGCGCCAGCACCGCCTCGAGAAATCCCGCATTGGTCGCGACGCCCTCGATGCGCAACTCGCGCAGGGCCCTGCGCGCCTTGGCCACCGCGTCTTCGTAGCGCGCAGACGTGCTGTGCACGATCAGCTTGGCCAGCAGCGAGTCGAAGGCGGCGCTGGTTCGATAGCCTGCATAGGCAAAGGTATCGATGCGAATGCCCGGGCCCGAGGGCGGCTGAAAGACGCCGATCAGACCGCCGGTGGGCCGCGCCTGCCCGAGTTCATCCATGGTCTCCATGTTGATGCGCAGCTGGATCGCATGGCCCCGCGCACGCGGCACCTCCCCCTGTGACAAGCCGAGCTGGGCCAGCGACGCACCGGCGGCCACTGCGATCTGCGATTGCACCAGGTCGATACCGAGTACCGCCTCGGTCACGGTGTGCTCGACCTGCAGGCGCGGGTTGGCCTCGATGAACACGAAGGCATCCGGCCGCTCGGGGTCGGCCTGCGCATCGAGCAGGAACTCGAAGGTGCCCAGGTTTTCATACTGCGCGGCGCGCGCAAGCGTCACGGCCGCCTGGGTGATGCGAGCCCGCAGGGATTCACCGAGCGACGGGCTCGGCGCGACTTCGATGAGCTTCTGATGGCGCCGCTGCACCGAGCATTCCCGCTCCCACAGATGACTGACCGCGCCGCTGGCATCGCCGATCACCTGCACTTCGATGTGCCGGGCATCGACGATGAGCCGCTCGACATAGACTTCGTCGCGCCCGAAGGCGGCCCGCGCTTCCGACCGGCATCGCTCGTAGGCTTCAGCCAGATCGGTCTCGCGATGCACGGCGCGCATGCCGCGCCCGCCACCACCGGCCACCGCCTTGATCATGATGGCGCCGCCCTCGCCCAAGGAGCGCAAAAACGCCAGCGCCTGTTCAAGCGAAACCGGGCCGTCGCTGCCGGCAATCAGCGGCACGCCGCATCGCGCAGCCAGCGCCTTGGCCTTGACCTTGTCGCCGAAGGTTTCAAGCGCGTCGACCCCCGGCCCGATGAAGCGCACGCCTGCTTTTGCGCAGGCCCGCGCCAGATCCGGGTTTTCGCTCAGAAAGCCATATCCGGGATGCAGGGCATCACAGCCGGATGCCTTGGCCGCGGCGATGACCGCGTCGATGTCGAGATAGGCCCTTGCACCGGCACCCGGCAAAGCGATCGACTCGTCGGCTTGGCGCACGTGCAGGGACGCGGCATCGTCCGACGCAAAGATCGCAACCGTGGGCAGGCCGATCTCTGCGGCCGCGCGGGCGATGCGGATGGCGATCTCGCCGCGATTGGCAATGAGCAATTTTTGAAAGCGCATGGGATTTTTCCTGTGAACCTTCGGGTGTATACAACGAACTGTGCCCAATGCGGCACCCAGGACGTTTCGTTGTCTGCACAAGCGGCATCGAACGGTTTGCGCCACTGCGCAATCGCCTCAAGGAGACGCGCCATGTCCCGCATCACCCATCGAAGCCAGGTCAGTTACATCGACCGCACGCGCGAGTACTACGCCGCGCAGGGCTATGACACCCCGTACGCCTGGGCACGACACACCGAGGTCCCGTTCGCACCACTGCCCAAAGCACTGTCCGAGTGTCGTGCGGCCCTGATCACGACCGCCAGCCCCTGGCATGAAGACCCGGCGCATCGACCCAGACCGTTCACGCGGCAAGCCGTCTGATCGGCAGCCAGCGGCCCGCCTCCCGAGGTGCTCTTCACCGACAACCTCGCCTGGGACAAGGAGAGCACGCACACCCGTGATGTGGAATCGTTCCTGCCCCTGAACCAGCTGGCGCAGGCCGCTGATTCAGGACGTATCGGGAGTGTGAGCCCGCGGTTCTATGGCGTGCCCACCGAATACTCTCAGGGTCGTACGCAACGCGAAGATGCTCCGGCGGTGCTTGCGATGTGCAGGGAAGACCAGGTCGACGTCGTTCTCATCGCTGCGCTCCGACCCGTCTGTCACCAGACCGTGAGTCTGGTCAGTCGGTATCTGGAAGCACACGGCATCCCGACCGTGGTGGTCGGATCGGCCCGGGACATCGTCGAAGAGTGCGGCGTGGCGCGATTCGTGTTCAACGACTTTCCGCTGGGCAATCCCTACGGCAAGCCGGATGACCGGGCAATGCAGCAGGCCACGCTGGGCTATGCACTCGATCTGCTTGAATCGGCGCGGCTGCCCCGCAGCACCGTGCAAACCCCGTTCATCTGGAGCGAGGACGAATCATGGCGGGCGGTCTACGCACGCGTTGATGAGGGCAATCGGGAGGCACTCAGGCGCGAAGGCGAGGCAAGAAGGGGGCTACAGGCTGCTGCGGCTGAGATACCCTCGGGCAATGCCTAGACCCCATGCGCCCGCGCCATCACTCAGCTGGCTTCAGGCCCTGCGGGCGCGGTGGGCGCTTGTTCTGAGCCTTGCGTTCGGTGTGGCGGTCGGGATGGCATTGCCCGATTCTCTGGAGCTGATGTCGAGCACCCGCGCGGTCATCGGATGGAACGCCGGCATCCTGCTGTACCTCGCCATCGACCTGCAGGTGATCTTCGGCACCTCGCATCAACGCATGAGGGAGCGCGCGATCGAACATGATGAGGGCCAGGCGGTGGTGCTGGCCCTGATCGTGGTGGCCGCGGTGGTGTGCCTGGGTACGATCGTGGTCGAGCTGGGCCAGGCCCGAGATGAACAGGGCGGCGTGCGGCCCTGGCGGGCGGGTCTTGCGGCACTGACCATCCTCACCTGCTGGACCTTCATCCAGGTGATGTTTGCGCTGCATTACGCGCATGCCTACTACGCCGCGCAGCATCGCGGCGAGCCGGGTGGCGCAGCCTTTCCGGGTGAGACGGCGCCTGACTATCCCGATTTTCTCTACATGGCCTGCGTGATCGGCACCTCAGGTCAGCCAGCCGACATCGCCTTCACCAGCCGCACCATGAGACGCATTGGCCTGGTGCACAGCGTGCTCTCGTTCCTCTTCAACGCCACGCTGCTGGCCCTTTCGATCAACATCGCGTCGGGATTGATCTGAGCACGGCGCCGAAATGAAAACGGGGCGCAGTGCGCCCCGTCCTCAACTCAGGTGATTCCGCGAACGGGATCAGGCCTTGTTGGCAATGACCTTGCCATCGGCGCCAATGCGCTCGATCTCGACTTGCTGGCGACGCAGCTTCTCGGCAACCGTCTCGACATGGTCGGAACCGAGCTTGCGCAGTTCGACTTCCTCGACGATGCGGGCGGTCTTGCTGACCAGTGCATGCTCGGCGGTCTCGACGACATGCAGCGTGCGATCGGCCCAGTCGATTTCACCAGCGATCGGCTCGCTGATGGCACGGCGCAGGATCTCGGCGTGCTCTTCGTGCAGGCTCACGTCCTGCTTGACTTCACGCTCGGTCACATAGCGGCGAACGCGGGTTTCGCCGGTCTCGACCATTTGCTTGCCAACCTGCAGTTGCTCTTCAGCCAGGCGCAGCACGCCTTCGCTGGCCTGGGCCAGCTTGGGCGAGACAGCGACGGCTTGCGATGCGGCCAGCGGCACGGAGGCCAGCTTGCGCTCGACTGCGTCAACACGGGCGGCGGTGGCCACACCGGTGGTCACTGCGCGGTCGTTGATGTCGACCGGGCGAGCCGAATTCAGGATGCCGACAGCATGAGCAACTTCAGAGTCGATCACGCGGGCGGTCAGGACCACGCCGTTGGCGGCCAGTGCCTGGTTGTAGACGGCAGCCTCGTGCTCGTGCACATCATGGCCAAACAGGTGGCGCCAGATGCCGCGGGTCTCGTTCGAGTCCTTGATCTCGGCCTTGTGCTCGCGCAGGCGCTGCTGATCGATGATGCTGATGTCGGCGGCCGAAAAGCCACCAGCGCGCAGGGCAGCGGCAGCGGATTCGGCGTGGGCGGCGGTGTCATAGACTGCGACGACTTTTTCGTATGCCATTTGAATCTCTCCAGGTTGTTGGGTTGGTCGGGGTGTTGCCACTTCCGAGACGGTGACCGGACCGTCTCGGCGATTGATCGGAGTCGGGTCAGGCCTGGGTGCCGTCGCCCGGGGTGCTGTCGGCCGGACGACGAACAACTTCGGCCTCCTGATAGCGCAGCGTCACGGTCTCTTCGTGACGATGGGTGCTGCGAACACGACGCACATGAAGCTCTTCCTTGAGCATCAGTCGCCGCTCGACCACCACAACTTCTTCGACCACCGGCACGATCGTCACATCGCCTTCCTGGCGAATCGCCGGCATCGCATCGATACGCCGTCCCACCGGCACCGTGGTCACCTCGACGCCCTCTCGGGCCAGTTCTTCACTGACCTGAACCTCGCGGGTTTTTGTGCGGGTGGACACATCGACGCGAGCGATTTCCACCTGCTCCTTGCTGACCTGCACCTCTTCAGCGTGAAGGCGCAAGACGCCGCCTTCGGCCTGTTCAGAGGGGTTGCTTGATGTGCCAGTCGAAGAAGACAGGCGGTTCGAATCGACCGGATTGAGCGTGCTCACGAGCGTCTCCGACTGGATCAGGGCTGGCTGAACGAAGGGCCCCGATGAGGGCGTTCGAGCAGGCACGGGGTTGAAGAGTCGGCGAGATTAGCGGTCGTATGCGTGTGCGATTGTGACGAAGAGAAAAAATATTTTTTACAGCCAAGCTGTCTTGAAGGAATCATCCTTAGACAGGCCAGGCGGTTGATTCGAGTCGATTTCCGCTCGAGAGCCTCGGTTTACCTGAACGTCAAAAACCTGAAATCAAGCGCAATTCAGGTGGTGCGCGCAGGCGCGACCCAACGCTGCGAGGCAGTCCACAAGCCCTCCTGCAAGGCCTCATCGAGTGCGATGGGCGATGCGCTCTGAACCTGCTGAAACTCATCGAGGTAGCATCCCTGCAGCAAGGCGGCGGCGGGGTCGAGCGCGAGATAGAGCGTCGTTCTGGCACCACGCTCAGCATCGATCATGTGATGGGAAATGAGTGGCTTGACCACTTGCACCCAGCGCGGCAGCAGGTTGGTTCTCACCACACCCGGATGCAGACAGTTCACTGCAATGCCGCTGGCAGCAAGCCGCCGAGACAATGCAAAGGTGTGCATGACATTGGCCAGCTTGGACTGCGCATAGACCGCCTGCGGCCGAAAGCGCGTCGAGAATGGCTGCGACACCTGCCCCAGATCGAGCGTGCCTTTGAGATGCGCACACGAAGCGACATTCACGATGCGTGCGCCGGCTTGCAAGCCAGGCCGCAGCAACTCGGTGAGCAGGAAGGGCCCGAGGTGGTTGGTGGCGAAGACCTTCTCGTAACCGTCGGCGCTGAGCTCGGCTTTCATCGAGGCGATGCCGGCGTTGTTGATCAGGCAGTCGATGCGATCGGCCTGCTGCTGAACCTGTGCGGCAGCCGCCCGAACCGACTCGAAGTTGGCGAGATCACATTGCACGACCGCAAGCTGCGCGCCCTGCACCTGTGCCTTGATCTCGGCCTTCACCCGCTCGCCCGCCTGCGGGTCACGCACCAGCATCAGCACCCGGTGACCGGCGCGCGCCAGTTCGCGCGCGGTGACCGTGCCGATGCCATGGGTGGTGCCGGTGATGACCGTGGTGGGTATGTTCATGTGATGGGCCGAAGATGCGCTTCGGTAGTATCCGTCAGGCAGATGAGGGCACACCATGACACAGCGATTCGGGCTGACTGAGCCCATTTCAGAGTCCGATCTCACTGATCCGATCCTCGGGCCCTGGACCCGAGGTTTTCCGGCTGGCCGGGGTCCGATGCGCCGCTCTGAAGTGGGCGCACAAGGCTGGAATGTGCTGGCGGGCGATCTGCCCTTGCCGCTGGCCGTGATTCGGGATGCGCCGCTGCGCAACAACTTGCAGTGGATGCAACAGTTCGCCCGCTCGCATGGCGTGGGTCTTGCCCCACATGGCAAGACCAGCCTGTCGCCCCAGTTGTTTCGCCGACAGATTGAAGCCGGTGCCTGGGGCATCACGGTGGCCAATGCTGCGCAATTGCAGGTTGCGGTGGCCAGTGGTGTGCGACGCTGCCTGATCGCCAATCAGGTGTTGGCCACGGCCGACCTGCTGGCGATCGCCAAGCTGCTGCAGTCCTGTCCGGGCCTGCGCGTGCTGTTTTTGCTGGACTCACCCGGGCAGCTGGCCTTGATCGAAGAGGCTGCGCATGAGGTGAGCAGGCAGTTCGGCGCGACAGTGTTCGAGGTCCTGATCGAGCTGGGCATTGCGGGGGGTCGGACGGGGTGTCGCAGCGAAGAGGCTGCACTGGTCTTGGCAAGGGCTGCGCGTGCATCGGCTGTCGTGCGCCTGGCCGGGGTGGAGTGTTACGAAGGGCTGGGTGCAAGCGGTGACGGCGCGACTGACCGTGCCATGGCCGAGGCGCTGATGCAGCGCGTGGCCAGCCTGTCGCGGGCAATCGATCGCGAGGCGCTGTTCGAGTGCGAGGAGGTGGTCGTGTCGGCGGGTGGTTCGGCGATCTTCGATCTGGTCGCGCCGGCGCTGCGCCCGACACTCTCACGCCCGGTGCAGGGTCTGCTGCGATCAGGCTGCTATGTCACGCATGATCATGGCCGCTATCAGCGCATGGTGTCGATGCTGAACCAACGCATCGGGTGTGATGGTGGCCTGCAGGCGGCGCTGGAGGTCTGGACGACCGTGCAATCGATGCCCGAGCCCGGGCTGGCGATCCTGAGCGCCGGACGCCGTGATGTGTCTTACGACATCGAGATGCCGATCCCGATTCAAGTGTGTGCGCGCGGCTCGCGTGAAGTCAGGCGCGCGCCCGACAGCTGGCGGATCAGCGCCATGAATGACCAGCATGCCTATCTGCGAATGGGCTCTGAAGAGGGCGGGCTGCAGGTTGGCGATCGGGTCGCGCTGGGGATTTCGCATCCCTGCACGACCTTCGACAAATGGCGCTGGATGGCGGTGGTCGATGAGGACTATCAGGTCATCGATGCGCTGGTGACCTGCTTCTGATCCTTAACCCCGTCGGCCCAGCGTGTTTCGGGCGACCACCCAGGTGTGGACTTCAGTCGGGCCTTCGTAGATGCGCATCAGCCGGGATTCATTGGCCATCTGCTGCAGGGGCAGTTCTTTGGTCATGCCCATGGCGCCGAAGGTCTGCATGGCATGGTCGATGACGTCCCAGGCCATCTCGGTGGCATAGGCCTTGATCATCGAGAGCTGGGTGCGCGCATCCATGCCGTGATCGAGGCGCCAAGCGGCTTCGTAGGTCATCAGGCGGGCCGCGTGAATGCGGGTTGCTGCGTCGGCGATCCACCACTGGATTGCTTGACGGTCCGAGAGTTTCTCGCCGAATGTGGTTCGCTGAGGTGCGTACTCGCACATCATCTCGAGCGCGCGCTGTGCACGCCCGATGCACCAGGCGGCCATTTGCACGCGGCGTGAGCCCAGACGCTCCTGCATCGGAGCGAAGCCCTGTCCTTCCACGCCGAGCAATTGGTCTGCAGGGATACGGCAGTCATCGAAGGTGACTTCCGCGGTGAACACGCCACCAAGCATCGGGATGCGGCGCGCAACCTCAAAGCCCGGCGTGCCCTTGTCGACGATGAAGGCGGAGATGCCACCGCGGTCGCCCGGCTTGCCTTCGGTTCGCGCCATGACGATGCCGAAGTCGGCCCGCTCCATGTTGCTGATCCAGATCTTGCGGCCATTGATGACCCAGTCGCCACCGTCGCGCACCGCACGCGTGCTCAAACCGGAGGGGTCACCGCCTGCACCCGGTTCCGAGATGACGATGGCCGAGCTGAGTTCGCCGCGCACATAGGGCTCGAGGTACTTCTGCTTTTGCGCCGGTGTCGCGGTTCGGCGCAGCATCAGCAGATTGGGCGTGTCGGGCGGCAGGTAGTAGTGAACGATGGTGCGACCCATCTCTTCATTGACACCGACCATCGCACTGACCGGAAGGTCATGTCCGCCGATGTCGGTTGGGGCGTCCAGCCCCCACAGACCGAGTTCCTGAGAGCGGGCATCCACTTTGGCGCGCTCCTGCGCGGTGAGCGAAATGCCACCGCCCTGTGCTTCGCGAGCGAGCAGGGTCGGCTCCAGTGGGATGAGTTCCTCGCGCACGAAACGTGCGACCAGGTCCTTGATCATCCGATGCTCTTCTGGGATCTCGAATTCCATGGGGAGGGCTGTCCTTCAGACCGAATCGATCAGTGGGTGCTACAGGGTTTGCAACAGGGATTACTTCAGCGGCGAGTAGGAGGTGGGCGCCATGATCGAATTGCTGAAGTGGGTCAGCAGCGGGCCGTTCTTCTCGGTCTCGGCGCGTGCGGTGAGCCACTCGGGGTCCACTGCAAAGGCATTCCACTTGCGCTCGCGGTCGGCCAGGCTCTCCCACTGCAGCACATAGGTGAGCTTGCTGTTGCTGTCGCCGATCAGGTCTGTCCAGAAGGCGACCGGAACGATGCCGTGCTTTTGCCAAATCTTCAGGGTGATGGTTTCGAAGCGCTTGTTCAGGTCGGGCAGGCGACCAGGCATGCAATGGTAGACACGCATTTCGTAAAGCATGGGTTTGTCTCCGGATCAGGTTGTTGGGGGCTAGCCGTTGGACTATAGCGCGGGCTCAGGTCGCACCGAGCCACGGAGCGGTCGGTTCCGGTTCGATTGAGGCGCGAGGGGGGAAATTCAGAACGCGGAGGGGGTGCGGCGGGCGCGCCTTGGGGCGGTGACCCGATCAGTGCTCGGATCTGCCGAGCTGCTTTGCTTCGGCCGTCATGGCTCGCCCTTGCAGGGGCTCGCCACTCGTGGCGTGACCCGATCAGTGATCGGGCCTGTCGAGCGGCTTGCGAACGGCGTTGCTCGCCCTTGCAAGGGCTCGCCGTGCTCGCCGTGACCCGAGCAGTGCTCGGGTCTACCGAGCGGCTTTGCTTCGGTCGTCGTGGCTCGCCCTTGCAGGGGCTCGCCGCTCCGGCGGTGGCCCGATCAGTGATCGGGCCTGTCGAGCGGCAGGGCCGCTCGAACCGCCGTCACTACTTACCCCGCAGTTTGCGGATGGCCTGGATCTGGGCCATGGCTTCGGCAAGTTCGGCCTGGGCTTTGGCGTAGTCGATGTCGGCACTGCGATTGGCGAGCGCTTCTTCGGCCTTCTTGCGAGCTTCTTCGGCCTTGGCCTCATCCAGGTCATGGCCGCGGATCGCGGTATCAGCCAGCACGGTCACGCGGTGCGGCTGCACTTCGAGGATGCCGCCGGCAACGAAGACCAGCTCTTCGCTCTTGCCGACCGGCTTGATGCGAACAGCACCCGGGCGGATGCGGGTGATCAGCGGGGTGTGCTGCGGGAAGATGCCCAGTTCGCCCGACTCGCCCGGCAGGACCACGAACTCGGCCTCGCCTTCGAAGATCGATTCTTCTGCGCTCACAACGTCGACGTGCAGGGTGCTCATGATGCGGGGTTCCTCGACTGGCCGTCATGGGTCCGGTGCGCTGGGCACCGGACTGGCAGGATCGCTTGAACGATCACTTCAGGGTCTTGGCCTTCTCAAAGGCCTCGTCGATGGTGCCGACCATGTAGAAGGCCTGCTCGGGCAGTGCATCGCATTCGCCGTCGACGATCATCTTGAAGCCGCGCAAGGTCTCGTTGAGCGGCACGAACTTGCCAGGCGAACCGGTGAACACTTCGGCCACATGGAAGGGCTGCGACAGGAAACGCTGGATCTTGCGAGCACGTGCCACCGCGAGTTTGTCTTCCGGCGAGAGTTCGTCCATGCCGAGAATCGCGATGATGTCGCGCAGCTCCTTGTAACGCTGCAGGGTCGACTGCACACGGCGGGTGATGGTGTAGTGCTCTTCACCGATGACGTTCGGATCAACCTGGCGTGAGGTCGAGTCGAGCGGGTCAACCGCCGGATAGATGCCCAGCGCAGCGATATCACGCGACAGCACGACGGTTGCGTCCAGGTGGGCGAAGGTGGTCGCGGGCGACGGGTCGGTCAGGTCGTCTGCAGGCACGTACACAGCCTGGATCGAGGTGATCGAACCGGTCTTGGTCGAGGTGATGCGCTCCTGCAGGCGGCCCATTTCTTCGGCCAGCGTCGGCTGATAGCCCACGGCTGAAGGCATCCGGCCCAGCAGCGCCGAGACCTCGGTACCCGCCAGTGTGTAGCGGTAGATGTTGTCGACGAAGAACAGGATGTCCTTGCCTTCATCACGGAAACGCTCGGCCATGGTGAGGCCGGTCAGTGCCACGCGCAGACGGTTGCCCGGGGGCTCGTTCATCTGGCCGAAGACCATGGCGACCTTGTCGAGCACGTTTGACTCTTCCATCTCATGGTAGAAGTCGTTGCCCTCTCGGGTGCGCTCACCCACGCCTGCAAACACCGAGTAGCCCGAGTACTGCTTGGCGATGTTGTTGATCAGTTCCATCATGTTCACGGTCTTGCCGACGCCGGCACCACCGAACAGGCCGATCTTGCCGCCTTTGGCAAACGGGCAAACCAGGTCGATCACCTTGATGCCGGTGGGCAGCAGTTCGACCGACGGTGACAGGTCGGCGAATTTCGGTGCGGGCTGGTGAATGGCACGACGCTCTTCCGTCTTGATCGGACCGGCTTCGTCGATCGGACGGCCGAGCACGTCCATGATGCGACCCAGGGTGGCTTCGCCGACCGGCACCGAAATGCCTGCACCGGTGTTGTTGATCGGCATGCCGCGGCGCAGGCCGTCTGAGGCGCCCAGCGCGATGGTGCGGACCACGCCGTCGCCGAGCTGCTGCTGCACCTCGAAGGTCAGGCCTTTTTCGGCAAGGCTGTTGCCTGCGTCGGCGAGCACCAGTGCGTCATAGACCTTGGGCATTGAGTCGCGGGGAAACTGGATGTCGACAACCGCGCCGATACACTGAACGATCTGGCCTTGTTGCATGTCGGAACCTCGTTGATTCGCTTAAATGAGTGTCGGTATCAGACCGCAGCGGCGCCGCTGACGATCTCGCTGAGTTCTTTGGTAATGGCAGCCTGTCGAGCCTTGTTGTACGACAGCTGCAGGTCGCCGATGACCTTCTTGGCGTTGTCGGACGCGGACTTCATGGCGACCATCCGTGCAGATTGCTCGGACGCCATGTTCTCGACCACACCCTGGTAGATCAGGGCTTCGGCATAGCGCAGCAGCAATTCATCTAGCACCGTTTGTGCATCCGGCTCATAGAGGTAATCCCAGGAATACTCCCTGGAGGTGTCCTGCATGTGCGAGGGATCGAGCGGCAGCAACTGCTCGATCACCGGCTCTTGCTTCATGGTGTTGATGAAGCGGTTGTAGGCGAGATAGACCGCATCGATCTCACCATTGGCATAGGCATCAAGCTGGACCTTGACCGGTCCGATCAGCTTCTCGAGGTTCGGGGTGTCGCCCAGGTGCACGATCTGCGACACCACCTTGGCATTGATCCGCTGCATGAAGCCCAGACCCTTGTTACCGATTGCGGTGATCTGGACGCGAGCACCCTGGCCTTCGATTTCGCGCATGCGCTGGGTCAGCATCCGCAGAATGTTGGTGTTCAGGCCGCCGCACAGGCCTTTGTCGGTGGTCACCAGGATCACGCCCACCGCCTTGAGGCCGTCGCGCTTCACGAGGAAGGGATGGCGGTACTCGGGGTTGGCATTGGCCAGGTGGGCTGCGATGTTGCGCAGCTTGTCGGCATACGGGCGGGCATGCCGCATCCGGTCCTGCGCCTTGCGCATCTTGGATGCGGCGACCATTTCCATCGCCTTGGTGATCTTGCGCGTGTTCTGAACGCTCTTGATCTTGTTGCGGATCTCTCTGGAGCCAGCCATCGCAGCAGGTGTCCTGTGACGTGAGTCGGTTTCGGTCGGTCAGTTCAGTCCGGGCGGATCAGAATGCGCCGGTCTTTTTGAACGACTCGATCACCGACTTCAGTGCGTTCTCATCGTCAGCCGACAGATCCTTGGTGGACTCGACGCTCTCGACCCACTTCGGATGCTGGTTCTTGATGTGATCGTGCAGCGCTGACTCGAAGCCCAGCACTTTTTCGACCGGCAGATCGTCGGTATAGCCACGGGTCACTGCATACAGGGACACCGCCAATTGCCAGACCTGAAGCGGCTGATACTGCGGCTGCTTCAGGATCTCAACCGTGCGACGGCCGCGCTCGAGCTGACGGCGGGTTGAATCGTCGAGGTCGGATGCGAACTGTGCAAATGCGGCCAGTTCGCGGTACTGGGCCAGGTCGGTCCGGATACCACCCGACAGCTTCTTGACGACCTTGGTCTGTGCAGCGCCACCGACTCGCGACACCGAGATACCCGCGTTGATGGCGGGACGGATGCCGGAGTTGAAGAGGTCGGTCTCGAGGAAGATCTGCCCGTCGGTAATCGAAATCACGTTGGTCGGCACGAAGGCAGACACGTCACCGGCCTGGGTCTCGATGATCGGCAAGGCGGTCAGCGATCCGGTCTTGCCCTTGACGGCGCCGTTGGTGAACTTCTCGACGTACTCTTCGTTGACGCGAGCAGCACGCTCGAGCAGACGCGAGTGGAGATAGAAGACGTCGCCGGGATAGGCTTCGCGACCCGGCGGGCGGCGCAGCAGCAGCGAGACTTGACGATAGGCGACCGCCTGCTTGGAGAGGTCGTCATAGATGATCAGGGCGTCTTCGCCACGATCGCGGAAGTACTCGCCCATGGTGCAACCGGAGTAGGCGGCGATGTACTGCATGGCTGCGGACTCGGAAGCCGTCGAGGCCACGACGATGGTGTAGGCCATCGCGCCGAGTTCCTCGAGCTTGCGCACGACGTTCGCCACGGTCGAGGCCTTCTGGCCGATCGCGACGTAGACGCAGGTCACGCCCTTGCCCTTCTGGTTAATGATGGTGTCGACCGCGACAGCGGTCTTGCCGGTCTGGCGGTCACCGATGATCAGTTCGCGCTGGCCGCGGCCGATCGGCACCATGGCGTCAATCGCCTTCAGGCCGGTCTGAACTGGCTGCGACACCGACTTCCGTGCGATCACGCCCGGAGCCACTTTCTCGATGATGTCGGTCATCTTCGCGTTGATCGGGCCCTTGCCATCGATCGGCTCGCCCAGCGAATTGACCACACGGCCCAGCAGCTCGGGGCCGACCGGCACCGAGAGGATCTTGCCGGTCGACTTGACGACTGCGCCCTCGGAGATGTGCTCGTACTCACCCAGGACCACCGCACCCACCGAGTCGCGCTCGAGGTTCAGGGCGAGGCCGAAGGTGTTGCCGGGAAATTCGATCATCTCGCCCTGCATCACATCGGACAGGCCGTGGATGCGGCAGATGCCGTCGGTGACTGACACGACCGTGCCCTGGTTGCGCGCATCTGCCGCGACATCCAGGTTCTGGATCTTGGACTTCAGCAGTTCGCTGATTTCGGCCGGATTGAGCTGCATGAGTTTCTCCTGAGTCTTTCAGCGCGACTTAGTTCATCAGTGCATCAGCGAGCTGCGCGAGCTTGCCGCGCACCGAGGTGTCGAGCACCTCGTCACCGATACGAATCGAGATGCCTCCGATCAGGTCTGGATCGACACTGACCGTGGCCTTGACCTTGCGGCCGTATTTGCCTTCGAGGGTTGCCAGCACTTCGGCGACCTGCTGCTCGGACAGCGGATAGGCTGAGCCGATGTGAGCATCGAGCACGCCTTCGTGGGCGTTCTTCAGTGCCTCGAAGTGCTCGACGATCTCCGGCAGAACTGACAGCCGCTCGTTCTGAGCGAGCAATTGCACGAAGTTGTGCTGCTCGGGCGAGAGCGATCCGGCCACGTCCGCGATCAATGAGCCGATCTGGCTGGCCGACAGCCTGGGGTTGCCCAGCACGTCCCGCGCAGTATCGTTGCGCGCGACCTGCGCCAGACGCGACAGGGCGTCAGACCACGGGCCCAGTGTGTTGCCATCCCGAGCCGACTTGAAGGCGGCCTCGGCATAGGGCCTGGCGATGGTGAGCAGTTCAGCCATGGCGGGTTGGGTCCTAGCGCAGCTCGGCTTTCAGGCCGGACAGCAGTTCAGCGTGACGGTTCGCGTCGATTTCGCGGCGCAGAATCCGCTCGGCGCCGGAGACGGCAAGCGTGGCCACCTGCTCGCGCAGCTGGTCCTTGGCACGTTGAGCGGCCAGCGCGGCTTCAGCCTCGGCGGCTTTGCGTGCATCGTTGACGATGCGAGCTGCTTCCGCCCGAGCTTCCTCGACCAGATGCGCAGCCTGCTTCTCACCGGCTGCGCGAACCTCTGCAGCGCTGTCACGGGCTTGCTTGATTTCAGCTTCGACTCGCCGCTCTGCAGCCGCGAGATCGGACTTCGCCTTGTCAGCAGCCGCCAGGCCATCGGCAATGCGCTTGCTGCGCTCGTCCAGAGCCTTGGTGATCGGCGGCCAGACGTACGTTGCGGTAAACCACCAGAGCGCCAGGAAGACGGCGATCTGGACGAAAAGCGTCGCGTTGATGTTCACGACCTGTTACCTCCGAAGGGGACCAGGGGTGTCCGAAATGGACGTGGCTCGGGAGAAGCCCTGGATCACTTGAAGGGGTTGGCGAACGCGAACATCATCGCGATACCGACGCCGATCAGGAAGGCTGCGTCGATCAGACCGGCGAGCAGAAACATCTTGGTCTGCAGCTTGTCCATCAGCTCGGGCTGCCGGGCGGCGGCTTCGAGGTACTTACCGCCCATCATGGCGATACCGATACAGGCACCGAGGGCTCCCAGGCCGATGATGAGGCCGGCGGCGATCGCGACGAATGCAACGTTGGTCATGACGACTCCTTGAGGTTGGACCGAATTGAATAGGACCGGTTGTTAACGAAGAAACTGCGTGATTCAGGGTTGTGATGCGAAATCCACCGGGCAGGCCGGATCAGTGATGTTCGTGAGCCTGTCCGATGTAGACCAGGGTGAGCATCATGAAGATGAATGCCTGCAGCGCGACGATCAGGATGTGGAAGATCGCCCAGCCCAGACCGGCGACGAAATGCATCCCGAAGCCCCACCAGGTGGCGGTTGCACCCAGCATGGCGATCAGCATGAACACCAGCTCTCCGGCAAACATATTGCCGAAGAGTCGCATCCCGAGAGAGACGGTCTTGGCGGCGTATTCGATCAGCTGAAGCAGAAAATTGAAGGGCGCCAGGAACCATTTCGCGCCGAAGGGCGCCGAGAACAGCTCGTGCACGAAGCCACCACCGCCCTTGATCTTGATGCCGTAGTAGATCGAGGCGAACAGCACGACGATCGACATCGCAAGGGTTGCATTCAGGTCAGCGGTCGGGACGACGCGCAGATACGCGTCATGCGGGTCGCGGCCGCTTGCATGGTGGAAGTACTCCCAGGCCTTGGGCAGCAGGTCCAGGGGGATGAAGTCCATGCTGTTCATGAGGAAGATCCACACGAACGACACCAGCGCCAAGGGAGCGATGTAGGTGAGGTCGCCCTTGACGATAGAGCGGGCCTGTTCGTGGACGAACTCGATCAGCGATTCGACCGCGCCAACGAAGCGATTGGGAACCCCCGGCTGGACCGCGCGGGCAGCGCGATACATCAGGAAGCCGGCGAGCACGGCCATCAGCACCGACCAGAACACGGTGTCGAGGTTGATGATCGAGAAATCAACGACGTTTTTCTGGGGATGACCCGACGTGTTGAAATGCTGCAGGTGATGCACGATGTACTCGGACGCGGTGGGTGCGTGTCCGTGTGCTGCGTCAGCGCTCGTTGCGTCAGCCATTTAGCGTGCCCAGTGAGTCGGTTGGATGCTTGGTCTAAAGGATCAGGATGTACTGCGAGTATTTCGGTGATTCACTTGCGCTGCGACTCGCGAACGAACGCGAGCGCGAACAACGGTGCCTTCAATGCCGCGATCAGCCCGATCAGCAAAGGCAGCCAGTTCAAGGACTCGACCACCCTGGCAATCAGCGCAATCAGCGCGACCGTCAGGCCGATCTTGGCGAACTCGCCCAGAAAGAACACCGCCGGGTATGACTCGGCGGATCTTCCGCGGTGAATTGCCAGTCGCAATGCGAACAGGCTGTTCGGGATGATTGCTGCCAAGCCACCCAACACCAGAAAACCGGCGTTGGTCCAGTCGAAAAACAGACCGGCGATCAACGCCAGCACTGCGACTGTGGCGACCTGCAACCCGACTGCGACGAACATCCGTAAGCCCGCAAACAGGAAGCACGGCAAGCAAAGACTGCTAAGTATAGGGCGCTCAGGCCTGCCGGTCAAAACAGGGTCTGTCATGATTGCAACGCAACAACGCTCGAGACGGCGCTTGGACAGGACCATTGAACGAGCCTGCGACTTGCCTTTTGGTGT
>Ga0209598_10001774_pt1 | contig 17348 bp, 11 predicted proteins | sample M_140807_EF_Meta_FD_187317 | JGI IMG/M metagenome (GOLD analysis project Ga0209598, IMG submission 187317) | Freshwater microbial communities from Lake Montjoie, Canada to study carbon cycling - M_140807_EF_MetaG (SPAdes) (version 2) | ecosystem: Environmental > Aquatic > Freshwater > Lake...
CCTCCCTCGGGGCCGTGCATGCCAATACGGTCATGTCTGGCCCTGATGTGGCTCATTTCGTCAAAATACCCACCCTGAATCCAGTCCAGTTCGTCGGGTTCGACGCTGTATTCCCTGAGCCTGCGGCCAAGCGCTACCAAATCAGCGCGTTCAGTGGCTGGAAGAAAGCGGGTTGGTGGCCTGACTCCCCATGGTTGAACCACCACCTCAGGCTCGCCACTGCTTAAACTCACCGCCAAAGGATACGGCTCACGGGAAAGCGCGCACCCTGCCGCATGCAATCGCGCCAAAATGGTGCCCGCTTGGGCCAGTATCATGTGGCGCATCATGGAACTGGCGGCATTGGCAACAAGCCAATCCTCTAGGGCCGCTTCCACTGGTCTGGGTTCGAGGATAATAAAACTAGCCTCTCGGCCATCTAGCAATACCTGACGCCCTACGGCCAACACTTTGGGGCCGGGAACCGCGTGCTTGTGCAGCCTGAACCAAAGGTTTGCCGTCTGCCGTTCGGTGGATCGCCACGGAGACGTTCGAATCCATCCCGCCTTGGATGCCGGCATGATGCGCGCCGAAAGCAAGGCTTGATGATTTCGGTCGAGCTTGAGAGGTTCCATAACAGAAACGGCCGCGGCGGACTGGCGGTTCAGGGCCTGCGTCAGGCACTGCCGGTGAGGCGACCCCGGAGAAAGGCTTTCCGAAGGCCACGACGAGCTCACAATAATGTCGCCGTCGGGCAAAGCGATCCAGTCTAGGCCTGCCGGATGTGCCGGGGCTTGGCGTTTTTCACGCACATGCCGTTTGCCCAACAACTGCTCTGTGATTTGGCGGATGCGATCCGCGGCTACCCGTTCAAGATCGGGATGTCGCAGCCAGTGGCGTTCCTCGCGTGTGAAATCACCCGGATCGTAAGCCTCGCGGCATTGCCGGAAGAAACCACCCCACAAGCAACCGGCGCGCCGGCGAGATTCGCGCAGATAGGCGCGCAGCAAGGTTCGCCTTAATGTGTCATCGGATAAGGAGGCGCTCACCGTCGCATGGAGAGTGGCGAGATCACGCAATCTGGCCTCAAACGAAACCACAGGGCTCCGTCGCGACCGTTGCCAGTCGAGCAGTGTGGAATCACCGGTCTCCGGGTTGACCAGCACATGCTTTGCGTAGAGGTCTGGGTGATTGAACCCCGCTGCATGCATACGAGCCAAGGCGCGGCCAAGCCGTATGGCTGCGCGCCTGCGTCGCCAAATATCAAAATCTTCAGCCAGAAACACTCCCAGCTCGATGGCTGGAGTTTCGGGAATGATCAGGAATGCCCGTCCCGAAGTATCGGAACCAAATGCAACCCAACCGGGGCCAGGCAGGTCTTCATTCTCAAGCATCCGCAGCAATCGCGCCTCGCGCATGCTGAGTGATGCGAACCCTAGGCCTGCCCGCCAAGCGCGAAAACGGTCTTTCAAACGAACGCGTTCTTCCACCTTAAGATATGCGCGCTGGCCCGTTCTCTGATCCAACAAAATACGACGCACATGTCTCAGGGCATGACCCGATACCGTCACGCCCGATATTTTCAAAATAACGTTCAAATCGAGCAGGCCTTGATCCAGCAGGATGCTCCGCCACTGCGGATGCACCTCGAAATGAGCACGCCTCCGCCAACGGAAAAACGCCGCCAAAGCGAGCACGAGGGTTAGGCATGCCAGAGACAATAGTATCATCCCGCCCGCCTTTCTGCGGAGGCAAGCAATTGTGTCGCCACATCGAAGACTTCGTGGTGGTTAATTGACTTCATGCACAGATGATGCCCCAATGGGCAGGTGCGCTTTTGGCATGGTCCGCAAGGCAACGGTTTCTGCATATGAACGGCAGCCGGATGCCACGTTTCTGTCCAGCCGATATGTGTGGGGCCGAAAAGTGTGATAACCGGCCGGTTGAACGCGTGCGCGAAGTGCCTAGGTCCACTATCGGTGGTGATTAGCAATGCCGAGCGCGCCACGCATGCCTTGCTCAGGCCGAGCGACAACGTGCCACCTGACAGATCGGGCAAAGCGACTACCGATGTCCTATTAGCTTCGCGTGATATGGTGCGCGCCAGTTCCGCCTCTGCGGGACCGCACAGCACAAGTACGCCTCTGCCGGTGTCTGCCAGCGTGGCTGCCAAACGGGAGAACGATTCAGCGGGCCAAAATTTGGCAGCACCAAACGCCGCTCCGGGGTTCAATATCACCACGTCTCGGGTGGCCAGTGAAGGGTGCGCGTAAACTGTCGCTGCTGCCGCGACATCGCGATCTGTCAGGCCCAATTCAAGGCGGGTGTCTGGCGATTCTGCCCCACAGGCAATGGCAATTCTGTTGTAATCGACCAGGGCCGGAATAATGGCCCGGCGACCGCGGTTATCCAATTCGGGTCGCACGGCAGATGTCAGAAGCATGCCGCGACCGTGCATGGCCATGCCAACCCGCTTGCGGCACCCGGCAAGGGTCGCCATGAGTGCCACGCGGAATGAATTACTCAGCAAGGCCGCCATCGATGGACGAAATTTACGCAAACGGAGTGATGTTGTCCAAATTCCGGGAAGATTCCGCGCGCCGGTGGCTATCGCTTCGTCGATCAAGCCAGAACCTTCCAGCACCGCTAGTGGCGCAGGACGTCCAACAGCGATCACGCCAGCGTTACCCGCCAGCTTTTGCAACACGCGTAAAGCCGGGGTGGCCATCACGGCATCCCCTACCCAACCGGGTAGGAATACGACCAACGGGCCATCCAATGGTTTCAAGCGGCACCCAAGCGCTGGAGAATGCGTGTAGACGACACGCCCGGGCGCAAATCTGCAAGGTGGACCCGGCCACCGTACGACTCGACAAAATCGCCGCCAACGACTGAAGTCCGCGAATAGTCGGCGCCTTTCACCAACACATCTGGACGAATGGCTCGAATCAGTTCCAGAGGCGTGGCTTCGTTGAACACCACCACATGGTCAACAGCTTCAAGTGCTTCTAGCACAATGCCACGTGCCTCTTCTGAATTGACCGGCCGTGTTGGGCCTTTCAGGCCGCGTACCGAGGCATCGCTATTCAAACCTACAACCAGAATCTCGCCCTGCGCGCGTGATTCCGCCAAATACTGCACATGTCCGGCATGTAGGATATCGAAACAGCCATTTGTGAATACGATCCGCTGCCCTGTTGCGCGCCGAGGTTCCAGTTCCGCAACCAATTCGTCGAGATCCCTTACCTTGCCCCGGCGAGGGCCGCTTTCCGAGCGCGCAATATCGGCAAGGATTTCTTCACGGGTGACCGGTGCCACGCCGATTTTTTCTACTTCCAATCCGCCAGCGATGTTGGCCAGTCGGATGGCAGATGGGTAATCGGCACCAGCCGCCAGTGCCAGACCGAATACCGCCAAAACCATATCGCCAGCCCCGGTGATATCATAAACCTGCCGTGGCCTGACAGGGTAGAGGCTGCCACCTGTCTCGTTCCAAAGCGCCATACCTTCTTTGTCGAGCGTGACAATGCCGGCTTCCAAGTCGAGGGTTTCGCGCAATTGCTTGGCTGCTTCCAGCGCGCTCGACGTGTCAACAATGTTGATCCCCGTCGCCAGACCCGCTTCCAGACGGTTGGGTGTCATTGCGGACATTCCGCGGTATTTCTCGTAATCACCGCCACGTAAGGGGTCGGCAATTATCCGCTTGCCCATTGTTCGGCACGCTTCGGTCAATCGGGCCAACAGGGCGGGGGAGCACACGCCTTTGTCGTAATCGCTCACCAAAACAATATCCGCGGCAGCGGCGCGTTCGATGGCTATGCGCACCAGACGGTCTTCCAGTTCGCCTGAGACTATTTCGCGGGTTTCATAATCTACGCGAATCATCTGCTGTGGGTGTTTTTGCTGGGCCCGGCCAATGTACCGTTCTTTCACGGTGGTCGGTCTATTTTCGTCGGCCAGTACCGCGAAATGTTCCACACCAGACGCGTCGAGCATGGCGCGCACGCGTAGCCCGTCCGGGTCGGTACCGACCAGCCCGGCAATCTCCACCCGGGCCCCCAAGGCACCCAGCATCATGGCCACGCTGCTGGCGCCGCCGAGGCGTTCCTCGCGGCGGTCGGCACGTAACAAAATAACGGGAGCTTCCTGGCTTATGCGTTCCGCATTACCCCAGATGTATCGGTCGAGCATCAGATCGCCGAGCACCAGAACCCTCGGCTGGCCGAGTCTGGAAACCAGGTCTGTTAATTCCGAAGTCGTCCTTGTCATGGAACGCCTCCCGCGCTTAGGCTGCCTTGCGAACTGTTGCCGATGCTGTGCATGCCACAGCGGCATGAAGTAGTGGCAGCAGGATTTCGTGATGACCGGTTAATTCAAGACCCACTGAGGCTGGTCTGCTCAACACGTTCGTCGTGCTTCGGTATTTCGATTCCTTGTCGAGGTTGATGGCGACAAGGCCTGTCAGGTCATGACCGAAATTCCGTACAACGCTGACCGCTTTCAAAAATACTTCAGGCATTATCACGGCGCTGCCGATGTTCATCCACACACCACCAGCCAGACTGGAAACCACCGTGCACAAACGTCTGAAATCCACCATGCTTGCCTCGCCCAATGCCGCGCCCGAGACTTGAGGGTGCATGTGCACCACATCGGTTCCCATGGCCACATGAATGGTGCAAGCAATACCCGCATCGCGTGCGGCCAGCACCAAACTGGCTTCCGGGTTCGCCATGGCGCCACGATCTCGCGCTTCCGCCATCAGGTTGCCTAAAGCCAAGCCGAAACCTTCCTGAGCACCACGCCTCGATGCCACCGCCATGGCATCTGCAGTCTCGCGCGCCATACCAAAACCACCCGCGTGAAGGCAGGCGCCCACGTCTTCGCTGGTTTTGCCCACGGCTGCCAATTCGTAATCATGGATGGCAGCGGCACCGTTCATGGCCACGGCTGTTACAACACCTTGACGGATCCAGTCGATCAGGTACGGGGCGCACCCGGTTTTGATCACGTGGCCTCCGATTGCCGTCACCACTGTGCGCCCTTCGTCTCTTGCACGGCAGAGCTCATCACGGACGCGAAGGAGTGTTTTTCCCGCCAACTGTGCCGGAAGGGAATTGAAAAGGTCGGAGAGTCGAGCATCGCCTGACAGTGGTCGGCCCAGTTCTTCCGCAAAAACCTTTGATGGTCGGTCAGCCAGAGAGTAGGTCCTCAGCCCTTCAAGTTCCATGGGGGCTGGCATGAGTGGTCGTTTCATGGTGTTGTTTCATCCTCTGATTCTTCACGGGCTTCTTCGATTTCCAGAGCTCGATGCACCACTGGGCTTAACAGGGAATCCAGAACATTGTTGTTGTCTTGCAATTCAAGGCTGACATCCAGACGGTAAAGGGCGCTACCTGCCAAATGGGACAACTGGATCTTCACCAGATCTTTGTGTGTGCAAATAACTGGCGTGCCTTCCGGCAGGCCAGCGGCCCATTCGCTCAGCGATCGGATATCGTCGCGGTTGTACGGATGATGATCCGGGAAGATCCGCCATTCCAGAATGCGCGCTCCCAGGTGTTCCAACGTTTTTCTGAATGCTTCAGGGCGCCCCAAACCACAAAATGCTGCCACGGATCTGCCTTCAAGCCAACTTGACGGCAAAACGTCATCGTGACCTGTGCGCGATAACCCAGAAGGCTTGTGGGCAGATTCCAGAATGGGAATGCCCGGGGCAGCACGCCTGACCTGGTCGCTTAACGAGGCCAATGCTTGCGGCTGTATCTGGTCGCATCGGGTTAGAACAATCAGATTGGCTCGCTTCAACGCCGAGCGTGGCTCGCGCAGGAGGCCCCGGGGCAAAAGGTGCCCATGACCCCACGGGCACGTGGCGTCTATCAGCACAATGTCGATATCTCTGGCGATGCGGTGGTGCTGGAATCCGTCGTCGAGAACTAAAACAGAGGCTCCCAGTTCATCGATGGCTGTTTGACCCAGTGCTATTCGATCGGCACCTTGCAAATGAGGGACATCGGGGCAGATTTCCGATAACACGAGCGCTTCGTCGTTGGAGTTTCCAGCAGTGGCACCATAGCCTCGCGAAAGAATGGTGACCGATGCGCCTTCATCTCGAAGTCGCTGAGCGACAAGAGCCACCATGGGCGTTTTGCCGGTGCCGCCGGCTGTTAGATTGCCGATGCTGATGATCGGTACAGGCAAGCTGCCCGTCTTCTTAAAGCCCAGCATGTAGACTAGGCGATGGACCCTGCATCCGATGCCATAAAACCAACTAGCAAACCACAATCCGCAACGAGCAAGGCTTGCTTTGACGCCAGTGGCAGTACCGGATTGCACGCATTCCCAACTTCCACTCAGGGCGGAAGAGGTGCTAGCAATCAGAGCGACAGAAGCAGGCCCCAAGGGATCCATCCCCATCATGGCACGACAGGATCCCAGCTTCCCTGCTGTTCAAGACCCCGGTGTAAACCGGTTATATGCCAGTCCGTTCTGACGAATCAACGCACCCTTGGATACACAAGCTGCATGTTGCATTGGCCGGGGGCGGCCGTAAACTGATGTTGGATTCTTACCCGGCACACGGGGAACGGGATCCAGAACCAACCATATGCTCTCCGGAGGATTTCTCGTGCTCCAGTTGCCACGCCTTGCATTACTTTCTTTTGCCGTTGCCGCCTGTGTGTTCCTTGCCGGCGTTTCCGATGTGCGCGGACAAAAGACCGCCGACAAGCTTACCGACAAAGCCAAGAAGGCCAAGGAAGCCCTCAAGAGCCTGGTAACGGTGGAGTTTGAGGATGTGCCCCTCAAGGAAGCTGTTGCGGAACTCAAGGATCAGGTCAAAGGTGTGTTCATTCAGCTCGATACCAAGGGGGGTGTGAGCCAGAATGGCAAACTGAGCTACAAGGGCAAAGACGTCACACTCGAAGATGCTCTCGATGGCATGTTCAAAAAGAACGGCCTTGGTTATGTCATTATCAGCAACAAGAAGGATGCCTACGACGGCGCGATTCTTGTTAAGCCATCAAAAGATCGCGGCACCATCCTCACCAACCGCTGATTCGTTATTCCGCAGGTTCGATCCCTTCCAATTGTGGGAAGGGATCGGGCCACAAGTATTCTTATGCCGCCACTGATTTTTCCAAATCCTGCCAGCGCGCCTGCCGACGAGCCACTCGCCTTTGGTGGCAACTTATCTGTCGATACCCTCATTCAGGCTTACAGGCTTGGCATTTTTCCTTGGTTCAGCCCGGGCGAAACCATCCAGTGGTGGTCACCCGACCCGCGTGCCATTTTTGTTGTCGATGAGTTCCATGTGCCACGCCGTTTGGCGCGCACCATACGGTCTGGTTTGTTCACGTGCACTATCGATACTGCCTTTGAATCTGTGATGGTTGGATGCGCCGATCGCGACGAAGGCACATGGATTGGCCCCAAAATCATCAAGGCTTACGCCGCCCTGCACAAAGCCGGCCATGCCCATAGCGTTGAAGTATGGCAAGGAACCGATCTGGTGGGCGGGATTTACGGCCTGCAGATCGGGGCACTATTTGCCGGCGAAAGCATGTTTTCGCGTGTTTCCGATGCCAGCAAGGTAGCAATGGTTCATTTGATGGACCATCTCAAGAAACAGGGATTCATTGTTCTGGATGCCCAGGTGTTGAATGGCCACACCGAGTCACTGGGTGCCGTGAATGTTCCCCGACCTTTCTTTTTGAAATTACTGGCGGAACTACGTGACCGACCACTTCTGTTTATGCCGGCTTGATTCTATTTGGCGCCGATGTCGCAATGAAATTACGGCGCTTGCCCTGCCGCGCGGGTACCTGTTGCTTTTTTCTGGGTTAGGCTATCGCCCAAATCGTTACGCGTGCGATCCGCAAACGCAAGAAGTCGAGTAATGATATCAGGGTGTCGCTCCGCCACATTCATGGTTTCGCCGAGGTCGGCATTCAGGTCATACAGTTCTGGTTGCTTGATACGCCGCTGGACGTACTTCGCCGGAGTGCCGTCATTCCCGCCTGGCTGGCCTCCAAGTGTCCGGTAGCTGTGTGGCAATATCAATTTCCATCGGCCATCACCGCTGGCAACCGCCTGAAGCTGGTTGTTTTCGTAGTAGTACGCGTATCCGTCGTGTGGGTTGTTGGTTTCTTTATCGCTGGTCAAAACAGCACTGAGATCTTGGCCATCAATAGTGTGTTGCGGAACTTTGGATCCAGTCCATTGCGCCAAGGTGGGAAGCATGTCTATTGTCATGGCCATGGCATTGCTGCGTGTTCCGGGTGTTATTTTTCCGGGCCAGCGCATGATGCATGGAACGCGAACGCCCCCTTCCCAAACCGTTCCTTTGCCTTCACGCAGAAGCCCCGCTGAGCCTGCATGGTTGCCGTAGCTTAGCCATGGGCCGTTGTCTGAGGTGAAGATCACGATGGTGTCGGCAGTTCGTCCAGTGCGGTCGAGCGTGGAAATAATGGCACCGGTAGACGCATCGATTTCTTCAATGACATCGGCGAAGGTGCCGTTTTTGGATTTCCCCTGAAAGCCTTTACCGGCGAATAGAGGGACATGTGGCATGGAGTGCGCGAGGTAGAGGAAAAATGGCCTGTCTTTGCTCTGCTCGATGAATTGAGTCGCTTCGGTGGTGTAACGGCCGGTAAGTGTGGACTGTGTTTCTGGAGAGACGGCTGGATCGATGATTTTTGAATTGGCAAAGAGCGGCAATGGCGGGTAGCTGCCTGGGCGCGCCTCTGGGTGGTTGGGCCACATGTCGTTGGAATAGGGCAATCCAAAATAACGGTCAAAACCATGGTTGGTGGGAAGGAATGGTGGCAGGTGGCCCAAGTGCCATTTTCCCACACATGCCGTGGCGTAGCCGCGGTCGCGCAGCATCTCGGCCATGGTGGTTTCTCCAGCGGCTATTCCATGCTTGGCATTTGGCCCAAGGGCGCCGTGGATGCCAATACGGTTGGGGTAGCAACCCGTGAGCAGTGCCGCACGCGAGGCTGAACAAACTGCTTGAGCCACATGGAAGTTGGTGAAAGACCTGCCTTCACGGGCCAATCGATCGAGATTGGGGGTGCGGATCGACTTGGCGCCAAACGGACCGATGTCGGCATACCCAAGGTCGTCGCAGTAAATGAGCACCACGGAAGGTCGCTCAGAGCTAAGAACGAGCGCTGCTAACAACAAACCGAAAGGCATGGGCAGGATCTCCAGGGAATGCTGATGTCATGGTATGAAAGAAGACAATTGGCAGATCATGACAGATGGGCCGTACATCCTGTTTCATCAGCATAATTAGTAAAGTCTGTTTAACCGTTAGCCGAAGAAACTGATGGTGCGGGTCCTGTCTACCTAATTTGTTGTGAGAAATCCCATGTTTTCATGCAGAAATTTATACCTTGCTGCACTTTCTGCTGTATTGATGGTTCAAATGGGTGGCCCTCAGCAGTTGCAGGCACAGAGCGGTGACCGATTTGTAACGCTGGAACTTGAAAAAACTGGGCCAACTCGATGCCGCGTTGTGCAGTCGTGGACCTCGAAAGATGGTTCCATGTGCATGCAGCTTCAGGCTGTAGGTTCGGGAGCGCGCATGACTGTAGTGCAGGTCACGCAGGGTGGCCAAGCTGGCGACGTGCATGTTTATTCGTGGGGAACTTCAACTTCGTCGCCTCCGGGTGTGCCACTGCCTCCAGGTGCCATTCAGCAAACACGCGCGGCAAGTCCGCCCCGCCAATTGCCAGCGGCACCCGGCGATGAAAGCCAGTCTGCCTCAGTTGCTGGCCGCAACGACCGCGCGCCGGGCATGAAAGGTGCGGCCGCCATGCCCGAGGTTTCTATGCCGAAACCGCACGCATCTGCCATGCCGGTGCGTGAAGTGCGTGAACCTGCTCTTCCAGCACTGCCAGATTTTCCTATTCAGGCAGCCGTGCCCGTTACTCCGCTTGAACCAGCGCCAGAAATTCAGCCACGCCCCAATCCTCGCGCAACTGTACCGGTGGAAATTCCACAGCAACTGCAGTTGCCAGCCGTGAACACGGCGACAGCGGTCTACCAAATGGTTCCCGGCCAGCTTAACAGTATTGCCATAACAGTAACGCTGCCTCCGCAAGCCATGGCTCAGGCTATGCGCCAGCAGGCTATTTCAGCACTGCAAGAATCGGGGGGCTCGGCCCAACGGGAGTTGGCGGCGCGAGATCTTACCGGGCGTGACCATGCCGACAATCCTCAGGTCATTCAGGCGCTCATGCAAGCCATGGCGAACGATCCATCGGCAAATGTGCGCTTGTCTGCGGCACGGTCACTTGGCCGAATGGGAACCAAAGGCGATGAAGTGATTGCGGCGCTTGTACGCCAGCGCACCGACAGTGACGCGCGTGTGCGCTCTGAAGTGGATCGAGCCATTGTGCTGATTCTCTCCGGTCAGGAAAAATAGCTCTGCGTCCCATTCCTTAATCCATTCCATGGGATAATTTCCTGAGGCTAGGGGTTTTCATGCCCTCCTGTAGTAAACTGAATTTGCACGTAGGCAAAAAGCGGGGCAATGGCCTCGCTTTAGCCATTACTTACCAACGTTTATTGCAAGGATCGGAAAACCATGGCAGACAGTGAACCAAATACGCGGGAATCCACCAACCCTTTTCACCGGGAAAAAATCGAACAGGCTCTCAATTCTGGTAATAGCCCCGCGGCCCTTCAACTAGCCCGGCAAGCAATTGCTTCGGCCAAGGAAACGAACGACCCTGAAATGCTTGCCGCGGCGCACCTGCAAATGGCCCGCGTGCAAGGATTTCTAGGAAACAACGCCGAGGCTATCAAAGCGCTTGAAGCCGCTGCTGCTGCTTTGCCAGGTGCTGATAACGATCCTGCTCATGCAGCCATGCGTTGTCGCTGCCTTGGCAGTTTGGGCCAAACTTATATTCGCTTGCGCCGCAACGATGTTGCGCGCCACACCATTAGCCGAGCGCTTGTTGCCGCTGGCGCCATTTCCAGCTCAGATTCCGCCATCCATCAGGCTCTGCTTGCCGCGCCGATGGCTTGGCTGGACATCCATTCGGGTGAGTGCGCAAAGGCAGCGGAGCGCCTTGTTTCCGCTATTAGCCACTTTCCACACAACGCAGAATCATGGCCAATTGAGGCCCAATTACTGGCTCTTCTTGCTCACTCGCGTTCACGTGCTGGCCTAGAGAGGGTGCTGGAACCCGCAGATGTTCCAGCAGGTATGCCGCAGCAATTACTGGCCGAGGTTATAGCCAAACATGCCCGACACCTATTGAGTCCAGATGACGGTAAGGGAGCTATTGAGGAGCTTGCTACGATTCATCGGCTCATCCACTGGGTGGCCGGTTGGCTGGAGCGAGTGGCCGGAAGCCAGACGCGTCTCACTCCCGACTGTTTGGGAATGCTCGCGGAAGTTGAGGGTATTAAGGGCGACTTTGGCGCTATGGCGAACGCGCTTGCAAGAGCGCAGGCCGTTTACCATGAACGGGGCGAGACATTGCTGGCATTGCAGGCGGCACGTGTGCGCGTTGGGGCTTTAGCCAAGGTTGGAAATCTTAAAGAGTCGCTTGAAGAGTCCGCGCGAGTGCTCGATGGGGCCCGCGAACAGGGCAACGATAAGTTCACAACGGAAGTTTTGCTCGAGCAGGGGCAATTACGATTCTCCCATGGGGAAAATTCTCTGGCGGAGGCCTCTTTCAGGGAGGCTATGGAAATAGCCACCGCTAACGGATTCGACGAATTGACAGCGATGGCTACCATGGCATTGGCCGGGATTCTCGCAAGGGCCAAGCGAACATCAGAGGCAGGGGATTTGTTCAGGAAAGTGGCCCAGCAATTTCCAGCAGGCCATCCTATGCATCAGGCAGCCATACAAAATTTGGGCGAAATGTCTCAGCAAGCTGCTGCACCCGTTCCTCCGCAGATGCCTGAAGTCGGTGAACTGGGTGATATGCTCAAGGACATCCTGCCGGGAGACATGGCAAAACGTCTTGAATCGTTGATGGAAATGGCCAAGCAGCAAAGAAACCGGCCGGGTGGTGCCATTGATCCAGAGGCTGATCGTGCGTTGCGGGAAATTGAAGCAAGAACCCTCCAGCGTCTGCAGGGAATTCTTGGGAAGGGTAAGGGCATATAAGTGCGCAACCAGCCCGTGGGGCTGGTTTTGTTAGGGCACCAGAATGGTTGGCGCCCCTGGTCCTGTGACCAAACCGCCATGGGCACAGGTGCTTGTCAGTCTGGTTACGGGGCGGCCCATGGCTAGAACGGTTGGGCTGCCCATGATCACGCTGTCGGGTGGACCAACGCATATCGCTAGGTCGCCCATGCACGAAACGGGTAGGCCCATGGCAAGCACGGTGGGTGCTCCGGGGCCCGTAATCGGGCCACCAACATGGGGAACTGGTCCCGTAAGCATGGGGCACACATGAAGGTCTGTCATTCGTGCTATGGGAAATGGCATAGGAACCTTCACTAAAAGTTGGGCCGGGGCGATTTCACGATACAACAACTGCTTCGTCATGCATTACGCCAAAATACTTTAACTGGGTTCTTTTTTCTCGATCCCAAGTTCCCTAAACATTGTTTCCAGCACGTTCTGCTCACGCACGAACGCCTGAATCAGCTCCGGAAACGGGAGTCTACCCAGTTCGACAGCCCGCCGAATCAGATACGGCACCGGACTGTGTGGTTCTATTGAAGCGAGGATGTCTGCGGCATTCGCCAGCATCTGGTAAGCCTGCTGGCGGGAACCGGCATTGTTTGGCTGCATTGCTTGACTATTAGAAACCGATCCTGAAGCGGCCTGATCGCCTGCCGCTGGCGAAGCCGACTGAACTGGGGATTTCTTGGCAATAATCTGAGCCAGTAAGCCTTCGCATTGGTCAAGCATGGTTCGGATGCGGACCATGGAAGGGGCAAGATCTTTAAGCTTGTCGGAGAGTCTTTGGGTTAGACGGCCAAGAATTTCGCGTGCGCGAAGAACCAGATCGTGGCGCGTCTGGATAACCTCCAAACTGGTTGCGGAGAGAATCTGATCGAATTTCCCGGCACCACTTGTTCCTTGGGAAGATTGTCCCTGTTTCCAGTCCAAGTAGCCCATTGAGGGGACTTCCTTGGTGGCATCAAGCAGAGTAATTCCACCTACGGTTGAAGGGAAACGCGCGCCACGATCGGGATCATCCAACCATTCAAACGGGGCCGCGCGGATGTCTAGATCGGAGGGATCGTCCACCACCGGGACGAGCCGATCCCATGCTTGGTCGATTAGTCCGTCCAGCAATTCAAGGCCATCACCAAGGCCTTGAAAACCACGCAATTTGGTCAGTGCTTCCACCATGCGCGCCGCCGTCTGGAGGTCTTTACTGGTCTGGGTTAAGGTTTTGGTGCCAAGGCTAACAATTCCGCCCCAGTCTGCCTTGCGAAATTCCGTTGGGCGCAATGGGTCGTTGGCATCGTAGCTCGATGGGTCGACCTCTTTGCGCATCTGCTCAAGCTGATCCTTAACCCCGAAAGGTATGTTGGCTCCTGCTGGATTGTTCCCAGGGATGGGCGCCAGTAACATGGCGAGGTCAAGCTGGTTGGAGATAGGCATTTTATATAAACCAGTAGAATTATGATGATGGGACCGAAACCATTCGTACCCCTATGGAATGTAGGATACAATAATCCTGAAACAGTGGGTACTCAAAAGGATAGCACCGATTTTCCGGTTTGTGACGAGTTCCAATGGCAAGGCGCCTCGAATGGTTGCTTGGAGCATTCAGGAAAAAAAAATCCAGTTCCGATGAGAACTGTAAGCGTCATTTTCGCGAGGTTGCAGGTGTGTGAGTGATTGGAGTGAATCAAAATGCCAGTGGCAGGAAACAAACCTATCCACTGGCGCAACGGTTTGTCAAAAGGCGCCGCAATCAGGCATCAACCCCTGTGGGGTTGGTTGGGTGCCAACCCGGTAGCCAATCACCCGCAGACGTATCTTGGCCCGCTTGCCAGTCTGGCGCTGTGGCTTGTTGGCCTGTCAACGCTTTGCTGGATGATGACATGGATTCATCGTCCACAACGGCTCCAAGTGCTCCAGTTCGTTGCCGGCTACCAAACCAACTTGGCGGTGCCTCACAATGTTCAAGGTATTCGACTTGCAGACCAGTTGCAGGACTTGGTGGGCCAGTCGCTTGATGGCAGAATTGTGGAAGTTGAAAATCCTGTAATTGTGCGTCGGGGCACGGACATTGCCGAGAAGATCCGTCAGGCAAAAGGGAAATTTCTGGTATTGAATTTTTCCATGCATGGCGGGGTGGATGAGGATGGACCTTTTCTGATTGTGGACGACGCGGACAGTTCCGATGCGCCAGAAAACCGAATCAAAATTTCTGAAATACTTGATATCTTGAAAAAGCTGCCGGCGAACCAAGTCAAAGTGGTCCTATTTGATGCTGAGCAAAATGAAACGTTATGGACTTTCGGAGTTCTGGACAACCGTTTCGGGCATGCGTTGCAGCTCCTTCAGGACAAAATTCAAAATGTTCCCAACCTGCTTGTGGTCAATGCTTGCAGCCAGGACCAGAATTCCTGGATCATCCACAATCTGGGTTTGTCCAACTTTGGCGCGCAGTTGATCCGCTGTCTTGCGGGTTCAGCCGTCGATTCCAACAATGATGGCCAGATCAGCTTTGGAGAAACGTTGAAATCATTGGCGACGGAAGTCAATTCCTGGTCAACCATGAACCGCAATTCGGCTCAGACAGTCATGATACTGCCTGAAAACCGAGACCCAGAGATCATTCTTGCTGAAGCCATTATCTATCAGGCGGGCATACGCCCGACATCACCCCCGGCCATTGAAAGCCCTCCGGCAATGTCTGAGTTGAGGAGCGCTTGGGATCGTTACACGCAACTCGCGTCGGCACCCTTGTCGCCTGAGCTGCTTTGTCCCGAGCTGTGGTGCATTTACCAGAAATCGGTGATGCGATACGAGTCACTATTGCGAGTTGGAGATCTTTCCAACTCGCTCATATTGCGTGATGTTCATCGGCAACTGGAGAGCCGCATCCGGAATTCACTCCAGCTTCCGCTCGATTCCGTCACTAATAGCCTCCGCATTGGCGCCATAGCCGGTATGGATTTTAATGAGATCGGTTTTACTGAAATCGCGAAGCTCGCCTCCGACCTGCTTTCAAGTTCCGAGGGCGAAGTCGTGTCGAAGCTCAATGAATTTATCAGCAAAAGTCAGCAGAATAATGCCGACAGGATGCCGCCCAGAATTCTAATGCAATTGGCGGTTCTGCAAGAGTCGGCCAAGTCGCCTAATCCGAATGGAGCAAGAATCAAGTTTCTTTTGGAACAGCTTGATATTCCGGGGAGGCTACTCCCCGTGGAATCGCAGGGATTGTTGCTGTTCCTGCGCGACAGACCCCAAGGGCAGATGGATAATTCCGAGCTATCCTTGTGGATAAAATCCCGCTTGAAAGCAGAGTTAGCCGCATGCGGGCTAAGTGATTCAGGCGCGATCACACAGTCGTCAGAGCGGGGAGCGGTCTTTTATTTCAAGCAGATCCAGGCGGCCGACGCGGTAAGGCAACTGGCGCAGGATCGCTTGCTTTCGACCGATGCTTCAACCCGTTCTCAAGCATTAAACGATCTGGCGCGTGCTGAAACCATGTACAGTGCGGCATCGACTTCGGCCGCCAATGCGGCAAAGTGGTTCAATCTTCACAATCAACTGTCTTCGTCCTTGCCATATTACACAAAGTGGGTTGCCAAATTAGGATCCCCCCTCAACCCCACTTCCGATGATTTTGCTGAAAAACTTGTCGGGCATGCCGTTGCCGCTTGGGATAACCTTCATGCCGCCGTTGATTGCAAAATCGAGGCCGTGAACCTGCTTGGTACCGATGGGAATTTCACTTCCGCCCTCGCCAGATTTGCCGAGCATACACAGAAGGCGGAAAACGAATTCAAGGAGATTGAGCAAGCTCGGCAGAAACAACTTTATTCTCTCAGTGAATCCGATATCTTTGGCGAAGACCTACTGATTGATGATGTCCTGTTGGTTCCCGGCGGGAACATCGACTTGCGCATGCGCGTGCTTGAAACGAGGGCGCAGGAAAAAGTATCGTTCAAGGGCACACCAGTCAGCCAGAATTCATTTTGGGCCAACAGGCCCGCTCTTGAACGCGCCAGCAATACGGAAAGAACAGGAAAGCTGGCGATCGCCATTATCGGCAGCAAAATGTTTGATGACCAAACATTGATCGCTGATGCCACCCTTGAAACATACGACCAAATGCTTGAGCGCATGAAGTCTTTTAAGCTGCAATTGGACTCTGGATTTGAATCTGTTGTGAAAGCCGGCCGTCAGATTGGCATCCGATTTGGCAGGTTTGAAAAGGCCGCGGAAGACCTTGTTTCGCTAGTTCCAGCCGCCAAACCGCAAGAAACGCTTTCACTCCTCGTGCGCGCGGATCATATAGGCAGAACGGCAGGGTTCACTAACTTTGTTGCCGAAAGCAAACTCGAAGCGGGAATTCTTTTGCGGCGTTGTTGGGTTAACAATTTTTTGGTTCAGCAAGCTTCAAGGTCTTGGAGCGAGCACCTCGATAACCGAAAACCAGCTCCTTTGCCCTATTACAAAAGGGCCATGGGATTTGCACTATCTGATGCAGGCAAGGGACCCGCACCTGTCGGATTGGCAGATGGATTGGAGCAGGCCAGCCGCAACGGGGATCTCAACCTTCAGGTCATGACCATTTCTGAAATGGGTAAACGCGTTCCCAGAACCGGGCCGTTCCAGTGGACAACGGAGAAATCCATTGATCTGGACATTGAGCTTGGCCCAGTGGTGGGAGGATCTGTCCCCCCCGGTCAGGTGCAAGTGCAAATCAATCCGGGTGCGGAGTTGGCCCGTCCCGAAGCGGTTGCCCTGCAACGTCGAAAAATTGATCTTGTTGGCAATGGCGGGGAAGCGGGAAAAAAATCGGCACTTATCAATCTGCTGTCACCACTGGTGGAGCGCGGTCAAGATCCATCCGCTTCAGTGGCTTACGGCACAGTGCAGACGCAGGTGGCAATTAGTGCGCTTTTTCGTGGGCAACGGGTGGAAGTTTTAGCGCCCATCAATCTCCATACAACTCCGCCCCAAATCAACGCAACAATTCCACCCGCGGGCAAGGCAACCATGGCCATGCGCGCGACCGCTGAGGCCCTTGCTGATTCTGGACAGGCCAGGGGAAGTATCGCGATTGTTGTTGACTGTTCTGGAAGCATGGGCCCGACTTCCGATAACCCGGGGAAAATCGATCATGTTGCCACAGCCCTAGAGAACGTGGTGGGGCGCTTGCCTCCGGGTGTGAACATCACAGTTTGGGCGTTTGGGCAAG
>Ga0209598_10001775_pt1 | contig 17345 bp, 18 predicted proteins | sample M_140807_EF_Meta_FD_187317 | JGI IMG/M metagenome (GOLD analysis project Ga0209598, IMG submission 187317) | Freshwater microbial communities from Lake Montjoie, Canada to study carbon cycling - M_140807_EF_MetaG (SPAdes) (version 2) | ecosystem: Environmental > Aquatic > Freshwater > Lake...
TACTGTTTTTAACTTCACCACCTATGATACTTTTAGGTCCAATGGTGGTTGCGCCATACACCACAGTGTTCATTTTTACGCATGCTTCTTTTCCTAAATAAAAAGGGCCTCTAATACAAGATCCTTCCTGTATTTCGGCACCGCTAGCAATGTATATTGGCCCAGTACTTGCATTTAAATGGCAATTTAAAATTGTAGCACCTTTTTCAATAAATATTTGTTCTTTACAAATAGTTGCGCAAGAATCTGGAATTGATTCAGATTTTTTATGTGCTGTAATGAGTGTAAAATCAAATCTAATTTGTGCATCATTAATAGCAATTAAATCAGAAGCATAATTGAATCTAGCTTGATGATCCAACTTTATTGAATTTGCATAGTCCTCTATATGATTGGTTGTGCCTACACCAGCAATTAAACCGGTTGCATCATACATACACTGGTTTGTTTCCAATCCATTAATTTGTTCAATTAAATGATTGTTTAAAATAAGTGCAGCATCAATCCATAAAGTGTTTGAACTTATTGTAAGCTCTCCGTATAATGACTGTAATAACTTTGTAGTTTTCAATTGAACAGGCTCTCCTACAATATGCTGCCATCTTTCCTGCGGGGTAAAAATACCCGACCTAATCGTGCCAACAGCTCTTGTATGCGTAAATGGATATAGTTGGTTCCTTGCTGTATTATCAAATAAAATGATTGGCATGATTGACACAAGATAGCAAAAAAAATCCCTTCGCGTAAGCGAAGGGATAGTGCCCCAGGCGGGAATCGAACCCGCACTCGCGTTGCGGCGAACAGGATTTTAAGTCCTGCGTGTCTACCAGTTCCACCACCAGGGCATGGTGTAAAAAAAATCCCGAACAAAGCTCGGGATTTAGAGCGAAAGACCGGGCTCGAACCGGCCACCCCGACCTTGGCAAGGTCGTGCTCTACCAAATGAGCTACTTTCGCAGGATTGTAAAGAACTAAATTAGGAGTGCAAAAATAGGATTCTGCAGTTGCTGACAAAATTTTTTATTGAATATTTCAATAAAATTATTTGTAATCAGGCTTGTATTGGCTGCTACTTTGTACTTCTACGTCTGGTTTTCCTTTATAACGTTGGTTGTATAAACGGTAGCAACCACCTAGAACAAATGCTAGAATACAAAAAACATGTAGGTAGAATAAAAATTTTGAAGAACTAACCCAGTTGCTAGCTAAATCTTTTTCCGGAATATTGTTGATTTGATCAGACATAGTAATGATTTGGAGATGCAAAAATAAGGTAACAAAGATTATTTAAGCATTCTTTCCAGAAATAATTTCCGAGAATTTGGTTTGTTTTTTCATAAAATACAACAAAATAATGGAACCGTTATATACTCCTGGAATGGTTTTCATTGCTTTTTTAGTAGAAATACCCCCTTTTTTTCGATGCAAGAACAGTTGTTTGGTCCAAATAGCAATAACAGACATATGTGCTTTAACAATGGCATAAAAGAAAGAAAAATCACCTTGAAAGACACCTTTCCAAGCGGATATAGCATCCAGGCAAAAACGAGCTGGAATTTTCCAAAGAAGTTCTGAAATAGGTAAGTTTTTGCCGAGCATTAAAAGGTTGTTTCTAAAATTTAAAAACACTTTTCTACCTCCTCTGGGTAATGTTCCACCACCTACATGGTATACTACCGAATCAGGACAACTCATAATTTGATATCCTGCATTGTGTAGCCTCCAACATAAATCTATTTCTTCTTGATGGGCAAAAAAGCTTTCATCCAACCCTCCCATTTCTTTGTAGCATTTTGATCTAATAAATAAAGAGGCGCCGGTAGCCCAAAAAATAGGTGAAGCATCATTGTATTGTCCATTATCTTTTTCACAAACATCAAATATTCTTCCTCTAGAAAACGGGTATCCTAAAGCATCAATCCAACCACCTGAAGCACCCGCATATTCAAAACATGAGGGATTGGCATAAGAAAGAATTTTGGGTTGACATGCTGCGATGTTGTTATTGCTATCAAGTAATGATACCATAGGTTCTAGCCAATTTGGTTGAACCTTAACATCTGAATTTAAAAGCACAAAATAATCTGCATCTATTAAAGATAAGGCCCAATTATAACCACCTGCAAAACCTTCATTGGTATCTCTTTTTAAACAAGTAATATTTGGATAGGTAGTTGCTAAAAAAGATAAGGAATCATCTGTAGAGCCATTGTCCGCTATAATAAGCTTTGCTTCCTTGTAGGTAGTACGTAAAACATAAGGTAAAAAAGTTTCTAGATGCTTTTTACCATTAAAATTTAATATTACGATAGCTACTTTACTACTAGACAAAGGTTATTTTTTAGAAGTATTTATTTTAGGAAGCAGTGACATGATCATAACTACAAAACTAGCCCCAACTAAAACATATAAAGCGGGTTGTTTTACAGGACACTCTCCCATTAAACATGTTGAAACTAAAATATAATTTCTAACACTCCAAGCAAATACAACTGCTCCTAAAAAAATATTGGTTCGTTTTGCCCAAATGGTTGGTATTATAAAAAATAACAAAGAAATTCCCGTAAAAAAGTTCAAAAAAAGGCCAGGTTTTCCAAAACGAGTTCCGGTAGTATCAAATCCAGATATGGTTATTTGTTCCGAAACTACAATGCTCCAAGGCAAAAAAGAACAAATTAGGACAACCAAACATGCCAGAATACCAATGTATTGAGAGTATTTCATAAAATTTTAGACTTAAATTAAAGTAAAAATAGCTCCAAATGGAGCTATTTTACCGTTTTTGAGGTCCCGAGCGGATTCGAACCGCTGTGGAAGCTTTTGCAGAGCTCTGCCTAGCCACTCGGCCACAGGACCAATAATAGGACTGCGAAAATAAAGCAAAGAAAGGAAAATCAAAATTCTAAATCTGAATACACGAAATTTGTTGAAAAATAAGCCAAAATGCAAAGAATTGCCGAAAGTGAACTTATTATTAATAATCGAGGTGCTGTTTATCATTTAGACCTTCGTCCAGAAGAACTAGCACCTACTATTATTACTGTTGGAGATCCTGACCGTGTTACTGCCGTAAGTAAACATTTTGACTCTATTGAACATACTAGCCAACACAGAGAATTTATAACACATACAGGTTTTATTGGACATAAAAGAATATCAGTTGTTTCAACCGGTATTGGGCCAGATAATATTGATATTGTATTAAATGAACTAGATGCACTTGTTAATATTGATTTTGAATCAAGAATTATTAAAGACCATTTAACATCACTTCAAATTATTAGACTAGGCACATCTGGTTCATTACAAGCTAATATTCCAGTAGATAGTTTTGTAGCCAGTACCCATGGCTTAGGTATTGATAACCTACTTCATTTTTACAAACATGTAAATAATGGTGAAGAAGCTCAAATTTTAAAAGCTTTTGAAGACCAAATATCACTTAATAAATCATTTTCAGGCCCTTATATTGCTTCAGCAAGTGTTAAATTACTTAAACATTTCGTAACAGGTTTTCATCAAGGAATAACAGTAACTTGTCCTGGTTTTTATGGTCCGCAAGGCAGGGTGTTACGCTTAGCACTCATGCACAATGAACTTATAGATCAACTAACTAATTTTAATTTTGGCCCTCATAAAATCACAAATTTTGAAATGGAAACAAGTGCTATTTATGGTTTAGGTAAGCTACAAGGTCATCATTGTCTTAGTTTAAGTGCCATTGTTGCCAATCGCGTAGCGCAAACATTTAGCAAAGACGGTAATGCGGTAGTTGAAAATTTAATTAATCAATCTCTAGCTATTATTTCAACCCTCTAAATATGTTATTACATTTTTATAAATACCAAGGCACTGGAAATGATTTTGTTATTGTAGATAACAGAGAAGGTCATATTCAATTAACTAAGGAGCAGGTTGCGTTTTTATGCAATCGACATTTTGGAATTGGAGCAGATGGTTTAATGCTATTAAACAAAAATCCAAACTACGATTTTGAAATGGTTTATTTTAATGCCGATGGTGCCTTAGGTTCTATGTGCGGCAATGGTGGAAGGTGTTTAACTAGGTTTGCGTTTGACCATGGTATTCAACCAACAACCTATACTTTTATAGCATCAGATGGTGAACATGAGGCTGTTATTGACCCTAACGGTTGGATACATTTAAAAATGATTGATGTAAACGAAGTTTCCTATCAAAACGAAGCTTTTGTTGTAAATACAGGTTCCCCTCATTACATTAAGCAGGTTAGCAATATTGATTCATTCGATGTTTTTGAGCATGGAAAATCAATTAGGTATAACGATGTTTACAATGAAGATGGCATCAACGTGAATTTTGTGGAGTGGAAAAACGATGAACTTTTTGTTAGAACCTATGAGCGTGGGGTCGAAAATGAAACTTTCAGTTGTGGTACTGGTGTAACAGCAGCTGCTATTGCAATGAGTAATGAAAAAATTGGCGATCAGGAAATAAAGATCAATACGCTAGGTGGTCAACTTTTAATCAAATTTAATAAAGTAGATGCACAACATTTTAACCATGTTTGGCTTTGTGGTCCTGCTACTTTTATATATGAAGGACAAATATCTATTTAATTTATAACAACATTTGCATGATTCAGTATTTTAAAAATATCGATGGTCAAACCGTAGAAATAGACAAGCCTGATGCAGGTGTTTGGGTTAATCTAGTACCTCCATTTAAAGAAGAAGAGTTTATTGAACTTGGAGAAGAACTTGATATTCCCATCGAATTTTTAAGAGATTCCTTAGATATAGATGAAAGACCACGTTTTGAAATAGCAGACAATGTAAAGTTTGTGGTTATAAAAACCCCCACAGAAAATAATTCATTTAATGATAGCGATGCGTTTTACATCACCATACCTATTTGCATTATTTTAACACACACTCAAATTATTACCGTAAATTCTTTTGATAATGGCGCCATCAATAAATTTTTAAACTCCTTTCAAAAAAGACATCCCGACAAAAAAAATATGATGGTTTTGAAGGTTTTTGAAAAAGTAGTTCAAAACTTTATGGAATGCTTAAAGGAAATCAATATTAGGCGCAATCAATATGAGTCTAGCATGTACCAAAGTAATAGTAATATCGATCTATTTAATTTGATGCGTATTCAAAAGAGCTTGGTTTATTTTGTAACGGCATTAAAGAGTAATGAAATGCTGATGATGAAATTAGAACGTACTAATTTTTTAGGCTTAAATGAAGAGGAAAGAGAATTTTTAAATGACCTTATTGTAGATACAAGCCAGGCATTAGAAATGGCTAATATTTATACCAATATATTAACCAGTACACTTGATGCTTTTGCAAGTATTATTAGTAACAATCTAAATAATGTAATGAAGCGTTTAACTTCAATTACTATTATTTTATCCTTACCAGTTATGGTAGCTAGTTTATATGGCATGAACGTAGACCATATACCTGGAGCACACAATCCATATTCATTTTACATTCCAATTGGATTTTCCTTAATAATTGCAGGAATTATTAGCTGGTATTTTATGAAAAAGAAATGGTTTTAATATGTCTCATATAACTGTTCGGGTATATGGTATACTCATAGATCCAACGCATGGCCTTTTGGTAAGTGATGAATTTATTAGAGGTCATTATTTTACTAAATTACCTGGAGGTGGTTTAGAATTTGGAGAAGGTACGCTTGATTGTTTGGTAAGAGAATTTAAAGAGGAAACAGGACTCGATGTCACCATTGGGGATCATATTTATACCACCGATTTTTATCAACCTTCTGCTTTTAGATCAGGTGATCAAATACTCTCTATATATTATTATGTTTACCCAATAAGTTTAGAGTCCTTACAAACAAGAGCTAATGCCTTTGATTTTAAACCAGAAGAAGTTGCTGATATTACAGGACAAGCCGAGCATACAAGGTGGATACCACTTCAACAATTATCAGAAGCAGATATGAGTTTGCCCATCGATAAAATTGTAATTGATTTAATATTAGATAAAGTCGCCTAATTATTCGTTGCTAATGCCCATCGCCGAACGTTTCATTTTTTGTGCGGTTTCATAGCCAAGGTAAGCGTCAATTTGTTTTTCGATTAGGTATATGACTGGCGTTAAAACTATGGCCATGGTAAATTTATAGGCATAATTTACTAAACAAATAGCAAGCACCAACTGCCAAGTCCAACCATTGCCTATTTTAAAAGCAATAAATAATACAATAAAACTATCTACTAGTTGTGAAACAACCGTGGAGCCAGTTGCCCTTAGCCAAACCCACTTCTCCCCTGTTATTTTTTTAATTTTATGAAATACGGTAACATCAATTAATTGACTCACCAAAAATGCCATTATACTTCCCATTATAATCCACATTCCTTGTCCAAAAATACCGCTAAATGCAGTTTGCATATTATCAATTCCCTCTCCTTGCTTAGAACCAATCCAGAAATCGGCGGGTGCTACATGGATAGCTCCATAAAACATAATAAAGGCATAAACAATGAGTACAACTGCTGTATAACTAATACGCCTAACAGCTTTAGGGCCGTAGTATTCGTTAACGATATCTGTTACAATAAATTCGAGGGGCCACAATAAAACACCGCAGGTTAAATTAAAAGCCAATCCTGTTTGTCCAAAAATGGTAAAGTTAGCGGGCGCAATTCCAAATAGTTTTTCAAGTGAAAATATTTTACCACCAATACATTCGGCAATGAGTGCATTGGCAACAAAAAATGCGGCTATGCTTATAAACAGTTTGGTAGGCTTGTCTTTTAGAATCGTATGAATCATGCGGGTAATATAAAATGAACAAAAATTTGAGCAATTAAAAAGAGAACGGTAACTACTATTTGCCAAGCTGGTAGACCCGAATCTTGTTTTCTAATAAACAACCAAAACAGATAAATGTTTTCTATGAAGGTAAGTACTGGTGCTACAAACCAACCTAAAATGATAATGGCTGAACTAAAAGGGATCACCATATCATTTGAGCCCTCTCCCATTTTAACACTCCTAATGTATAAACAAATACAAAATAATATATTACAAATAAATGTAATTTTAGAATAAAACTGAAATCTTTTCATGTCTGTAATAATACCTTAAAAATACGTGATAGCCTTATATTTAACCTGATTTAAGGGATATTTTAAGGTAAATTTTGTTAGGTTTGTGACTGTTGACAAAAACTCATACATGAAGCAAATTAACCTGAAATCAATAGCTCCCCATCTTATTGCCATTGGCATATTTTTAGTTGTAGCTGCACTTTATTGTAAACCTATTTTACAAGGTAAAGTACTGCAGCAATCGGATGTTGTTCAGTGGAAGGGAATGGCACAAGATGCGCTTAAAAGCAAAGAAGCAACAGGTACATTACCCTATTGGACTAATGGCATGTTTGCTGGTATGCCTGCCTATCAAATTACAGGTATTATACCATTTGCATTTTCACTTGGTAAATTAGACGCCGTTTTTCAAATGGGCTTACCTGAACCTATGGGTTATTTCTTTTTGGCTTGTTTAGCTTTTTACTTTTTATCACAAGTTTTAGGGGTACAATATTTAATTGGCATTGTTGGAGCATTAGGTTATGGATTTGCAACCTACAACCCAATCATTGCTATTGTTGGTCACATCACCAAATTACACGCTATTGCATATATGCCATTTTTTATTGGGTCTTTACTGCTCGTGTATGAACGTAAATTTATTATTGGTTTAATACTACTTGCTATTGCTAGTACCGAATTGTTTGGTTGCAACCACTTACAAATTGCATACTATACTTTTATTATTGCTGGATTTATTTCATTGTATTATTTAATAGGTTGGATTAAAGCAAAATCGTACAAATCTATACTGCAATGTTTTGCAGGTGCTGCCATTGTTATACTGCTTGGCATTTTAAGCAATGCACCAATGCTTTTTAGTACCTATAATTATGGAAAAGCATCAATTAGAGGTGGCTCTGTTCTTGCAAAAGCAGATGGTACCAAAGCTACAGAGGGTTTGAGTAAAGCTTATGCGCTTGATTATAGCATGCTTAAGCCAGAACCGCTTGTATTATTATTCCCAAATATTTATGGTGGCGGTAGCGACCCTAACAACATTGACCCAGCAGGCTCTAAAGCCATCGAAGCACTTCAATCTATGCCACAACAAGTGGCACAGCAATTACAAGGCTATATTCGTTTTTATTGGGGTGGAATTGGTTATACTGCTGGACCTCCATACATAGGATTCTTATTTGGGCTACTTGCATTAATTGGTTTTGGATTTAAAAATATTAAACACCGTTTTTGGATAGGTGGAGCTATCCTAATTTCATTGTTGCTTTCTTATGGATTATACTTCGAAAGCTTCAACGTGTTTATGTTAGACCATCTGCCTTTTTACAATAAGTTTAGAGCACCTAGTATGATTATGGTGATTCCAACCTTATTATTAGGTATGATGGGTATTTTAAGTGCCCAAGAAATACTAAATAATTTTGCAGAAAATAAGCAGTCATTTATGCAAAAAATAAAACCAGCATTGTTTATTACTGCCGGTTTGTTTATTTTTGCTTTTTATTTTTATGCTACACAAAACTATAAAAGTAGCAACGAAGCTGAACTCATAAAGCAAGTTCAACAGATTCCAGACGCCAATCAACGCGCAGCTTTTGAAGCACCGGTAGCAAGTTTAGTAGATGGTTTAGCCGCAGACAGACAAGCTATGTTTTCGGCAGATTTATTTAAATCACTTGGATTAGCTGCTATACTATTTGTTGCAATCTTTTTATATTATAAAAAGTTCATCTCAAAAATAATTTTTGTTGCAGCAATTGGTGTTGTTGCGCTTTTTGATTTATTTAAAGTAGACCTTCAATATTTTAATGAATCTAATTTTTCAGAAGCCATTGAGGCGGAAGCTAATTTTAATCCCTCTCCTGCTGATATTGCTATTTTAAAAGATACTAGCTATTACCGTGTACTAGACTTACGTGGAGGCATTAATGCAGCATTTAATGCAGGTGCTTTAAATTCCTATTTTCATCATAGTGTAGGAGGTTACCATCCTGCTAAACTTAGTATTTATCAAGATTTAATTGAAAATCAGTGGTATAAATTTCCTAACTGTATCCGCACTGCTAATATGTTAAATACCAAGTATTTTATTCAAGGAGATCTAGAGCAAGATACGGTTCCAAATCCTAATGCACTTGGTAATGCATGGTTTGTTCAGCGAGTTTTATTGCAAAAAGATGCAGCAGCAGTAATGAATGCAATTTCAACATTTGATGAGAAATCAACTGCGTTAGCAGAAAAGCAAGATTGGAAATTAGATACTGTATTTACTAAAGATAGTTTGGCTAGTATTCAACTAGTACGTCATCAAAATGACCAAATGGAATATGCTAGTAATACTAGCACCAAACAGTTAGCCGTATTTAGTGAGATCTATTATAATTATGGCTGGAAAGCGTTTATTGACGATAAAGAAACGCCTATATACAAATGTAATTATGTTTTAAGAACCATCGAAGTTCCTGCTGGCAAACATACAATTACATTTAAGTTTGAACCTACCGAACTTATTTTGGCAAATAAACTAGGACTTGTAGCTGTAAGTCTTGTATGGTTATTGGCTATCGGATCTGTGGTTTTATATGTAAGATCAAGATCAAATAAAGTATAATGCTTTCGATTGTTATTTGTAGTTATAATAGAGCAAGTTATATAACTGGAGCACTCTCCAGTTTATATGATAGTAACGCTAGTTTGCAAGATTTTGAAGTAATTTTTGTAGACAATAACTCTACCGATAACAGTTTAGAAATTGCGAATGATTGGAGAACCAATCACCCACTTGGCAATTTTATAATTACTTCAGAAACAAAGCAAGGTGCTTCTTATGCTCGAAATACGGGAGCTAAAATAGCGAATGGTGAATGGCTTTGTTTTATGGATGATGACGCTGTGGCTTTTCCAGATTTTGTACAAAATATTTTAAAGCACATACATAACTATCCTGATCGTGTTGGTTTTGGAGGAAGAATTATTCCAAAGTATCTACCTGCGGAACCTACATGGATGAGTTATTATGTATCATCGATGGTTGGACATTTCCATTATAGCGAAACCTATACTGCATTTAAAAATGGCAAGTACCCGCTCGAATCAAATATGATAGTTCGAAAAGATATTTATGATCAAGTGGGTGGTTTTAATGAAGCGCTACCTGGAGTAGTTGGAACAGTAAGAATTGGTGGAGAAGGCAAAGCACTATTTTATAGTATTTTGGAACTTGGTTATACTATCTATTATGATCCATCTATTGTTGTGCATCATATTGTAGAAACCAAAAAGCTTACTTCTACGTATTTATACAATGTAGCAAGTGGTATGGGCCGTGGTGAAAAAACCAGAACACTGGCCATTGGCAAGATTAGTTATGTTAAAAAGATTATTGAATATTTAATCAAATTAGGTGCTGCTATCGTATTAGGACTTGGATATACCGTTAAAGGTAAGCCGCAACAGTTTTGGCCTATAGTCAAATTTAGAATTGATACTTTAAAAGGACTTATTGGACTTTAATGCCTATAAAACTTTGTACAGTTTTTTTACATTCAAAAGTATGGCAGGCATCCAGGTAGTTAAACGCAAACAATTACCCATAAACTGTATTGCATTTTTTTTCTGGTTTATTGGATTTGCGATAAGGCAAATGATTGCACCCCACATGTAATTGAAATAATGAAATAAACACCAGCCAAGTCCAAAAACTTTGCGCACCAGTAGATGATTGGAAACCATTAGTTGCAAGCCCTTCTTATCAAAAACATGGTTGTAATCATTGACTATACTTCCACTTGCATTTGAAATATTTACGCCTTCTAAATGAACAACGCTTAAATTACCATAAAGCTCTAAGGCACCTATTTTACCAAGGCGATAGCACCACTCTACTTCTTCTCCATATAAAAAAAACGATTCATCGAGCATCCCGGCTTTATCAATAGCATCTTTTTTTGCCATTAAAAATGCACCCGAAATCCAACCAACTTGATGTGTGCCAGATGCTTTATCTAAACTAGGTTTAGCAACATGCGCAGTATTGGCTATTTTTTTTAAGATGGATCCCCAAATGGGTATTTTTAATAAATAATTTAAGCCTCCACGCATAAAATGTGAAGCACTGTATTGAGGAAGTCCTTCAGGAGTATATAGTTGAACACCGCATGCTATAGCATTACTCGTTATTAAGTTATTGTAACAAGTAACTAAACTATTGTCTGTAAAATAAGTATCAGGGTTTAAAAGTAAAACAGTGTCTCCTTTAGACGCAGCAATACCTTTATTGCAAGCCCTTGCAAAACCAGCGTTGTAGCTCATTTCGAGCCAATTGATAAACGAAAATTGCTGCTGTAAAGTTTGTTGATCGCCAGGGTTTGATGCATTGTTTACTACTATCCATTCTATATTTTCTGAACCATACAACTGCTCGACAGAAGCAAAAAGCTTAGTTAGCCAAGGTGTAGAATGATAGTTTACAATTACAACAGAAAGCATTGTTTTTTAATGATTGGGTTTGAACAAATAATTAAAAAACATTAGGGTTTTAGATACTACACCTATTTTTAATATAGATAGTGGGAAGTTTTTTTGCAATCCTAACATATGAAGTATCACTGGCAAAATAGTATCTTGATCAACGCCAGTAATGGTTATATCGTTTATGGAACGAATTTTATAATTACGAAGCAAGCGCCAATAATAATCGTAAATTAAAATATCCTTAAATGCTTTGTTGCCAATTTTTGAGGCAAACCAGATATTTTCTTTAATAATAACATCCTCGTTGTTTCTACAAAAAACGGTCGTTTGATCTTCGTGGAGTCCAATGCTTACTAAATGCGCATCGAGGTAATTGTAAGCATGTCCCGATTCTAATAGCTGAACATAATAATCAACATCAACAAGCCATATATACGCCTCGTCATACCTAACAGAAACATTACTGCGTAACATGGTGTTACTAGGTGGGCCAATAACATTTGCTCTTACTAAATGATTGGGATGCTTTTGCATATCTGTTAGTAAAGAAGGTATTGCTTGTAACCTTAAAACCTGACCATCTGGTTGAATGGCCGTATTTCTACAAAAAACAAAATCTACTTGTGGGTTTGTTTCAAATGTTTGAACATAGGTTTCAATGGCATTTTCTGCTTCAAACCAATCATCTTGGTGCATGAGCATGTAAAAACTACCACTTGCTATATTGAGTGCATTGTTCCAATTGGTGGGGCTTTTTAAGGCTGGATGGTTGTGATAATATTTAATGGAGATGCTAGAATTGTAAGATTCTATTGCTAATTTTATATCTTGGTTGGGAGAATCATCAGAAATGACAATTTCAACCTGCTTGTAGGTTTGTTTGAGCACCGATTCAATGCAACGAACAACATATTCTGGCTTTTTATAAGCGGGAATACATATAGATACAAGTGGTTGATTCATTAATTGATCGTAATTATGGGCTTGATTACAAATATACTGCAAGGCATTAGAAAAAAACTCAATTGGCAAACTAGTACAACTAGTTTTGCACCTATCCCATGGTTCACGGAAAAAATTATCAAGCACGAAAATGATACAACTCTTAAATTAAGAACCATTGGTCCTATTTCAGTTTTGTACAAAAGACCCTATGAATTGTTAAAAACGTATAATGAAATATTTGTATGTGAAATATACCGTTTTGATACTACGCATACAAATCCAGTCATTATTGATTGTGGGGCTAATATTGGGATAAGTAGTTTATACTTTAAAACCATCTACCCAAATGCTACCCTAATTGCTTTTGAACCTGACCAATGTTTAGCTGAAGTGTTTCAAAAAAATATGATGCAAAACGGCATTACTAATTTTATACTACACAAAGCAGCCGTTTGGACAGAAGATGGAACCATCTCTTTTAATAACATGGGTTCGGAAGCTAGTAGTATTGATGTTTCTGGAAACAGTCAATCAAAAGTTCCTACGGTTAAATTAGCTTCTATATTATCGGAGTATTCAGCTATTGATCTCTTAAAAATTGATATTGAAGGAGCAGAATATCCAGTAATTCAAGATATTACTCAGGAGCTTTACAGGGTTCAACATTTGTTTATCGAATACCATGGATTAGCATCAGAAACCTATAAACTAGAAACCATTTTACGCATTGTTTCGGAAGCTGGTTTTAAATGCTATATTAAAATGGCTGCCGATAATTTAGATATGCCTTTTTATCAAAAACAAACGGGCACTATCTATGATGTACAACTCAATTTATTTTGTTACAGGTAAATAAATCAATCATGACAAATCCGCACATCAGTGTTGTTATTCCTTGTTATAATGATGGTAAATATTTACCGGAAACAATTGCTAAAATAAAGCAACAAACCTACTCGAATTTTGAAATCATTGTAGTTAATGATGGATCCACGGACGAAGCCACCATTAACTATTTAAATACCTTAACAAACGACGATCAAATCACTGTTATTCATCAGGCCAATGCACGCATGTCTGCAGCTAGAAATACGGGTGCTAAACTTGCTAAAGGACAATTTATAGCAGCCATTGACGCGGATGATTATTTTGACAATACTTTTTTTGCAAAAGCACTAGCAGTATTTGAACAAGCGCCACAAACCGCTGTAGTAACAAGTTATATCAGGTTTTTTGGAAATAAAACAGGAAGTTCTAAGCCAAGAGGTGGATCTGCAGCTAACTTTTTATTTTCCAATCAATGTCCTGCCTGTGCGATGGTTAAAAAAAGCGTTTGGGATGAAGTTGGCGGTTATGATGAATCCATGAAAATGGGCTATGAAGATTGGGAATTTTATATTCGAATTGCCAAAAAAAATTTAAACGTGCATGTAATACAAGAACACTTATTATATTACAGACAAACAGATAAATCTACACTTAATAACGATACCCTACCAAACAGAGCTGCTCTGATTAATTATATTGTTGACAAACACAAAGATTGGTACCTCAACAACTTAAAAACGCTGATTGATCATAAAGAAGTGATTTATACCGAAAACAGGGTGTCTTTTCAGTACATCTGGAAGTTTATAAAAAATAGGATTACAAAAAACTACAAGTAATAGTTACAGCAAAGATAAAAATTGAGCCATGCCCTCTTTTTTAGAAGCATCTATATTGTAGCTGATATTTTTTGTAAAGTAGGTGTGTAAATTATAGTCAATATTTGACTGTTCAATTGTTTTTATGACTTCGTTAATATGATCTACCCCATATTTGTTGGCTTCATTAAATGAAGCAATAAAACCTGCATCCATTAGTTTATTAGATATCCAGGTGGCAAATACAAACGGTTTTCCAGTATAGTTTATCCAAGCTTCTGCTAAATCATATTTATAATTGTAACTATTGTATTGTTCAAGTGCCCTATCCCCTATAATTACTGCTGCCGTGGTATGATCAATTAAATCTATAAAATGCGCTGGCGCTTCAAGTAGCAGCACCTCTTTTTTCCAATAGTTTTTTAATAATATTCGGGCCAAATTAACCGAGGTCTTGCTCTGATAATCTAAATACAGGGTCGTTATTTGATCCATGGGTACATTGCTAAAAATGCAAACCGAGGCAACAGGCCCAATAGCACCAATGCAATAATCTGATATCAAATTTGCCTCTGCTAAACCAGGTATTACCGCTACTGGCACTAGCCCTATATCAATGGTATTTGCCGTTAAAGCTTTGGCCAAATTGGCTGGATAATCCTCTATTAATTCGATGCTTTTATATACGGCATGATGCTGTAAACCATAGAGTAATGGCTTTGTATTTAAATAACTTACAGCCCCAACACGTATTTTTTTGCTCAATTGAAGTAGATTTGCATGCAAAGAAACAATAATTACCCATTAATCGATATCAAATCATGGAATTAAGTCAATTAACAGCTATTTCGCCTATTGATGGCCGCTATAGAAAGCAAGTACAACAATTAGACGAATATTTTTCTGAATTTGCGCTGATTAAGTACAGGGTTATTGTTGAAATTGACTACTTTATTTTTTTAGCGGATAAAAAGTTTTTTAAGCTGCCAGCAAAAGCAAAAACGTTTTTACTAGATCTAAAAGATAATTTTAGTGAAGCTGACGCAAAAACCATCAAAGAAATTGAAGCTACTACCAACCATGACGTTAAAGCAGTAGAATACTTTTTAAAAATACAATTAGACAAAGCCAATTGTAGTGATTTAAAAGAGTGGATTCATTTTGGCTTAACCTCTCAAGATATTAATAATACAGCCATTCCTTTGAGCTGGAAAAATAGCATGGAATTAGATTACTTGCCTGCTCTAATTAATTTAATGCAGCACATTCAAGACCTGGCTGTTAGCTGGAAAAATATTCCGTTACTTGCTAGAACACATGGCCAGCCTGCCTCTCCTACCAAATTAGGTAAAGAGTTTATGGTATTTGTTGAGCGTTTACACAATCAAATTGCGCTTTTTTTAAACATACCTTATGCTGCAAAATTTGGTGGTGCTACCGGTAATTTTAATGCACACCATATTGCTTTTCCAAAAAGAAACTGGGTAGAATTGGGCAACGAATTTGTGGAAGATAGACTTGGTCTTCAACGTATGCAGTTTACCACACAAATTGAGCACTACGATTATTTTGCCGCTCATTTTGATAATTTAAAGCGCATCAATAATATACTGATAGATATGTCTAGAGATATTTGGACATACATTTCTATGGATTATTTTAAGCAAAAAACAAAAAAAGGTGAAGTAGGGTCAAGTGCCATGCCGCATAAAGTAAACCCTATCGATTTTGAAAATGCAGAAGGCAATTTAGGTATGGCCAATGCCCTATTAGAACACCTTTCGGCTAAACTACCTGTTAGTAGACTGCAAAGAGATTTAACAGACTCTACGGTGCTTCGTAACATTGGAACACCAGTTGCCCATATGACCATTGCTATTAAATCTATCGAAAAAGGGCTGGGTAAACTCGTTCTCAACGAAGCTAAATTAACATCTGATTTAGAAAACAATTGGGCCGTAGTAGCAGAAGCAATACAAACCATTTTACGTAGAGAAAACTACCCAAATCCTTACGAAGCATTAAAGGATTTAACAAGGGGTAATAATAGTATCGATAAAAAATCGATCCATGCATTTATTGGTAAATTAAAAGTAAGTGCGGCTATTAAAGCTGAACTAAAAAAGATTACACCGCATAACTACACGGGTATTCATCCAAAATTTTAATCGATAGAAGATAAAAAATAGGTTAAAATTTCATGAGCGCATAGCCCTTTAATTGATAAGTGGTAAGTGTAGTCATGGCCGAAGTAGCAATTTGAATGCCTGGTAGTAGGGCTTCGGGAGCAAATTTTCGCTTTTGCATGGTTTGACCACATATAGTGATGGTTACCCCCGCTTTTTGCAATGCTTCTATCATGGATTTATTTGGGTTGTCTATTTTAAATCTTTCTTGGTAAGCTTCGTTGTTTAATAATGCAACACCCGCATCTTTATGAACTGCTAAAACCAATTTGATTTGGCTCGCAGGAACACCTCCAGCACCATGTAAATTAAGCAAAGTAATGGCTGCTTCTAATCCCGTATTAATGGAATCAGGTCTTGCAGCAGCAGTAGGAATATCAGCTATTATTTTATATTGAAGTGATAAATCAGGAGTTACACTTGCATTTGTAATTAAAAACACGGTACCAAAGCCATCAACGATGGGGCTTACTTTTTTTTGTGCGTTAATCTGACCTATTACTAAGGCTAACACCAACAAAATCCCTATTTTTTTCATGTTCGATATTTTTAACAATGTACAATTAAATTTATTTGCCAAAACGTTTTTTAAGTGCCTGAAGCGCGTCGTTAACACTAAGGGATGACAAGTCCTGATCTGGAGCAGGTTTTTGGGCTGCTGGCCTAATAGAAGCTGTTTTAGTTGGCGCATTTTCGGTTTGTTTGATCGATAGCGCAATGCGCTTTCTAGCGATATCAACTTCTGTAACTTTCACCTGCACTTTTTGTCCCAATTTTAAAAACTCTGAAGGGTCTGTAATGTATTGATGTGCTATTTCACTCACATGCACAAGGCCATCCTGTTTTACACCAATATCTATAAAGGCGCCAAATCTTGTAATATTGGTTACTTGACCAGGTACTACCATACCCACTTGCACATCTTCAATTTTATAAATATTGGCAAAACTAAACTGCTCAATTCCTTTACGAGGATCTAGTCCTGGCATTTTTAATTCATTTAAAATATAC
>Ga0209598_10001778_pt1 | contig 17334 bp, 13 predicted proteins | sample M_140807_EF_Meta_FD_187317 | JGI IMG/M metagenome (GOLD analysis project Ga0209598, IMG submission 187317) | Freshwater microbial communities from Lake Montjoie, Canada to study carbon cycling - M_140807_EF_MetaG (SPAdes) (version 2) | ecosystem: Environmental > Aquatic > Freshwater > Lake...
TATTAACTAGCTAGATTGTGAACTGGCTGGGACTCGAACCCAGGGCCCATACATTAAAAGTGTATTGCTCTACCAACTGAGCTACCAATTCTAACCGCCCCTTTTTAGGGGAGTGCAAAAATAAGCATTAATAAAAACTATCCAAATAAAAGGGGGTATTTATTTTCCCCATTGAAATACCATCTAAATGCTTCATCTTCAAATAAGAAGTACATTTGTGTAAACTCAAACTGATGGCGGATTATAAAGATAAAATTGTTGTAATTACCGGTGGTTCTGACGGTATTGGGAAAGCTTTAGTAGCGCAGTTTTTGGCGCTTGGTGCAAAAGTTGCGACCTGTGGACGCACCCAATCCAAGCTTGATGAACTATCAAGTGAATTTAATTCACCTAATTTAATCGTATTTGCTGCAGATGTAAGTAAACAAGTTGATTGTGATTCATTGATTGCAAAAACAGTTAAGGAGTGGGGAACTATCGATATATTGATCAATAATGCGGGTATTTCCATGCGTGCATTAGTGAAAGAGGTGTCCATTGACACTTTAAAAAATGTCATGGATATCAATTTTTGGGGCTCCGTATATTGCACCAAGTCTGCTTTGCCTTTTATTACCCAAAACAAAGGAGTTATTGTGGGGGTTTCAAGTATTGCAGGTTATCGTGGTTTGCCTGGACGAAGCGGGTATTCTGCTTCAAAATATGCCTTAAACGGCTGGCTGGAGGCATTAAAAACGGAATTATACGGATCAGGTACCCATGTGATGTGGGTTTGCCCTGGATTTACCACTTCAAATATTAGAAATGCGGCATTGGACAAAGATGCAAAAGCGCAGGGGGAATCACCCATGGATGAGGGTGAAATGATGACTTCTGAGGTCTGTGCAACACATATCATTGAAGCTATCTCAAAACGTAAGCGAACTTTGGTCCTGACATTTACTGGCAAAAGAACGGTGTTTATGAATAAGTTTTTCCCTGCTTGGGCGGATAAATTAGTGCATCATTTCTTTTTTAAGGAAGGTAGATTAGTGAAGTAATTGGAGCGGTTGAAAAGTGCGTAATAAATTAATAACCATCTATTTAAAATATACTGCTTAAATATTCGTTACAATTAAGATATGCCCGTTATTACATTAACATCAGATATTGGCCAAGCCGATTTTATTATTGGCGCTGTTAAAGGGCAAATTTTGTCAACGATTCCGGATTGTACCATCGCTGATATCACGCATTATCTTTCTTCAAAAGATTACCAACAAGGGGCTTATATTTTTAATAATGCGGCAAAGTATTATCCAAAAGGAACCGTGCATATCGTGATGGTTAATTTTTTTCAAAATCCACAGGAGCATGTGTTGTTTGCACATTTTAATGGGCACTTTTTTATCGTACCTGACAACGGATTTTTAACCATGATGCTGGGATTAAAACCGGTGGATATTGTTAAAATAAATTGCAAAGGTGCCACTACTTTTATTCAAATGTTGGATCGTGTGGTTGAATCGGTTGCTTACTTTTTTGCATCGGGTAATTTATTAGATGCAGGTGAGCCAGCGACTGAAATTTTGGAAATTTATCCAATGCAGCCAACCATTAGTCCAAATTGGATGGAAGGACAAATTTTATTTATTGATCAGTTTGAAAATGTAGTGGTGAATATTCGCAAGGAAGAATTTGATTTACATGCAAAAGGGCGATCGTTTAAAATTGTGTTTACCCGCAATGAAACCATCGAAGTGTTGCGTAATAATTACGGGGATGTTCCGGTGGCAGATAAAATGGCATGGTTTAACTCAGCAGGTTATCTAGAAATAGCAGTGAGGGGCGGTAATATGGCAGGTTTGTTTGGCTTGAGTAAATACGATGAAAACCAGCATAATAAGCAACGTCCTAACGATAATAAATGGTTTTTCCAGATGGTGCGGGTTTTCTTTGAGTAAGCCAAGCGCATTTTGGGGTCAATAAGGCAATGAATAGTTTTTTGTTTTGCCTTTTTGGGGGTATTTTTGCTCCTCTTTAAATTAATAAAATAAGTGATACAATGGCATACGACGTAATTGTTATTGGTAGTGGTCCTGGGGGTTATCCTGCAGCCATCCGTGCTACTCAATTAGGCTTAAAAGTAGCTATTATTGAAAAGGAAAGTTTGGGGGGTGTTTGTTTAAATTGGGGATGTATTCCTACCAAGGCTTTAATAAAAAGTGCACAGGTTTATGATTATGTAAAGCATAGTGCAAACTATGGTATTACCACTACTGGGGTAAGCCATGATTTCGGCGCAGTGATTAAGCGTAGCCGTGGAGTTGCTGATAAAATGAGTAAAGGTGTTCAGTTTTTGATGAAGAAGAATAAGATTGATGTGATCATGGGTTATGGTAAGGTGATGTCAAAAGGGAAAGTAGAAGTAAAAGATGCGGAAGGAAAAACGCAGATCGTTGAAACTAAATATATCGTCATTGCAACAGGTGGTCGTAGTCGTGAATTACCTAATTTAAAACAAGATGGTAAAAAAGTAATAGGCTATCGTGAAGCAATGGTATTACCAACGCAACCAAAAAGTATGATTATTGTTGGAAGCGGTGCGATAGGTGTTGAGTTTGCATATGTATATAATAGCATGGGAACCAAGGTAACCATTGTTGAATTTTTACCAAGGATTGTTCCTGTAGAAGATGAGGATATTTCAAGAGAATTAGAAAAGCAATATCGCAAACAAGGCATTGAAATCATGACAAATGCTTCTGTTGAGTCCTTAGATACTTCAGGTGCATTAGTTAAAGCAAAAGTGAAACAACTAGACGGATCTTTTGTAACCTTAGAAGCGGATATTGTTTTAAGTGCGGTGGGTTATGTTGCTAATATTGAAAATATTGGATTGGAACAAAACGGCATCAAGGCAGACAAGGGCCGTATCATTGTAGATAAATTTCAACAAACAAGTGTAGCTGGTATTTACGCTATTGGGGATTGTTCTCCTGGTCAAGCACTAGCGCACGTTGCAGCGAAGGAAGGAATTAACGCAGCAGAACATATTGCCTATCAAGAAAAAAAGCATACACATATACCGGAAGGCATTGATTATAATAATATTCCAGGTTGTACTTATTGTATTCCTGAAATTTCAAGTGTGGGGTATACTGAAAAAGCGGCAAAGGAAGCAGGCTACGAAATTAAAGTGGGTAAGTTTCCATTCATGGCTAGCGGAAAAGCAAGTGCTGCTGGCGCAACAGAAGGTTTTGTGAAAGTGATATTTGATGCAAAGTATGGTGAATTTTTAGGCTGCCATATGATTGGTATGAATGTTACTGAAATGATTGCAGAAGCAGTGGTAGCGCGTAAGTTAGAAACTACTGCGCATGAAATATTAAATGCAATTCATCCACACCCAACCATGAGTGAAGGATTAAAAGAGGCAGTAGCGGCGGCATATGGTGAAGCAATTGATATCTAACTAGATAAAAAATATACCAATGGCTCGTGATTCAAAAAGTTTGAATGCGAGCCATTTTTTAATCATTGGCCGAACAAACTTTTAAGAAAGTTGCAAATAATACAACATTGCAAATAGCATGAAGTACGACAAGGAAATTAACAGGCGAAAAACATTCGCCATTATCTCTCACCCGGATGCAGGTAAAACTACTTTGACTGAAAAGTTGTTGTTATTTGGTGGTGCCATTCAAACAGCAGGCGCAGTTAAAAGTAATAAGATTAAAAAGCATGCGACTAGTGACTTCATGGAAATTGAAAGACAAAGAGGTATCTCGGTGGCCACTTCGGTGATGTCATTTGAGTATCAAAATATTTTAATTAATTTATTGGATACACCGGGGCACAAGGATTTTGCGGAAGATACTTATCGAACTTTAACGGCAGTGGATAGTGTTATATTGGTGATTGATAGTGTGAATGGGGTTGAGCCACAAACGAGAAGGTTAATGGAAGTATGTCGCATGCGTACAACGCCAGTCATTGTTTTTATCAATAAGATGGATCGGGATGGTAAAAATCGTTTTGACTTATTGGAGGAATTAGAAAATGAATTAAAACTATCCTTACACCCGATGACTTGGCCAATTAATAGTGGTAAGGAATTTAAGGGGGTATATAATTTGCATGATAAAAACTTAAGGTTGTTTGCAGCAAGTACAAAAGCAGAGGAAGAAGATATTGTTGCAATTCAAGATTTAGCAAGTCCAGTTTTGCAGGAAAAAATAGGAGATAGGGATGCTGCAGTATTGCGTGAAGATGTAGAATTAATTGATGGTGTTTATGGGGCATTAAATGCAAGCGAATATTTGGAAGGTAAAATTGCACCCGTATTTTTTGGGTCCGCGGTGAATAACTTTGGTGTAAAGGAAATGTTGGATACTTTTATTCAAATTGCGCCAGTGCCTAGAGACAGGGAAACCAATGTGCGTGAGGTAAAAGCAAATGAGGAAAAATTTAGTGGCTTTATATTTAAGATACACGCCAATTTAGATCCCAAGCATCGGGATCGTATTGCATTTATGCGTGTGTGTAGTGGTCGCTTTGAACGAAATACTTATTATAAGCATGTCCGTTTGGAGAAAGACGTTCGCTTCGCAAACCCTTATACTTTTTTAGCGCGCAGTAAGGATATTATTGATGATGCTTATCCCGGCGATGTAGTGGGTTTATTTGATACGGGAAATTTTAAGATTGGAGATACCTTAACCGAAGGTGAAAAGTTTTATTTTACGGGTATCCCAACATTCTCTCCTGAAATATTTAAGGAGTTGGTGAATAAGGATCCAATGAAAACAAAACAATTGGAAAAAGGAATACAGCAGTTAACCGACGAAGGCGTTGCGCAGTTGTTTACGCAGTTTGGAGGAAATAAAAAAATTATTGGTTGCGTAGGTGATTTACAATTTGAGGTAATACAGTACAGATTATTGCAGGAGTATGGCGCGGCATGTGAATTTAGAACCCTGCCTTTTTATAAAGCCTGTTGGTTAACTTCAAAGGATCAAAATAAGTTACATGATTTTTTAAGATTTAAGCAACAAAACGCAGCGATGGATAAGGATGAAGCACCGGTTTACTTGGCGCAAAGTGAATGGTTTTTAAATACCGAAATCACCAATAATCCTGATATCACATTTCATTTTACAAATGAAGTAAATAAATAAGGCAATTAAACCATGAAGGCAAAAACTTTAACACAGAACAAGGTCAATATCATTACATTAGGTTGTAGTAAAAACTTAGTAGATAGTGAAATGTTAAGTGGTCAATTATTGGCCAATGAAATTGACGTCGTGCACGAAAATAAAAAGTTAGATCATAATATAGTAGTAGTGAATACTTGTGGATTTATTGATAAAGCAAAAGAGGAGAGTGTTAATACCATTTTAGAACAAGTAGCATTAAAGAAAAAAGGTAAATTAGAAAAAGTATATGTGACGGGTTGTTTAAGCGAAAGGTATCGTAGTGACTTAGCTTTGGAAATCCCTGAAGTAGACGCTTGGTTTGGCACTTTGGAGTTGCCGTTGATGTTACATCAACTAAATGCCGATTATAAAGCGGAACTTTTAGGAGAAAGATTATTAAGTACCCCTTCGCATTATGCGTATTTAAAAATTAGTGAAGGTTGTAATCGCACTTGTTCTTTTTGTGCTATTCCATTAATGCGCGGCCAGCATGTTAGTAAAACAATTGAGCAATTAGTGGCCGAGGCGGAAGGTTTGGTGAAAAAAGGGGTGAAGGAAGTGATGCTCATTGCACAGGAATTAACTTATTACGGATTAGATATTTACAAGGAACGTGCATTACCAAAATTGTTAAATGCATTAGCGGATGTAAAAGGGTTGGAGTGGATACGATTACATTATGCATATCCATCAAAATTTCCTTTGGAAGTGTTGGATGTAATGCGTGAGCGAGATAATATTTGCAAATACATTGACATTCCTTTACAACATGCAAGTAATAATATGTTACAAGCTATGCGTCGTAATATTACGCGTGAGGAAATGGGGGAATTGATTACTGAAATTCGAAAACGAGTTCCAGGTATCGCAATTAGAACCACTTTAATCGCAGGCTTCCCAGGTGAAACATTAGCTGATATCGAAGAATTAAAAGGTTTTTTACAGGAGCATAAATTTGATCGCGTTGGAATATTCACTTACAGTCATGAGGAAAATACAAGTGCCCATGATTTGGTAGATGATGTTCCAGCGGCCGAAAAGCAACGCCGAGCAGAGGAGATCATGGAAGTGCAGCAGGAAATTAGCTTGGATAAAAATCAACAAAAAGAAGGGTTGATTTTAAAGGTGTTGGTGGATAAAAAAGAAGCGGGCCGTTATTTGGGACGTACTGAATTTGATAGTGTGGAAGTGGATAATGAAGTAGTAATCATTACCAATACTAAATTAAACATTGGAGATTTTGTGATGGTCAAGATAACAAAGGCCTATGATTACGATTTAGAAGGGGAGTTGGTAGGATAATTCGCTGGTTTTTTTGTATATTAGTACTTCATTTATAAATTAAATTCAAGAATATGGCAATTGTATGGAAAGGGGTATTCCCCGCAGTAACTACAAAGTTTACATCTGATGATAAATTGGATCTTGATTTATTCAAGAAAAATTTACAAGCACAATTGGATGCTGGTGTGAATGGTATCATATTAGGGGGCACTTTAGGGGAAGCCAGCGTATTGAGTAATGAAGAAAAAGAAATTTTAGTAAAGGAAACTTTGGCATTTGTCAATGGCAAAGTACCTGTAGTTATTAATATAGCAGAAGGTAGTACCAGTGTAGCCGTTGCATTAGCAAAAAATGCAAAATTATGGGGTGCACAAGGATTGATGTTATTGCCTCCCATGCGTTACAAATCAGATCATCGTGAAACGGTGCAGTATTTTAAGGATATTGCTGCAAGTACTGATTTGCCAATCATGATTTACAATAATCCAATTGATTACAAAATAGATGTCACCATTGAAATGTTTACAGAATTGGCAACAGTTCCTACTATACAAGCTATTAAGGAATCAACACGTGATGTAACCAATGTAACAAGATTACGCAATGCTTTTGGAGATCGATTTAGTATTTTATGTGGGGTGGATACATTAGCATTGGAAGAAATATTATTAGGCGCTGATGGATGGGTAGCTGGATTGGTATGTGCTTTTCCTGCAGAAACAGTTGCCGTATTTAAATTAGCAAAAGCGGGTAAAATACAAGAAGCTATAAATATTTACAGATGGTTCATGCCATTGTTGGAATTAGATATTCATGCCAAATTAGTTCAGTACATAAAATTTGCAGAATCCAAAACGGGTATTGGTTCTGAAACGGTGCGTCGTCCAAGATTGGTATTAGAAGGGGAGGAGCGTAAAAGAATTGAATCTATTATTGACAATGGATTAAAAAATAGACCCACGCTTCCTGAATACTTAAGTTTATAATTAAATGTTTTATATGGCTATACCCTTTATTTTATAATTGGGTATAGCCATTTCTAGTTTTCTGAATTGAATTAAATGATTTTATGACAAATATTACAACGGCAACACAAAATGCAGCAATAGCTTTTGACACTTATTCAAAATTGACTGCTTCAAAACGCGCTGAATTTTTGGAAACCATTGCAAATAATATAGAAGCATTGGCGGATGAATTATTAAATGTGGCGAATAAGGAAACCAATCTACCATTGCCTCGATTAACTGGCGAAAGAGGCCGTACCTGCTTTCAATTAAGAATGTTTGCAACTATGTTGCGTAAGGGGGATTATGTGGACGCAACCATTGATACTGCAGTGCCTGATAAAACACCACCCAAGCCAGATGTACGTCAAATGTTATATCCATTGGGTCCTGTGGTGGTATTTGGCGCAAGTAATTTTCCTTTTGCATATTCAACTGCAGGTGGCGATACTGCCAGTGCATTAGCTGCGGGTTGTCCAGTAATCGTGAAAGCGCATCCGGCTCATTTGCAAACTTCCACTATGGTGGCCGAAGCTATTCAACAAGCCATTAAAAGTAATGCCATCCCTGAACATACATTTCAACATATAACAGCAACTGATTTTAGTGCGGGTAAGGCATTGGTACAGGATGAAAATATTGCAGCCGTCGGTTTTACAGGTTCAAGATCGGGAGGACGTGCATTGCATGACTATGCAAACGCAAGAAAAAATCCAATTCCTGTTTTTGCGGAGATGGGTAGTGTAAATCCAGTGGTATTATTAGAGGGTGCTTTAACTGCAAATGCGGAAACCATTGCAAAAAATTATGCGGGGTCCATTACGTTAGGAATGGGTCAGTTTTGTACCAATCCAGGCATTTTAATTGGAGTGAAGTCAGATGCTTTAACCTCCTTTGCGAATCACTTAGCCAATGAATTGAATAATGTGGCTGTTGCACCTATGTTACATGAGGGTATTCAGTCTGCCTATTATAAAAATAGTTCCCATGCATTAAGTCAAACAGGTATTACTTGTTTAACTAAAAATACACCATCAGCAAATGCAGCTAGTCCAGTTTTAACGAGTGTGGAGGCTAGTGAATTTTTAGCAAATCCAGATTTAGCAGAAGAAGTGTTTGGTCCTTATTCTATATTAGTGCAATGTGAAAATATTTCCGAGTTGATACAAGTGTGGAAAAGTATCCAAGGTCAAATTAGTACCACTATCATGGGCACAGATAATGATCTTGCAAATAATAAAAATTTATTAGAAATTGCTACAACCATTGCTGGTCGTGTATTGTTAAACGGCGTGCCGACAGGCGTGGAAGTTTGCGATAGTATGGTGCATGGTGGTCCTTTTCCAGCATCAACTGATAGTCGTTTTACAGCAGTAGGTGTGAAAGCAGTAAAACGTTGGTTACGCCCAATATCTTTTCAAAATTGGCCTGATCATTTGTTACCTAAGTATTTGCAAAATAAAAACGAGCATGCTATTTGGAGAACCATTAATGGAGAATTCACTAAGTCGGATGTGAACGTATAGCTTTTTTGAATAAGTATAAGGAGTTAAAATATTAAATACCATTGGATAAATAAATTTTATGGCAGCAGTAAAACCAATCAGCTCTGAAAGTTTCGGATCTTACCAATTAACCGGTTCCATATTTAAATGTATTGATGCGCATACTTGCGGCAATCCTGTTCGTGTAGTGGTAAGTGGTGGTCCAGCACTTGAGGGGAATACGATGAGTGAAAAGCGCCAACATTTTTTAAAAGAGTTTGATTGGATCAGAAAAGGATTAATGTTTGAACCTAGAGGTCATGACATGATGAGTGGAAGTATTTTATATCCACCACATGATCCTGCAAATGATGTCGCTGTTTTGTTTATTGAAACCAGTGGTTGTTTACCCATGTGTGGACATGGAACCATTGGCACCATCACTGTTGCTATAGAAGCTGGTTTGATACAACCTAAAGTGCCTGGAAAAATTAGGATGGAAGCGCCTGCAGGATTAGTGCTGATTGATTATACGATGGATGGTGAAAAAGTGAGTTCAGTGAAGTTGACAAACGTGCCTTCGTTTTTAGCTGCCGAAAATTTAAAAGTACAATGCCCTGATTTGGGTGAATTGAATATTGATGTTTGTTATGGTGGTAATTATTATGCCATAGTGGAAGTGCAAGAAAATTTTAAGGGGGTTGAAAATTATACTGCGGGACAATTAATTGCTTGGAGTGGAGAATTGCGTAAGCGCATTAATGCTCTACATAAATTTGAGCATCCATTGGATCCTACTATTAATTCATGTTCTCATATTTTATGGACAGGAAAAGTATTAGATGAAAAAAATACGGCAAGAAACGCCGTTTTTTATGGTGATAAAGCCATTGATCGCTCACCTTGTGGTACAGGTACTTCAGCAAGATTGGCCCATTGGCATGCGAAGGGTAAATTAAAACAAGGAGAGCCCTTTTTGCATGAAAGTATTATAGGGTCTGTATTTACCGGGAAAGTGGAGGCGATTACTGAAATTGGGGGCAGGGAGGCAATTATTCCCTCAATTCAGGGCTGGGCCAAGATAATAGGATTTAATACCATATCTATTGATCCTGCAGATGATCCTTATGCAGGTGGTTTTCAGGTGGTATAGGCTTTTTTATTTCTTTCCATAAATCTGATTAAATTATTGGTGAAGTGAACGCATTTTTAACGAAATTCGTGCTTTAATCTATTATATGAAAGTAGTTGTATTAGGCGGAGGTGTGATTGGATTGAGTAGCGCTTATTATTTACAAGAAGCAGGGCATCAAGTTACCGTTATTGATCAAAGTGATATTTTAAATAATTGTTCTTATGGTAATGCCGGATATGTTTGTCCAAGTCATTTTATTCCATTAGCCACACCTGGTATTGTGAAACAAGGATTAAAGTGGATGTTAAATCCACAAAGCCCCTTTTATGTTAAACCAAGATTAAGTTTGAGTTTAATGCAATGGGGTTTCAAGTTTATGCAAATGGCCACCGCTGAAAATGTAGCTAAGGCAGCTATTCCTTTAAAGGATTATGCAATGTTGAGTCAATATTGTTATGAAGATTGGGCCAAGTTGCCTCAATTCAAATTTGCCTATGAACATAGGGGATTGCTAGAGATATTTCAAACTGAAAAAGTTGCTGAACATGCACATCATACAGTGGAGCGTGCACGTGAAATTGGATTGACGGATACGCAGTTGTTAACGCAGGCCGAATTGTTTGCTTTGGAGCCGCGTCATAAAATAAATGCATTAGGTGCCATTTATTTTAAATGTGATGCGCATTTGTATCCTAATAAATTAATGAATCAATTAATTGAAGATTTAAAATCAAAGGGGGTGCAATTTTGTTTAAACGAGGAAGTCATTGATTTTGAATTAAACAATGGAAAAATTAAATCGGTGATCACCGATAAAAATAAATATACAGCGGATACTGTGGTTTTGGCTACTGGTTCATGGAGTAGGGAGCTGGTTCAAAAATTAGGTATTAAAATGCCGTTGATGCCAGGTCGCGGGTACTCAGTTACATTGGAAGATTCACCATTTCAAACGGATTATCCATCTGTATTAATGGAAGGGCGTGTTGCGCTTACGCCCATGGATGGCAATAAAATGCGTTTTGGTGGCACCATGGAAATTACAACAACCAATGCTGCGCCACAAATGAACAGAGTGGTAGGTGTTTTAAAAGCAGTGAAACAATTTTTTCCTGAATTTGACATACCCACTCCAAGTTGGGATAAAGTATGGTATGGATATAGACCATGCTCTGCCGATGGCTTACCTTATTTAGGTCGTTCAAAAAAAATAAATAATTTGGTGATTGCAACGGGTCATTCCATGATTGGATTAAGTTTGGGTGCAGGTACTGGAAAATTAGTCGCTGAAATCATCGATGAAAAACCAACCAGTATTGACATTAGTTTTTATCATCCGGAAAGGTTCAATAACTAATGAAATACACTGCCACTTCCATACCTTATAGCACCACTGGAGTTTTTTCAACTTTGGTGAATGACTATATTTCAGGAAATGGGACTGCGCGTGATTATGTGCCCTATACACCCAATTTGGAAGGGATTAAAAAAGCAATACAAGAACGGAAGTTTTCAGCTATTCAACGCCAAACATTGGTATCCGTTTTGGAAAATCAATACCAAATATTAGGAACCATTAAGGAGGAAAAAAATAAAGCAGCTTTTGAAAAGGTGCAGGAAAATATTGTACTATTAAAAAATGACAATTGCTTTGCTGTTACTACTGCACATCAGCCCAATTTGTTTACTGGGCCACTTTATTTTTTTTATAAGATAATCCATGTAATTAAATTAGCTGCTGAATTAAAGGCGCAGTTTCCTGACAATGATTTTGTGCCCATCTATTATATGGGCTCCGAAGATGCAGATTTGGACGAGGTGGGCAGCTATTGTATTGATGGCGCAAAACACCAATGGAAAACAAAACAGACGGGTGCCATTGGTCGCATGCTGGTGGATGATCATTTATTACAATTGCTTCAAAATTTGGAAGGATATTGGACAGTCAAGCCCGATGGCAAGGAAGCATTAGCAATCATTAAAGCCGCTTATAAAAAAGGGAACACTATAAATGAAGCCACTTTGCAAATGGTGCATTTGTTTTTTGGGCAATATGGTTTAGTGGTGGTGCAACCGGATGATGCGAAATTGAAATCACTTTTTGTGGAAGTGATGCAAAAAGAATTAACTACGCAGTTCTCTCATGCTGCCATCCAACCTGCACTTAAAAGTTTATCAGAAAATTATCACGTGCAATCAGAAGGAAGGCCTATTAACTTGTTTTATCTAAAAGATGCGCATCGAAATAGAACTGAAAAAAGTGGGGAATTGTATTTGGTGGCGGATACCAATATCCAATTTACACAAGCCGAAATAATACAGGAATTGGATGCGCATCCTGAACGTTTTAGTCCGAATGTAATTTTAAGAGGTGCATATCAAGAAACCATCCTACCTAGTGTGGTTTTTGTTGGTGGCGGAGGGGAATTGGCTTATTGGATGGAGTTAAAAAATGTTTTTGCCCAAGCAGGTGTAAATTATCCTGTTCTATTATTGCGCAATTCATTTTTGTTTATCAATGATAAGCAAGCTAAGCAATGGGCTTCATTGGAATTTAATTCGGATGCATTATTTAATTCCATACAAGCGCTAGAATTGGCTTTTGTTAAGCAACAAAGTGTTGAAAATTTAGCATTAACAGAACATATCGCCTCATTGACAGATTTATATAAGTTAATACAAAAGGATGTAATCAAAATTGATTCCTCTTTAGGGGATCATGCTTTAAACTTATCAGTGCAAGCACAAAAAAAGTTAGCTTTATTGGAGAAGAAAATGATTCGAGCTGAAAAGCGAAAACAACATACTTCGCTTGCAAGGATTCATAGTATTAAATCAGAGTTATTCCCAGATAATAATTTACAAGAACGTGTCGAAAATTTTTCTAAATGGGTTGGGGAATATGGATGGAGCTGGGTAGAAGCTATTTTGAAAAATTCAAACTCGGTGGAAGCTAGCTTTACCATCATACATACCAGTAAGGACTAGTTTTTCACTAATTAGTATTAAGAACGATAAAATTTATTGGTCAAACCCATTATTCCAACTTGATTTTAGATTTTCTACTTTTTGCATCACTTCTGATTCCATATTTAATTTATAGTGGTCCATCGCCTGCCCAATTTTGCTATCGGCGCTTCCTAAAATTTGAGCAGCAAGTAAGCCTGCATTTTTAGCTCCATTTAGCGCAACTGTTGCAACCGGAACACCTCCTGGCATTTGTAAAATGGATAAAATTGAATCCCAGCCGTCCGCAGAATTAGTGGACTTAATGGGTACGCCAATCACAGGTAAGCTTGTAATTGCAGCAATCATACCAGGTAAATGCGCTGCGCCACCTGCACCAGCAATAATAACTTTCAAACCTCTTTCGCGAGCAGTTTTTGCATATTGCACCATACGATCAGGCGTGCGATGTGCAGATACCACGGTCAACTCAAAAGGGATATTGAAAAGTGTAAGGGTATCTGCAGCGGCTTGCATGGTTGGCAAATCGCTATCACTTCCCATTACTATTCCTACGATTGGTGCTGTATTCATAAGTTTATATTATATGCAATTTAATACATTCGGTTTTAATTAGCGAACAAATAGCCTGATACCTCCGATATAATTGGAGTTGCTTTTGATTCAGTAATATGAATTCTAAAATATTTTAATTTTTGCTTGGGGAAAGTAATAATTCTTTTATGGCCAATCGTAGTGCCCTTGGCAAAGATTTCAAATTTCTTAACATCGTTACCTCCAGAAATTTCAAATGTAACAACACGTTGTCCCATACTAATGGCTTCCATCAATTGAATGGCATTAATCTCAACAGCTTCTTTTAAATGAACTTCTATACTATTATTGGTTCTTAAAATTCTTGCATTTTTAAATAAATTATCTTTAAAAGCAGCGTCTTTAATTTTTTTGAAATCCATTAATGCCGTTGAATCTGCAGGTGCAAATAATCCTTGGCGGTTCGGAGGGACATTCAATAAAAAATTACCACCTCTACCTACATTTTTCAAATATAAATCAAATAATTGTTTGCCCGATTTAACTGTCCTGTCTTCTTCTTCATGGTAAAACCAACCTTTTCTAATGGATACATCTGCCTCGCCCGGTATCCAAGCCTTGCCATTGTAATTTCCTCTATTTAAGGAATCGGTAGGAGGGCCACCAGCACCTCTTTTAAATCCAGCAGTATCAAGTAGGTTCCAATTGGTTTCATTAATAATCCCTTGCTCATTTCCAATCCAACGGATATGGGGTCCAATATCACTAAAGATCATTAAGTGTGGTTGGTAAGCTAATGCAGAATCTTGAAAACGTTTAAAGTCGTATACCTGTGTTTTCCCATTGGGGCCTTCGCCATTCGCACCATCCCACCATAGTTCAAAAAATTTACCATAGCCCGTTAATAATTCTTTCATGGTTTGAATATATACCTCATTATACTTTGGCGTACCATAATCCGGATGGTTGCGATCCCATGGTGAAATATATACCCCCATTTCAATGCCTGCTTTTTTACAAGCTTCTGATAGCATTTTTACAACGTCTCCTTTGCCATTTAACCACTTACTTTCTCTTACAGTGTGCTTACTGTATTTACTTGGCCACAAACTAAATCCATCATGGTGTTTGGCGGTTAATATAATACCCTTTGCGCCTGAAGCTTTTGCAATGCGTGCCCATTGATTGCAATCTAAAGCAGTGGGGTTAAAAACATTTGGATCCTCGCTACCATGTCCCCATTCCAAATCGGTAAATGTATTTGGACCAAAATGAATAAATAAATAAAATTCTTTATCGTGCCATTCCAATTGCATTTTTGTTGGCAAAGGCCCAAAGGTTTTTTGTGCAAATAATGTCGCCGAATTTAAAATAAATAAAGCAATAATAATTTTAGTAGTGTTGTTGATTAGTTTCATAATTAATTTATTTTAAAAGCGCTCGTTTGTATAATTGTATGGTATTTTCTAATCCTAAATATAATGCGTCACTAATTAATGCATGTCCAATACTTACTTCGTCAATGTTTGAAATTTGTTGTATTAAGTAGGGTAAATTAAATCGATCTAAATCATGTCCTGCATTTATGCCCATTCCTAATTGATTCGCTGAGGCAGCCGCTAGAATATAAGGAGCAATGGCTGCTTCTTTATTGCCTATTGCAAATTGCTTTGCATACATTTCAGTATACAATTCAATACGATCAGTTCCTGTAGTGGCAGCTGCTTGGACCATTTTTTCATCGGGATCAACAAAAATAGAAACGCGAATACCGGCGTTTTTAAATTTTGAAATTATATTTTTTAGATAGGTCTGCTCGCTGATAGTATCCCAGCCATGGTCACTGGTTAATTGCCCAAGGGTGTCAGGAACTAAGGTTACTTGTGTTGGTTGTGTGGCTAAAACTAATGCTACAAATTTATCTTCCTTGGGATTGCCTTCAATGTTGAACTCTGTCGTAATAATATTGCTTAAATCTTGCACATCTTGGTAACGAATATGCCTTTCATCGGGTCGGGGATGAACAGTGATGCCCTCCGCCCCATATCGTTCACAATCCTTGGCCACTTGTACCAAATTTGGATTATCGCCGCCACGACTATTTCTTAAAGTAGCGATCTTATTTATATTCACACTTAAACGAGTCATGAGCGAATTTAAGTTATTTTTGTAACTCAATTAAAAGAGAATGTCTTATTCTAGTTTAGAGGCTTGTTTACTTGATTTGGAGCGGACTGGGCAGCTTTTGCGCATAAAAGAACAGGTAGATCCAAATTTGGAGATGGCCGCAATACATTTGCGTGTTTTTGAGCAAAAAGGGCCTGCTATTTTATTCGAAAATGTAAAAGGATCCAAATTTCGTGCTGCGAGTAATATTTTTGGAACACTTGAGCGAAGTCAATTTATTTTTAGGGACACGCTTACTAAAGTAAAGCAATTGATTGATATTAAAATTGATCCTACAGCGGCTATTAAAAATCCATTAAAATCACTTGCTGCCTTGCCCGCAGCATTGAATGCGTTGCCCAAAAAAAATCCAATTTCAAAACCGGTTTTATTTGAAGAAATAAATATTAGCGATCTTCCATTAATTCATCATTGGTCAATGGATGGGGGTGCATTTGTAACACTGCCACAAGTATATACAGAGGATGCCGATAAGCCAGGTATCGGAAATTCAAATTTAGGCATGTACCGTATTCAATTAGATGGGAATGATTATATTTTAAATAAGGAAGTGGGGTTGCATTATCAATTACATCGTGGTATTGGGGTGCATCAAACAAAAGCAAACAAAAAAGGATTGCCTTTAAAAGTGAGTTGCTTTGTGGGCGGTCCGCCAGCGCATTCAGTAGCTGCAGTGATGCCACTTCCCGAAGGCATGAGTGAAATGAATTTTGCAGGTGTATTGGCAGGAAAAAGATTTGGGTATAGTTATGTTGATGGATTTTGTATAAGTACAGATGCCGATTTTGTGATCACAGGCGAAGTATTCTCTGGTGAAAATAAACCAGAAGGTCCTTTTGGTGATCATCTTGGCTATTATAGTTTGCAACATCCATTCCCGGTGATGAAAGTGCATAAAGTGTATGCGCGAAAAAATGCCATTTGGGCGTTCACTGTTGTCGGTAGGCCACCGCAAGAAGATACCAGCTTTGGACAATTGATACATAGTATGACAGGATCAGCGGTGTCGAATGAAATTCCTGGTTTAAAAGAAGTGCATGCAGTAGACGCTGCAGGCGTTCATCCATTATTATTAGCAATTGGAAGTGAAAGATACACACCGTATTTACAAAATAAAAAACCCGCTGAAATTTTAACAATTGCAAATCATATTTTAGGTACTGGACAATTAAGCTTAGCAAAATTTGTTTTTATAACAGCCGATGATTCCAATCAAATAAGTACACATGAAGTGCCTGCTTATTTACAATTTTTATTAGAACGCATTGATTTAACTAGCGATATTCAATTTTATACGAAAACAACCATGGATACTTTGGATTATTCTGGTGAAAATTTAAATGCGGGGTCCAAAGTAGTGATTGCTGCTTATGGGGATGTGAAACGAAGTTTGGCAAGCAACGTGCCAGAGCAGATTCATCAATTAAATGCAAATGCAAAATTAGTATTACCTGGTATTATCGCATTAGATGCCGCATTAATAAATACAAAAGGGCTGCAAGAAAAATTAAAAGGGCAGGGGGCAAATTTATTAAACGAGTTAGGCGTAGTCATGT